>JGI24500J29687_10001525_pt1 | contig 14085 bp, 9 predicted proteins | sample BioPla2RNA1_FD_29687 | JGI IMG/M metagenome (IMG submission 29687) | reverse complement strand
ATTTCCTGCATTCATGGAACCACCGTACTGAATAATCGTTGCATCTGCCACTTCTTTGTCAAAAAGTGAGGCGAGTACGTCTCGTACATAGGCATGAATAGCTTGTGCATCTTCTGGCGTCGCAGTTTTTCCTGTTCCAATCGCCCAGACTGGTTCATAGGCTATAACGACGTTTTTCATATCTTCTTTTGAAAGACCTGCCAAGCCTTTTTCTGTTTGTGCTTTACAAACAGCTTCAGCTTTTCCCGCTTCTCTTTCTTCTAGAAGTTCTCCAATACAAAGGATAACTTCGAGCCCATGCTGCAAGGCAAGTTTTACTTTTTTATTGATCATGGCGTCATCTTCTTTGTAAATAGTTCTTCTTTCTGAGTGTCCAAGAATAACCGTTTCTACGCCAAGGTCTTTTAACATCAATACAGAAACTTCACCCGTATGTGCGCCTGACTCATCGGTAGACATGTTTTGTGCGCCAAGGCGAATATTTGAACCTTTCACAACTTGTGCTACAGCATCAAGATTTGTAAATGAAGGTGCAATTAAGTATTTGTTTTTTCCATCTTTAAGAGCTGCAACTAAACCTTTTGCAAGTTCAAGTGCTTCTCCCTTTGTTTTGTTCATCTTCCAGTTACCGGCAATGTATTTTTGTCTCATGTTTTTTTTCCTTTCTCTAAATGTATATTTTTATTTTGTAGCTAAAACTGCTATTCCTGGGAGTGTTTTTCCTTCGAGGAATTCCAAGGAAGCACCACCACCCGTCGATACATGGCTCATCTTATCTGCAAGTTTTGCTTTATTGACTGCAGCAACAGAATCTCCACCACCAACTACAGAGATTGCTCCCTTTGCAGTTGCTTGAGCAACTAAGTCAGCAACCGTATTTGTTCCCTTTGCAAAGGCATCAAATTCAAAAACACCTACAGGACCATTCCATACGATGGACTTTGCGTTAAGAATCGCATCGGTGTATTTTGCTATTGTTTTGGGACCGACATCCATTCCCATAAGATTATCTGCAATGTCTTGCCCATCAACAGCGATAGCCTTTGCCTCAGGACTAAATGTTTCTGCACAAAGATGATCTTCGGGAAGAATAATAGAAACATTTTTTTCCTTTGCAGCAGCAAGAAGAGATTTTGCGGTATCGATAAAATCATCTTCAACTAAAGATTTACCAACTGTATAGCCTTGTGCCTTTAAGAATGTATAGGCCATGCCACCACCGATGATGAGGGCTGAAGCATTTTTAAGAAGGCTTTCGAGAACAGCGATTTTTGAAGAAACCTTTGCACCACCGATAATTGCAATCATGGGTTTTGGAGGATTTGAAACCATTGGTTCTAAGTATTGTACTTCTTTTTCCATGAGGAAGCCGCCAACTTTTACATCTATAAATTGTGCAATAGTTGCGGTTGAAGCATGTGCTCTATGTGCGGTACCAAAGGCATCGTTTACATAGACATCGCCATAGCTTGCAAGTTCTTTTGCCATGGCTTCTTGTTCAGCAAGGTCCTTTGCTGTTTCGGCGCTTTCAAAGCGGGTATTTTCAAGCATCATCACATCCCCTTCTGCAAGGGCATCGACTGCTGATTTTTGTCCAAGACATGATGGAGCAAAAACAACTTCTTTACCAATAAGCTTTGAAAGGTAGTCGGCAACAGGCTTCATGCGGTGCTTTCCTGCAATGTATGCTTCTTTGTCAAAGGTTTTTCCGTCTTTTTCAGCCTTTTCTTGCGCTTTTTTACTATCTTTTTTGGGATCGCCGAGATGGCTCATCAAAACAAGAGAGCGCACATTTTGCTCTAGGATATATCGAATACTTGGAAGTGCAGCTTGAATTCTCGTATCATCTTGCACTACTCCATCCTTCATTGGCACATTAAAATCGACGCGCATAATAACACGTTTGCCCGATAAATCAATATCTTTTATTGTCTTAATCATAAAGACCTCCTCATTCCACAATCGTAAAATAATGGTTTTATAAAAAAAGCTTGTACTTTTTAACCTGTATACTAGCAATAATCGATAAAAAAAGCAAGAATGAACTATAGTTTCTGTCTCGACTCTTTAAAATAAATTCTTTTGGCTCAATGAACTATTTCTATTCGACTAAGCTCACAGTGCGCCCGGAAATTTTACAGGGGTATTTTTCATAATACAGTCGTTTACCATCTACCAGTCCTATGCGAACAATCATAGTCTCTTCAGCCTTATACATTTCACTCATACCAGGAAAAACAAAATTGCCCAGAGACCAGACAATTAAGGCGTCTTTATATGTTTCAATTGGCTGTAATACATGTGGATGTGAGCCAAACACAATGTTTGCACCTGCATCACAGAGGGCATGGTAAAAATCTTTTTGTTTTTTTGAAGGGCTAAAAACATATTCTTCACCACCGTGGACGTTCACAATAATAAAGCCACCGCGTTTTTTTTCTTCCCGAACAAGTTCTAAAATACGATCGCCCTCCCATAAAACTCCTGCCCTTGTCTCTGTTGCTGTTGTCATTGTTTTTCCATTAAAACCACTTCGCTCAATGGGATAGGCACCGCAAGAGAGGATAGAAACTTCTGTTCCGCGAATTCTGCGACGGTACCACCTTTCTGCCTCTGCTTGATTTAAGCCAGAACCTGATGTTGGAATCTCGTATGCTTCAAGAGCGGCAAGTGTTTCTTTAAAACCCTCTTCACCAAAATCATAAGAATGATTATTTGTAAGCATGAGGTAATTAAAACCTGCTTCTTTTAAGTAGGCGAGGGCTTTTTTATTGGCCTTAAAAGTATAGGTTTTTGTCGCATTTTTATTGCTTTTTGTAAGAACGCATTCAAGGTTTCCAATTGTTATATCGTTATTTTGTAAAATAGGCGTTGCGCTAGTAAAAACAGAGGCAGGGTCTTCACTAGAAATCAAAAGAGTATCTACACCCCGTGAAAGCAAGATATCCCCTACCGCAGATATAAAAAGGACCTGCTCTTTTTCACTTTTTGCCTCTTCCATTGCAGCCTTTTCAATTGGTTCAAAGCAGGATAAAAAAATATGTTTTGCCATCTTTTCTGCTTCAAGACGAAGCGAGTTTTTTCTTTCGCTTTCTCTCTTTTTTTTGCTTGGATTTGTAAAAAAAGAAAGGCTGGCAAAGCTTGATTCATAGAAGGGATAGTCTCTATCTCCGCTGTAGCTTTTTCCATAGGGAAGCGCAATAAAATCTGAAGGAAAGGAATTGAGTCTATGCCAGCAAAAGGTTTCTCGAGCTTTTTTTAGACCATTGCTCAAGCGCGGACTAAAAATGTCTTCAAGGCTCGGATAGTCTTCCATAAAGGAAATACTCGGATAGACCCAAGTTCTATGGAGCTCTTTTCTATCTATTGCTGGGGTGAAAACAAAGGAGTTTTTTCTCTCTTCTGTTTTATACTGCGAAAAACCAATTGCTTCAAAAAGCGCAAGCTCATCAGAGATGTGACTTTCTTGAAAGATAAAGCCTAAAAGATTTTTTTGATTAAGTGTTTTTTCTCCCTCTCCGTCAGGTTCTAAAATAAGCTTTATTTTTTTTCCTTCTAAGCTTTTTATATCAATCTCATCAAAATACGATAAAAGTTCTGGCTCAACGAGGACTAGAAATTCTGTCTTAAAACAAGAAATAAAAAAAAGAGAAAAAAACAGTAAGCATCCTAAAAAAAATATGTTTTTTTTCATTTATACAGTATTTGCCTCTAAAAGTTTTTGCTCAACCTCATCGATGCTTTTATTTGCGGTGGATGCTCCGGCTGTTAAACCGACTTTTTCTAAGCGAAAAAACTCAGGTGGTATTTCGTGAGCAGCTTCGACGAGGGCTGCGTGGGGAGAGAGTTCTTGGGCCAAGGACAAAAGCCTTTGTGTATTTGCCGAGTGCCTGCCCCCAATAACCAAAATCCCGTCAACTTCGTGTGCCAGCTCTCGTAAAAAAAGTTGGCGCTCCTTTGTTGCCGAGCAGATTGTATTGAATACTTCAATCTGTGGAAGTTTTTTTTGTAAAACTGCTATAATTGCATCGTATTCTTCTTTGCGTATTGTTGTTTGTGAAATGAGAATCGCTTTGTCAAAGGCTCTTGGATTTTTTTGAAATAGCTCAGACGTTTTAAAAAAAGTCTTTGCTTCTTCCGCATCTTTAAAAACAATTGCCTTATCTCCTGCATATGACGAAATAGATAGGACTTCACCATGACCGAGGTCGCCTGCAATAAAAACAAGAAAGCCATCTTGAGAATAGCTTGCTGCGCGTTTTTGACTTGCCTTAACTCGAGGACAGCTTGTATCGACTATGCGAGCACCCGTTTTTTCTATGCGCGTAAGGATTGAAGGAGATGTTCCATGAGCGCGAATAATAACAACGCTTTTTTCATTGCATCTTTCTTCTATATACTCTTCGCTCAATAAGTGCAAGCCCTTATCATACAAGGCTTGCAAGGCTTGCTCATTATGTATGAGGGGACCGAGCATAAAAACTTCTTTCCCCTCATTTTCGTTCAAGACTTCCTCTGCCATATCGACAGCTCGTTTTACACCCATGCAAAAACCGAGCACCTTCGATCGAAGCACCTTCGCCATGCTTAATCCTTTGCTCGAATATCGCGCCGTTTAATTTTTCCAGAAATCGTTTTTGGGAGCTCTTCAACAAACTCTACGATGCGTGGATATTTGTAAGGTGCTGTTGCTTTTTTTACAAAGTCTTGTATTTCTTTTGCAAGGACATCGCTTCCAGGTTTGTATTTTTCTGAGAGTACAATAGTTGCCTTTACAACCTGCCCTCTCACTTCATCAGGAAAACCGGTAACCGCGCATTCGACAATGGCGGGATGTTGCATTAGAATACTTTCTACCTCAAAGGTTCCAATGCGATAACCCGAACATTTTATAATGTCATCAAAGCGACCAACAAACCAGTAAAAACCGTCTTCGTCTCGCCAGGCGGTGTCCCCAGTAAAATAATAACCGTCGTGCATTACTTCTCTTGTTTTTTCTGCATCGCGATAATATTCTTTGAAAAGCCCCGGAAATGAGCCCTTATCGAGTTGGAAGCAAATTTCGCCTATTTCACCGTCAACACATTCGCTTAAATCATCTTTAAGAAGTTTTATATTGTAAAAGGGGGCGGGTTTTCCTATGGAACCAGGCTTTACAGACTCGCCTTTAAAATTTAAGAGGGAAAGCGTTGTCTCTGTTTGTCCAAAGCCTTCCAAAAGTCCAAGCCCTGTTTGTGCCTTGAAGCGGTTATAGACTTCCTCACTCAAGGGTTCCCCAGCAGTACAGCATTCTTCCAAGCTTGAAAGATTATACTTTGACATATCTGCTTGAATAAGAAAGCGATAAATAGTTGGAGGCGCACAAAAAGATGTAACCTTGTATTTTTCAATCTGTGCCAATAAATCAACTGGTTTAAACTTTGCACTGTAATCGTAGACAAAAACCGCACATTCGCAAAGCCACTGCCCGTAGAGCTTTCCCCAGACTGACTTTGCCCAGCCTGTATCGGCAACAGTCAGATGCAAGCCACCCTTACGAACGCATTGCCAGTACTTCGCTGTTACGATATGGCCGAGTGGATAGGTATAATCGTGGGCAACCATCTTTGGATGATTTGTCGTGCCTGAGGTAAAATACAAGAGCATTATGTCCTCGTTGTCGTTTACCTCTTCTCGTTTTGGTGCTATAAAATCCTTTGCTTCTTCTAAGCCGCTATTAAAATCTATCCAGCCGTCGCGTTTTTTATTGTAAAAAGATTTTTCGTATAAACCGCTTATGCCCGAAACAGAAACTAAAAGCTCTACGCTCTTGGACTCTTCTAAGGAAGCTTCGATTTGCTCCATTACTTTTTCGTCGTAGGCAGCAACAATCATTTTGATACTTGCCGCATTATTTCGATACACAAGGTCGTCCTTGGTGAGCATGTGGGTTGCAGGCACAGCAATGGCACCAATTCGATGCAAGCCTAAAAGCGCAAACCAAAACTCATAACGCCGTTTTAAAATAAGCATTACTTTTTCGCCACGGCGAATTCCCTGTGCTTGAAAAAAAGAGGCAGCCTTTTCAGAATAAGTTTTTATTTCACTATAGCTAAAGATTTTCTCTTCTCCCTGATCATTGCACCAAACAAGGGCGCGCTCATCGGGAGTTTCCTTTGCGAGTCTATCGAGTACATCGTAGGAAAAGTTAAAACGCTCGGGAACTATGACTGTATAATTATCTCTAAAATCTTGTGATGAAGAAAAATCTATCTTCGGTACATACTTTGTTAACATTATCTGCCTTCTTTAAAAAATAATTGCTAAAAATTTTGCGTTTTTTTCGTTTAAAGCTTGCATCGCATGCTTTTTATTTGCATCAAAATATATTGAATCGCCTGCATCTAAGATAAGTTCTTTACCGTCGATAACAATCTTCATTGAACCTTCGAGCATATAATTGAACTCTTGACCGGGATGAGAATTGAAATACATTTCTCTTGTTTGCTCCGGCGTAAGCGTAACAATGTAGGGGTCAGCCTTTCGATTGATAAAACCATGCGCAAGGGATTCGTACTTGTAGTTTGCCCGTCTGTCAACACCGAGTCCCTTATCTTTTTTGGTTAGAAAATACGAATGCATGCGGGGCTCTTCCCCAGAAATCAAGGTTGTAATTTCAAACTTATACGCCGTTGCAATACTATGCAAAATACTTACCGGAATATCGACTGTACCAGACTCGTATTTTTCGTATTCCTCTTGAGAAATACCGCAAACCGATGCGACGTCCTCTGTTGAAAGCTCCATAATATCTCGTAAGCCCTTCAGCCTCTGAGCTATTTCCATGGACAATCCATTACCTTTCATTTCTACCCCCTATACTCTCTCTACTAGTAAACTAAATGATACAAAAGAAGTCAAGGAGAAGTTTACTCAATTCCAAGCGATTTTCTATGTGCTTCCCCTATTTCAGAAAGCTTGAATTTTTGTATTTTCCCGCTCGCTGTCATAGGAAATGAATCGACAAATAAAACCAGTTGTGGAAACTTGTATTTTGCAATTTTCCCACGGCAGAATTCTATGACGTCTTCTTCTGTAAGCGTTTTTCCCTCATGCAAGATAATAAAGGCTCCTGTAATTTCTCCAAGACGTTTATCCTTCACTCCTGCAACCTGAATATCTTTTATTTCGCTCATTTGTCGTAAAAATTCTTCTATTTCTTTTGGATAGATATTTTCCCCACCACGGATAATCATATCTTTGATGCGCCCTGTTATTTTAAAATAACCAGCCTCATCTTTTATGCCCAAATCGCCCGAATGTAAAAAACCATTTGCATCGATAATTTCTGCTGTCGCCTCTGGATTTTTGTAGTAGCCCTTCATCACGTTGTAGCCACGGCAACACATTTCGCCTTGTACTCCTGGAGGACATTCCTCCCCTGTTTCTGGATCGAGCACCTTAACTTCAATATGAGGCAATTCTTTTCCAACCGTTGTTGCACGAATTTCCATGGGGTCATCTATTCTACTTTGTGTCATACCGGGAGAGGTTTCTGTTAAACCATAGACACTGGTAATCTCTGTAAGATTCATCTTTGACATAACAGCCTTCATGACATCGATGGGACAAAGTGAGCCTGCCATAATGCCCGTTCGAAGTGAGGACATATCAAACATGTTGAACATAGGATGATTGAGTTCTGCAATAAACATTGTGGGAACACCGTACAGGGAGGTACATTTTTCTTTATGGACAGAAGCAAGAACAAGGAGGGGATCAAAGCTTTCGATCATAACATGGGTAGCTCCATGAGAAAGAACCGCCATAACACCGAGTACAATGCCAAAACAATGAAAAAGCGGAACGGGCAAGCAAACCTTTTCCTTTTCGCTATACTTCATACATTGCCCGATAAAATAGCCATTGTTCAAAATATTGTGATGAGAGAGCATAACACCCTTTGGAAAACCCGTTGTACCCGAGGTATATTGCATATTGATTACCTCATGGCAATTGAGAGTTTGCTCAACTTCATGTACTCTGGCGATATCAATATGTTGCCCAAGTAAAAGCAGTTCATGGGTTGAATAAAGCCCACGATACTTTTCTGGACCAATAAAAACAACCTGCTTTAATTCTGGAAATTTTTCACTTACAAGTGCGCCTCTTTGACATGTGTCAAGCTCGGGGATGAGCTCCTTTATCATGCTCACATATTGTGAATCCTTCATTCCATCGGAGATACAGAGCATTCGTATATCGGACTGCTTAATAACATACTCAAGCTCATGCAATTTATAACTCGTGTTAATAGTAACGGTTACTACACCGATACGCGTTGCAGCAAACATATAGCTAAGCCAATCTGGTACATTTGTCGCCCAAATACCGAGGTGATCGCCTTTTTTTAGGCCAATCGCCAAAAGCGCACAGGCAAGCGCATCAACTCGTGCATCGAAGGCTGCATAAGTAAAACGCAAATCACGGTCGGAGTAAACCATAAAATCTTGGTTTGGATTCTTTTTTGTTTGCTCACGGAGCATTTCACTTATCGTTAGATCTAATAATTCTGTATTTGCCATGTTTTTATCATTCCTATTCTAAAAAATACTGTTTTTTCAGTGTACCGCCTAATGCGTATTTTATCAAGACAAAAAACGAAAAAATGTCATAGGTCTGAGAAAAATTCTGGTTAATGCAAAGGGCGACTATTTTTCAAGATAGACTTTTTCATTCTTCCACTGCGTCAGGAGCACAATCTGTCACAGCACCTGTTCTTAACAAATTAAAAGCCTTGAGAGATGCAAGCGGCTTGCCTTCAAAATCGAAGAGAGCCTGGTTATCCCAAGAAGTACCACCATAATACTTTCCCGCATCAGAAGGATCATAGATCGAAGCATAGCTCGAGGCCCATCCTGATCCGTATTGTTCCCACAATTTACTTCGCTCATCATATGTAGAGCCGGGAACACCGATCCATGCAGGTTCCCAATAATAAAAACCCATACCTCCTGCTGCGTAGGTAGCATTAATAACTTCACAAATTGCGGTTGTCTGTCCTTGTACAGTTGCCGGCCAGGGCTTATCGCAGATAGTCTCTTTTGATATCGTATTTCCAAAATCATCTGCATTGTCATACGTGTAAAAATATGAAAATTCTGAACACATAACATCTTTACCAGAAAGCTCTTTTATCTTTGCAAGCACTGAGCTAAAGTTTTCTACTGTCCCATGCCAGTACGGATAATACGACGAAGCAAAAATATCGTAATCGACTTTCTGCTTCTGCAGTATTTGTACATAGCGTTCATACTCCCCATCTTTTTCGGGATTGGTAAAATGGAGAACAATTTTTATATCTTTCTTTTTTTCTTTTGAAACCTCTCGTACTGCACGGCTACCTTGTTTCATTAGTTTTGCAATATTTATCCAGTTTTTTTCTCCACAGAAAGATCCTGTTGTTTCATTTCCAATCTGAACGTATTCCACATGAACACCCGCATTTAAAGCCTTCTGGAGACTTTCCTTCGTATACTCATACAAAGCCTGCGCTTTATCATCAATGCCCATTCCCTGCCAGACTCGCGGTACTTCTTGCTTTGCGGGATCCGCCCAAAAATCTGAATAATGAAAATCAAGCATAACAGACATTTTTTCCTTTGCTGCACGCTTCCCAATTTCAATAGCTCTGTCAATATCTACATTACCACCACCGAAACCTCTTCCATTATCATCAAAAGGATTATTCCAAACACGAATTCTGATACTTGAAACACCATGGTTTTTTAAAACTTTAAAAATATCAGTAGGCTTCCCTTCTTCATTTTTAAAAATCACTCCACTTTCTTCGAGTGAAAGTATACTAGATATATCAACTCCCATTATAAAATCTTTTGAAAGTCCTTCTATTTTATCCACAAACACTCCTGTATCTTTTTTAGTTGATATACGAGTCACACAAGATGCAAGCAGTATCAGCAAGATACAAATGACATGTACCGATACTACTACAGAAATATAATTATTGTTTTTTTTCATAGCTTATTCCTTTAGACCTGCCGACAAAACTTGTGTCATTGCCTTTTCAGAAAGGATAACATCATAACCGGAAAAAACAAATTTTCCCCATTCCCTTTTACTGTATTAACACTTTTATATTTTGTGTTTTTTTCTCCCTCGTTTGTCTAATAAAAGTAAGCAAAAAAATAACTGGTTATATCATCTGGAGCCTCATTGCTTAATTCAAATGAGTTTGTATGATAGACAAGATTTACCTTCATATTATTTCCTCCTAAATGAGCTAGGGCATAGATGCCTGGTCTATTATCGCAGGCTGCTAAATCCCATGTCTCTAGTGATGGCGCATTAAAAAAGCGCAGGCTTCTATTGTCTCGTTCGGCGGTGGCAACAAGATCACCGCGATGAGAAAAATCGCTTGAAATTAAAAGAAAGTTTTCCTTTCTCGCTTCTATACCAAAAAATAAATCGAGGGATTCTGCAAGTGTTTTTGCCATGGGTAAACTAAACCTCGTATCCCAGTCATAACAAATAGCGACAACCTTTGCGCTTTTAAAATATTTTTTTATATACGGAATAAGGGTTGAAACACCGTGTTCAAAATCAAAGGCGCTTTCGTCAAGCTGAACCTTAAGCCTCTTTGCAAGCCTCTCTGTTTTATCGATGTCAGTTTCAACAAATCCATTTTCGACTGCCCAGTAGCCATGGGTTAATGAGTAGGTTTCTGTATTTACTCCATAGTGCCCCGGGGAAAGAATAAAAAAAGTATCTACATTTCTTTTTTTTGAAAGTGCAAAAAAATACTCATCGATCACGACATCGGCTAAGAGATGATGGCTGACAATGCCTGCCCAAGGAAAGGCATGTTTAGAAATCTCTGAAAGTTTTTTCGGCATGTGAAGCGGGACAAAGGCTGTCTCTTCTAGGGAGCTCCATGTTTCATACCGCCTCATGTTTGGATGGCTTTCAGTATCCTTACTACAAGAGGGAAAGATTGTAAAAAAAAGAATAAGTGAAATAAAAAAATGTAAAGCTTTCATTTTTGAGCCTTTTTTATTTTTTCATTATTGGCTCTTTTCTTCAAATACAGATTCTTTTGCCCAAAATGGTAAAAGGTTTTCGACAGTGGCATTCTTTTCATATACCATTTTTTTCCACTCATCGTCGTTAAGCCTATTCGTAATTGGTTGGGTAAATTCGTAATAGCTATAAGTATAACCAATTGCGATTCGCTTTCCGCCTTGCGTATCGTTTAAGGGCACAAAAAGTCGTCTTGGGTTTCCTACCGCAACTTCCAGCACAGTGCCGCTTTCCGCGTCAGTAAAAATATCTGCAACGCAGGCCATCTTTAAATCATCTGGATTGGCTATATTTTCTCCTCTGACATAAACAAGTACGATATTTATGAGCTCTTTTGAAAAGTTTTTTATAAATGCTAAATCTTTTTCTGGCACAGGTTTATCTTCTGTTTCTAATTTTGAAATTTCGATTGCCTTTTCATACATTTCCAAGAGTTTTGAAAGAGCTCTTTTTCCTTCAGCATCGAGTAGGTCAAAATGAGCAAGACTGTTGTATAATTTTACAATAGATAAGGCTGAGCTTTTCCAAAATGCGGTATTTGGTTCAAGGTAGTGCACAGGATTAGGTATGGGCTCCGTTCTATATGTTGGATCGTAGTCGCCATTTCCTCCTTTTTCTGCATAACTTTGTTTTGCGTATAAAATAGTATCGTGGCGTAGCTCTGCCCAAGCTCCATGGGCTGCATTGAGGGCTTTTATATTCCATGCAGGGCTTTCTGTAAAATAAAAACCCGCTCCCTGCTCAAAGTTTGCAAGGTTTTTTATAGTATACAAAACCGCGTTATAATAGGAGCGATTCCAAAAACTTTCATCTTGCTCATCAAACATTTTTTCAAAGTCGCTCAGTGTTTTTTTTAGTCCTTCGCCGTATACGGGATGGTTAAACTCTGCTTCTAAAAAATATTCAGCTGTTTTAGAACCAAAGGCATTCATGATATCAAGTCCCGTTACTAGAGTTCTGTCTTGTAATCTCGGACTTGATATATTATTGTGCACAAAGCTGTCAAGGGTAAATCGCTGTCCAAAAAGCCTCCAACCCATAGGAGGCTTTCTATCTTCGCCCTCGCTCGGTCCGTAAAAAACAGAGGAGCCGGCTATAGCAGGTGCTTCTAGCTGATTATGCGCTTCTTTCATAAAATCTACTATGTTTTTTTTATCGCTTATAAATGCGTTAAAATCACTGCCTTTTAGGCTTTCCCAAAGAGGCATTACTTCATCGATCCCAAGATCATCAGACATACCGATGAGCTGGGTAACTGGATCAAATAAATTTTTCCATTCGGTATACAGATTTTTATTATTCAAAACTATATCGTTAATGAGGAGGGCAACCGGCGCAAGTAGAAAAGTAAGTTCTTCTGCATTGGAGCTTTGTAAACCTCCTATAGGATACACCCCTGCATCATCAGCGGCAAGGAGAAAATGACTCCTTCCAAACCACATCATTGCCTTAAAATATGCCGCTAAAACACCGTTTTTTGTATAATGCCCGCGAGCCTTATACTGAGAAAAATCTTCGAGATATGTTATTTTTTCACCATCTTTTTCAAAACCAAGTATATTTGACTCAGCAAATCCCCCCGCCTCTTCCATAAGAGCAATTTCTGCCCCTACTTCATCTGGGAAAGACGCGAGCACAAGGTCTCTATCAACATCTACATAGCTTGGTTCTGGTTCAATTCTTCCATAATCATCTTTTACTCGCTTTTTTTCAGGTGCAAGCAGCAGAAGGGCTTCAGCTGTTTTGAAAAAAAGAAGCGCTTTTTCTTTTGCTATTAGTTCAGCTTCACCCACTGCTTGTCTTGCCTCAAGGTCTTTTATAAAATTTTGGCATAAAAGAAGCAATCTTGGATAAAAATATTCTTCTTCTATATGTTGCAAAATTCTGTCAAAAACAAGATGGCTTGCATGAGCAGCAAGGTCGGTTGTTACAAAAATAGGCTGAAATTTCTTGCGATACAACGCGTCATAAAGCGAAATCATGTCATCAGGTTTTTCTGCATAAAGGCTATATTCTGAAGGATCTACTCTTTGAATTAAAAGTCGATGTGTTTCAAGCATTTTTGCAATATCTGAGTCCAAATAAGAGTAGCCACTGATAGGATAAAACATATCAGGTCGCCCCTGACTTAGGTAAAGCATGGAAGAGATGCGATTGTCTTCATTCGAATCACCGAGACCGTATAAATCTGCACCAAAAACAATTCCTCTCTGCCCCTCCCATTCGGTTTTATAAAAATAATTCCAATGTTCCTGAAATTTGAACATGCCTTCTCTGTCCGATCTTATATCGCTACAGCGTTCACCTATAGGTATAATGCTGCCAAAGGGAAGAGGAATTCCTGATCCAAGTGTTTCTACATCCTCAATTTTTGAAACACTTTCAACTGGGTAAAAAGTACAGGTTCTACTACCGACAACAGCTGTTTTACCTGTTGGAATACCCCAATCAGGGAGTTCTTGAAATAAAAGTGCATCTTGAAGGTGTTTTTCGTGTGCTTTTGCTAGAATTCTTGAAGAAGGAAAATCTATGTCAGTTATAAGAATGTCAAATTTAGGCTTCTCATATTTTACCGAGACCTTAGGAACTTGAATTATCTCTTTTATTTCGCTTGTTTGTTCCAAAACGATGCTGCTATCATCTACATCTTTTTTTTCACAGCTCGTGAATACTAAAAATACTGCTGCAAAAATTGAAATAAAAAAAAGAACATTTTTCTTCATCTAAAACTCTCCTTAATGTAAATAAACAGACAGATCATAAGTGCTGCCCTCTTGAGATCTTATTTTTTAAGTGTGCTTAAAAAATCTCAGTAGTCTCTTCGCTATAGGGAAAAAAAATCTACTTGCGTTATAACTGTTTTATTATAGTATAAAGCATAAAAACAGGCTGTCAAGGAAAAAAAAAGCTGTGCATCAAATGACACACAGCTTTAATCGGGAGCGACGGGACTCGAACCCGCGGTCTCCGGCGTGACAGGCCAGCGCGATAACCAGCTTCGCTACG
>JGI24500J29687_10033763_pt1 | contig 14246 bp, 30 predicted proteins | sample BioPla2RNA1_FD_29687 | JGI IMG/M metagenome (IMG submission 29687) | reverse complement strand
GTCCTTTTACATTTTTATTCTACAAATTCAATAATCGCCATTGGTGCATTATCACCACGTCTTGGCATGATTTTATATATTCTTGTATAACCACCATCGCGTCCTTTAAATCTTGGAGCGATATCATCAAATAACTTTTGTAAAGCTGTTTTAGTTTCTGAAACTTGTTCAGGACGAACTATTTTTGCCGCTTGTCTTCTTGAATGAAGAGTATTCTTTTTACCTAAAGTTACCATCTTATCAGCTAAACGTTTTAATTCTTTAGCTTTTGATTCTGTGGTTTCAATTCTTTCATGAATTATTAAATCTGTTACTAAATCTCTTAATAATGCTTTTCTTTGAGAGCTTGAACGCCCTAATTTTGAATATGCCATAAATATCACCTATTCTAAACTATCTTCTTGTCTTCTACCAACGAAACTTGGTGCGAATGACAAGCCTAGTTCTTCTAATTTATCTTTTACTTCTTTTAATGATTTTCTACCTAAGTTTCTAACACGCATCATTTCTTCTTCACTCTTCTTAGTAAGTTCCGCTAATGTATTAATACCCGCGCGTTTTAAACAGTTAAATGATCTTACTGATAAATCTAATTCTTCAATTGGTTTATCAAGTTTCTTATCTTCTTGTGTTTCTGGTGATTCGCCCATGAAATCACGTTCGTGAGTAGACTCATCTAAGTCAACGATAACTGTTAAGTAGTCAATCATCATTTTACTTGCTAGGGAAACCGCTTCATAAGGCTTTAATGCGCCATTTGTTTCGACTTCCATTTCTAATTTGTCATAGTTAGTGTCTCTATCAACTCTTGTTTTATCAACTTTATAAGAAACTCTTAAAACTGGTGTAAATAATGAGTCAATTGAAATTGTTCCAACAACTTTGTTATGAACTTTGTTGTTTTCACTTCCAACATAACCAATTCCTCTTCTTACAGTTAAAAACATTGATAAACTTCCACCTTCACTAAGTGTCGCAATCACTTGATCAGGATTAATTACCTTAAGTTCGGTATCTACGCTTAAATCGCCCGCTGTTACAACTCCTTCACCACTTGCGTGAAGTTCAATTTCTTTTTCAAAGTTTGCATCAATTGAATCTGTGTGGAAAATAACTTTTTTTAAGTTAAGAACGATGCTCATTACATCTTCTTCTACACCTTCAATTGTTTGAAATTCATGTTCAACGCCATCAATTCTTACATTAACAATCGCTGTTCCAGGCAAACTTGATAATAAAATACGTCTTAAAGTATTTCCAATTGTAATTCCATATCCTCTTTCTAATGGAGAAATAACAAATGTTGCTTTATTAGGATTTTTAGAATCTACTTCAACGTTAACATCAGGTTTTGAGAATTTTAATTCTTGCAAAATGATTACCTCCCTTTATAAATTAACCGCGTGGTCGTTTTGGTGGACGACAACCATTGTGTGGTATCGGTGTAACATCACGAATTGATGTAATTTCTAATCCTGCCGCTTGCAAAGAACGAATTGCTGCTTCTCTACCAGGACCAGGTCCCTTAACACTTACATCAACTTTAATCATGCCTTGGTCTAATGCTGCTTTAGCTGCTGCCTCAGCACTCATTTGCGCCGCAAATGGTGTTGACTTTTTAGAACCTTTAAAGCCTAATGCTCCCGCACTACTCCAAGCAATTGCGTTACCAGCTTGGTCTGTAATTGTTACTATTGTATTATTAAATGTTGTGTGAATATGAGCCATTCCAAGTGGCACATTCTTTTTAACACGACGACGAGTCGTTCTTCTTTTCTTTGCCATTTATAATGCCTCCTATTTTTTCTTCTTAGCGACAGTCTTTGATTTGCCGCGTCTTGTTCTTGCGTTATTTTGAGTATTTTGTCCACGAACAGGTAAACCTCTTCTATGACGAATACCACGATAACTACCAATTTCCATTAATCTTTTAACGTTCATGGAAACTTCTCTTCTTAAATCACCTTCAACGTGATAGTTTGTAATTTCTTGACGAATACGTCCTAATTCGTCTTCAGTTAAATCTTTAACTCTGATGTTTTCATCAACACCAGCGTCTTTCAAGATTTTTTGGGATAAAGCATTCCCAATTCCATAAATATATGTTAAAGAAATAACCACTCTTTTTTCGCGTGGAATATCCACTCCTGCTATACGTGCCATAATTTATCTCCTAACTTATTATCCTTGTCGTTGTTTGTGTTTTGGGTTTTCACAAATAACCATAACTTTACCCTTGCGTCTAATTACTTTACATTTATCGCAAATAGGTTTTACTGATGCTCTTACTTTCATATATATTACCTCCTACGGTATGTAATTCTTCCTCTAGATAGATCATATGGTGATAACTCTACTGTTACGCTATCACCAGGTAAAATGCGTATGTTATGCATACGGATTTTACCAGATACATGTGCTAAAACGATATGCCCATTTTCAAGTTGAACTTTAAACTTAGTATTGGGCAGAACTTCAATTACTTTTGCTTGTACTTCAATTAAATCGTCGCGTGCCATAACTCCTCCTTTAAAGTTCTGTTAAGATTTCATATCCATCTTCTGTGATGGCAACCATGTGCTCAAAGTGTGCACTATTCTTTTTATCTAAGGTAACGGTTGTCCAGTTGTCTTGTAAGATTCTAACATTTTTTGTTCCTAAGTTAATCATAGGTTCTATACAAATAGTCATTCCACTTCTTAAAAGGGCTCCCGTTTTGGGCTTACCAAAATTTGGAACATATGGATCTTCATGTAGATTTCTACCAATTCCATGACCAGTAAACTCCTCTACTATGCCATATCCGTGTGGTTTTACGTATGATTCAATCGCGTGTGAAATATCGCCAACACGATTATTAACTTTAGCTTCTTTAATTCCTTCATATAAACTAGCTAATGTTACATCTAATAGTTTTTGATTTTCTTCACTAATCTTACCAACACCGTATGTCCAGGCACTGTCGGCATGAAATCCATTATAATAAACTCCAATATCAATACTGATAATATCTCCTTCTTTTAACTTCAAATTTGAAGGAATGCCGTGAACCACAACTTCATTAACAGATGTACAAATTGAACCTGGAAAACCATTATAACCTTTAAATGAAGGAGTGCCTCCAAGTGATTTAATATAGTCTTCCGCAATTTTATCTAACTTTTTTGTTGTAATTCCAACTTTAATGTGTTTTTTTAAGTGTTCACGAGTGAGGGCGACCATTCGGCCGGCCTCACGCATGATCTTAAGTTCTTCTTTTGACTTAATTGTGATCATTTCTTCTCACCAATTAATTTTAAAAATTCTAAAAAGGTACCTTCAGCTGTTAATGATCCATCGACATCAACGATTAAGCCTTTGTCTTTGTAATATTTAATGATTGGTTCTGTTTTATTGTGGTAAACAACTAACCTTTCTTTAATTATTTCTTCTGTATCATCAGCTCTTTTAACTAAACTAGTACCACAGTCATCACAAACATCCATCTTCTTAGGTTTTAAATCTGAATAAATGTTATAAATATGACCACATTTTGGACATGTTCTTCTTCCTGTAACACGTTTAATTAATAAATCTTCATCCGCATATAAATTAATTGCGTAATCTATCTTTAAACCTTGTTCGGATAAAAAGTTGTCTAAATATTCCGCTTGTGGTACTGTACGTGGATAACCATCTAATAAAAAGCCTTTGCGTGCATCTTCTTTTAAAAGTCTACTTCTTACCATTTCATTAGTTAAATCATCATTAACAAATTGACCTTTATCTAAAATAGCTTTTAGCTCTTTACCTAGTTTAGTACCTTTTTTAATTTCTTCTCTGAACATTGATCCAGTTGAAATATGCGGAATATTATAATAATTTTCAATAAAAGGACCTTGTGAACCTTTACCTGAGGCTGGTGGCCCCATAATTATTAAACGCATACTATCACCTAAAATATACCTTTATACTCTTGTTCAGTTGCTTGTGAAATAATTTGTTTCGCTGTTTCTAAGGCAACACCTACAACGATAAGTAAGCTTGTTCCTCCAATAGTAATAACTTGTGCTTCTTGAGCATTAAATTTAAATACCATTGATGTAATAATTGGTAATGCTGCTAATATCATTAAATAAAGTGAACCTAAAATTGTAATTTTAAACAGTAATCTTGAAACAAAGTTTTCTGTATCTGCTCCTGGGCGAATACCAGGAATGTAGGCGTTACTCTTTGATAAGTTTTCTGCGACTTGTTCTGGATTTAACATTAAAAACGAATAAAAGAATGAGAATACTAAGATTAATAACATATATAGAACAAATCCGATTGGCTCATGATATGAAAATATTTGATTGAACCAATAACCTACTCCAGAGCCTCCATCTTGGGAGAAAAAGCCTGCGATTGATAATGGAATTGAAAGAATTGTTGAAGCGAAGATAACTGGTATAACTCCCGCTGTATTTAATTTAATCGGTAAGTTAGAATCAGTTTGACCTTGTCCACTTCTTCTATTTGCATATTGAATTGGAACCTTTCTTTTAGCTAACTCTAAATAAGTAACCGCAATTAAAATTCCTAAGAATAATACAATAACTAAAATGAATAAGAAGATATTTAGTCCTCCACCAGGTTTAATATATTTATTCCATAGTGCAGTAATCATCGCTGGAAGAGATGGAATAATCCCCGCAACAATTAACATACTTCCACCATTACCAATACCATAACGAGTAATTAAATCCGCTAACCACATTGCGATTGCGGTACCCGCTGTTACCATTAATGCGATAAATATGTATACAAGTGGTCCATCCATAATGCCTGGGTCAGCAATAGAATAACGCATACCTAAGACAAATATCATCCCTTGGATAAATGATAACACTAATCCTAAGATTCTTGTTAAACGGTTTAGTTTACGTTTTCCATTTTCACCTTGCTCACTCCATTCTTTTAAAATTGGAATGATGTCCATTTGTAATAACTGAACAACAATTGAGGCAGTAATATATGGGCTAATCCCCATTGCCATTAGTGAAAATCTTCCTAATGCTCCACCTGAAAAGTTGTTAAGTATCGCAATAAAACCACTGTCAATAACGTTTTGAATTCCTTGTGTATCTACTAAAGGAATTGGTACCCACATAAGAAATCTAAAGATAAATAAAATTAAGATGGTGATTCCAATTTTCGCTAACAACTTTGTGTTTGAAAAAATTGCTCTAAGGGTTCTCATCTAAATCACCTCTGCTGTTCCGCCTGCCTGATTAATCGCATCAAGCGCTTTTTTAGAAAACGCATGTGCACGGACGGTTAATTTTTTCTCTAAAGTTCCGTATGCTAATACTTTTAATCCGTGATTTAACTTTCTAATAATTCTTCTTTCTAATAATACTTCTGGTGTTACTACATCACCATCTTCAAAAACGTTTAGGTCTTTTAAGTTTACTGTTGCATAAACGATATGGTTAACATTTTTGAATCCTCTTTTAGGGAGTCTTTGGAAGAAAGGAATTTGTCCACCTTCAAATCCAATACGTGGTTTGTTTCCACTTCTTGATAATTGACCTTTATGTCCCTTACCACTTGTTTTACCATGTCCTGATCCAATACCACGACCAACACGTTTTCGAGTTTTTCTTGCGCCTTCATTTGGTCTTAATTCGTGTAACATAATAACCTCCTAAAGTACTTCCTCAACGCTAACTAAATGTTTAATAGTATTAACCATTCCTACAATTGCGTCGTTTTTCTCTTTAACTACTGTTTGCCCAATTTTTCTAAGTCCTAAGGCATGAGCAGTTCTTCTTTGATTAGGTTTTCTTGTAATTAAACTTCTTGTTAATGTGATTTTTAATTTCATTATGATAACCTCTCAACATCTACACCACGTAAAGCGGCAACTTCTTCAGCTGTTCTTAATCTTTCTAAACCATCAAAAGTTGCTCTTACTGTGTTAATTGGGGACTTAGAACCAATAGATTTAGATAAAATATCTTCAATTCCTGCAAGTTCACAAATTGTTCTTACCGCACCACCGGCGATAACTCCAGTACCTTCACTTGCTGGACGTAAAAATACTTCTCCTGCACCAAATCTTCCAGTAACTTCATGAGGAATAGTTCCTCCAACTAAAGATACTTTAACAGTGCTCTTTCTTGCATTTTGAATTGCCTTTCTAATTGCATCAGGCACTTCTTGTGCTTTTCCTAAACCAAAACCAACTGTACCATTTTTATCACCAACTACTACTAAGGCAGAAAATCTAATTCTTCTTCCACCTTTAACAACCTTAGTAACTCTATTAATAGAGACCACGCGGTCTTCAAATACATCTACTTCACGTTCTTTTCTTTGTCTTTGTCTACGCATGATATCCTCCTAAAATTGTAAGCCGGCTTCTCTTAATGCTTCGGCTAATGCTTTAATTCTTCCGTGATATAAATAACCACTTCTATCAAAAACGATTGTTTTGATTCCTTTTTTAAGTGCTTTTTCTGCTAATAGTTTTGCTACACCTTTTGCTGTTTCAATGTTAGCGTGCTCGCCAACATCACTTGAATGTGCAAATGCTAGTGTGTGTCCATTAACATCATCAATAAGTTGAACGTAAAATTGCTTGTTTGAGCGATATATTGATAGTCTTGGTCTTTCAGCTGTTCCTGAAATATGTTTTCTAATTCTTAAATGACGTCTTTTGCGCATTTCATTACTTGATGTTTTTCTTATCATACTAATATCCTCCTACTACTTAGCAGTTTTACCTTCCTTGCGTCTAACAAACTCGTCTTTATAACGAATTCCTTTACCTTTGTAAGGTTCTGGTCTTCTTACTTTACGAACATTAGCCGCAAATTCGCCAACTACTTGTTTATCAATACCTTCAATAATAATTATTGTATTTCTAGGAAGTGTAACAGTTATTCCTTCAGGTATATTAAAATCAATGTTGTGTGAGTATCCAGCCATAATAGTTAACACTTTTCCTTGTAACTGAGCACGATACCCTGTACCAATAATCTCTAATTCTTTTTTAAATTTGGTGTGTACACCTTCTACCATATTTGATAAAAGTGCTCTTGCAGTCCCATGGTTTTTTCTTTCTAATTCTTCATCACCCGTACGTTTAACAACAATCTCACCATTTTCAACTACAAAGTTTACTAAATCAGAAAATTGTCTTGATAAAGTTCCGTGTGGTCCTTTAACAGTAACTAAATTCTCATGTATTTCTACATTAACACCTTCTGGGATTTTAATCACCTTATTACCAATTCGTGACATATTTTCCCTCCTTACCAAACATAGGCGAGTACTTCGCCACCTATTTGTTGTAATCTAGCTTCTCTATCGGTCATAATTCCTTTAGATGTACTAATTACTGCGATTCCTAAACCATTTAAGACTCTTGGTAACTCTTCTACCTTAGCATAAACTCTAAGGCCTGGTTTCGATATCCTTTTAAGTCCCTTAATCACGCGTTCATTATCATTATATTTAAGTGTGATTTTTAAAACGCCTTGAGGGTTGTCATTTTTTTCAAATAAATAATCAACAATAAAACCTTCTTCTTTTAAAACTCTTAAAATATCTTGTTTTAATTTAGAAGCTGGAACTTCTACTGTTTCGTGATGCATTTGATTAGCATTTCTAATACGCGTAAGCATATCAGCAATTGGATCAGTCATAACCATGTTTTTCCCTCCTTACCAACTAGCTTTCTTAACGCCAGGAATTTCACCTTTATAAGCCATTTCTCTAAAACAAATACGGCATAAACCAAATTTCTTGTATACTGCGTGTGGTCTTCCACAAACTGAACATCTAGTATATGCTCTTGTAGAAAACTTCGCTTTTCTTTGTTGTCTTACTCTTTGTGATTTCTTTGCCATATTATCCTACCTTCTAAACGGCATACCTAATTCTTTAAGAAGTTCTCTGCCTTCTTCATCAGTTTTAGCCGTTGTTACTATAACAATATCCATTCCTCTAACTTTTTTAACGTCATCATAACGAATTTCTGGGAATATTAATTGTTCCTTAATACCGAGTGTATAATTACCTCTTCCATCAAACGATTCTTTTGATACACCTCTAAAGTCTCTTACTCTTGGTAGAGCGATTGAAATAAGTTTATCTAAGAAATGATACATTCTCATGCCTCTTAAAGTAACTTTACAACCGATTGCCATACCTTCTCTTAATTTAAAGTTCGCAACTGATTTTTTAGCTTTATTAACAACAGGCTTTTGTCCTGAGATAAGCGCGAGTTCATTAACAGCGTCATCTAATACTTTTGGATTTTGAACCGCATCACCAACACCCATATTAATAACTATCTTTTCAATTTTAGGAACTTCCATGACAGAGGTGTAATTAAAAGTTTTCATTAAGTTTGGTTTAATATTTTCATAATGATTTCTTAATCTACTCATAATTATCCCTACTTATCTAATAATTCGCCAGATTTTTTAGCATAGCGAACCTTTCTTTCTTTTCCATCAGATCCAGTTATAAATTTATAACCGATTCTTGTTGGTACACCTAACTTAGGATCAATAATCATTACATTTGAAACATGAATTGGCGCTTCAACAGTAACGATTTGTCCCGATTCATTAGTGTGCGTTGGTCTTTCGTGTTTTTTAACCATATTAACACCTTGAACAAGCACTCTATTTTCTTTAGGAAATGATCTTATTACTGTACCAGTGGTTCTTACTTTTTTGCCTTTTTTATCTACTGTGTATTTATTTTTACCAGCAATTACTGCAACTTGATCTCCAACTTTAATATGCATAATATCCTCCTAAAGTACCTCTGGAGCTAAAGAAATAATTCTCATGAAATTCTTTTCTCTTAACTCTCTTGCGACAGGACCAAATATTCTTGTCCCACGAGGGTTTAAGTCTTCTCTAATAATAACTGCGGCGTTATCATCAAACTTAATATATGATCCATCTTTTCTTCTTAAACCTGTTTTTGTTCTTACGATAACCGCTTTAACTATCTCACCTTTTTTAACAGCTGAGTTTGGGGCAGTTTTCTTAACAGTAACAGTTACTACATCTCCAATATTGGCATATTTTCTTCTTGTGCCACCTAAAACTTTAATAACTAAAACTTCTCTTGCGCCTGAATTATCGGCTATATTTAATCTACTTTCTTGTTGTATCATAATAAGCCTCCTTATAAAACTTCCGCAACTTCTAATATTCTAACAAGGCGAAAAGATTTAGTCTTAGAAATAGGACGACATTCTTGAAATAATACCTTATCTCCTACTTTTGCCTGATTGTCTTCATCATGAACAGCAAACTTTTTAGAAACTTTTACTCTTTTTCCGTATAATCTATGTTTCTTATAACGATCTACTAAAACAGCAATTGTTTTGTCTGCTTTATCAGAAACAACAATACCTACAAATTGTTTTCTTACATTTCTCATAATACTACTCCTTACGCTCCGTTATAATTGTCTTCATTTGAGCAATGAGCTTTCTTACTTGCGGAATTCTCGCAGTATTTTCTAATTGTCCAACAGCAAGTTGAAATCTTAAGTTAAATAATTCAATCTTTAATTCATTAACTCTTGTTTCTAAATCTTCAGTTGATAATTTTCTAATTTCTTTTGCTTTCATTACTCTTCACCAACCTTGCCAACGATCTTTGTCTTAATCGGCAACTTATGACTTGCAAGTCTTAATGCTTCTTTTGCTACCTCTTCAGAAACACCACCAACTTCAAACATAACTTTACCTTCTTTTACTACGGCAACCCATGAATCAGGAGCACCTTTACCGCTACCCATACGAACCTCTAAAGGTTTTTTAGTTTTTGATAAGTGAGGATAAATATTAATCCATACTTTACCAACACGTCTCATATATCTAGTAATTGCGATACGTGCCGCCTCAATTTGTCTATTAGTAATCCATGCGCCTTCTAAAGCCATTAGGCCCCATTCACCATTTTGAACAGTTAAGTTACCTTTAGCTTTTCCTTCATATGAAATTCTATGAGGGCGTCTATATTTAGTTCTCTTTGGTACTAGCATTGCGGTTACCTCCTCTACGTCTTCTTGGTCTTCTAACCTCTTCAGTTTCTTTTGGTTTTTCACCAGGTAAAATTTCACCTTTGTAAATCCAAACTTTTACTCCAAGTTTTCCATAAGTGGTATCCGCTTCCGCTGTTGCATAGTCGATATCAGCTCTTAATGTGTGAAGTGATACTCTACCTTCAGAATATCCTTCAGCTCTCGCAATTTCCGCTCCACCAAGACGGCCTGAAACTAATGTTTTAACACCTTTAGCTCCAGCTCTTAATGCTCTTTGGATTGCGATTTTTTGAACTCTTCTAAATGACGCTCTTGCTTCAAGTTGTCTTGCAATTGAATCTGCAACTAACTGAGCATTCATTTCTGGGCGTCTAACTTCAACCACATTTAAAATTATTTCTTTTTTAGTCATATACTCTAACGTTGAAACAGCTTTGTTTTTGTTTTCAGCGTTTTGACCAATGACCATACCAGGTTTTGCAGTGTGTAAAGTAATTTTAACTCTATCTTTTGCTTTACCCTTTAATCTTTCGATTTGAATTTGAGCAACTTCTGCTCTTTTATAAAACTTATTAAGGAATTTACGGATGTCATGGTCTTCTTTAATTAAAGCCGGAACACGACTCTTATCAGCGTACCAATTAGATTCCCATTCTTTGTTAATTCCAATTCGAAGTCCCGTTGGACTAACTTTTTGACCCATAATATCCTCCTATTCCCTTTCCGCTAAAACCACAGTGATGTGGCATGTGCGTTTCTTAATGATGTCGCCTTGTCCTTTTGCACGAGGAAGTAATCTCTTAAGTCTTACACCTTCGTTAACATAGGCTTCTTTTACATATAATCTTGATGTGTCCATCTTATAGTTATGTTCCGCGTTTGCAGCTGCGCTATTTAAAAGTTTTAAAATAACAGGTGATGCAGCTTTTGGAGTATACATTAATACTGCTTGTGCTTCACTAATGTCTAATCCTCTAATTAAGTCAATAACTAATCTTGCTTTTCTAGGTGCGATTCTTACAGTTTTCGCTACAGCTCTTGCTTCCATTATTTTCTTTGAGCCTTTCTATCAGCGGCATGACCGCGGAATGTTCTAGTTGGCGCAAACTCACCTAATTTGTGCCCTACCATATCTTCTGTGATGTAGATAGGTACATGTTCTTTACCGTTATGAACAGCAATAGTATGACCAATAAATTCTGGGAAAATAGTTGATCTTCTAGACCATGTTTGAATAACTTTATTTTCTTTTGTTTTCTTTTGTTCTAGAACTTTTTTCATTAAATGTTCATCAACAAAAGGTCCTTTTTTTACTGAACGTGCCATAGTACCCTCCTACTTAGTTCTTCTTCTAACGATTAAGTCATTAGAAGCCTTCTTAGCATCTCTAGTCTTAATTCCACGTGCTGGTTTGCCCCATGGACTCATTGGACTCTTTCTACCAATTGGCGCTCTACCTTCACCACCACCATGTGGGTGATCTACTGGGTTCATCGCTGAACCTCTAACTGTTGGTCTTACGCCCATGTGTCTTTTTCTTCCTGCTTTACCAATTGTTACAAGTTCGTGTGATTCATTACCAACTTCACCAATTGTCGCTCTACATCTACCTAATATCTTTCTAACTTCACCTGAAGATAAACGCATTAAAACATATTTATCTTCTCTACCAAGGATTTGTGCACTTGTTCCCGCACTTCTTGCGATTTGTCCACCCTTACCTGGTGATAATTCGATATTGTGTACTACTGTACCTACAGGAATATTCATAATAGGCATTGCATTACCTACTTTAATATCTACTCTTTCGCCACTTTCAACCATTTCTCCGACTTTAATATCTTTTGGTGCAAGAATATATCTCTTTTCACCATCTACATAGTGAATTAAAGCAATATTCGCACTTCTATTTGGATCGTATTCAATAGTTGCTACTTTTCCTAAAATATCATCTTTGTTTCTCTTAAAATCAATTACACGGTATTTTCTCTTTGCTCCACCGCCTTGGTGACGAACAGTGATTTTTCCAGAATTATTTCTTCCTGCTTTTTTGTGTAATGGCTTTAATAATGATTTTTCAGGAGTTGTTGATGTAATTTCTTCAAACGTTAATACACTCATATTTCTACGTGCATTTGTCGTTGGTTTATAATTTTTAACCGCCATAAGTTAATTCTCCTTTAATTATCATAAATTAAATCGTAAAGGCGTCAATCTTTTCGCCTTCTGCAATTGTTACATAAGCCTTTTTGTATGCTGGCTTATAACCTTCATATTGACCCATTCTCTTGAATTTTCTTTTTACATTTGTTGTTCTAACTTTTAACACATGTACTTTGAAAATATGTTCAATTGCATTTTTGATTTCAATTTTATTCGCTCTTTGATCTACTTTAAATGTATAAATGTTTGATCCTTCAATCATTTTAGTAGATTGTTCTGTAATAATAGGCTCTTTAATAATTTCATAATATTTAGTCATCTTAAAGGACCTCCTCAAAATATTTAACCGCATCAACAGTTAAAACAAGCTTTGAACAACTCATTAGTTGAAGAACACTTGTATGTGATGCATTCTCTAATGAAACATGAGAAATGTTTCTTGCAGCTAATATTGCATTATCAGAGAAATTTACATCTACAAATAACACGCGTTCATTAATAGATAAATCATTAAGAATTTCAGTAAACAATTTTGTTTTTGGTTCATTAATTTCAATTTTATCTACTATTAGAAGTTGTTCTTTTTGTAAATGAAGTGATAATGCACTCTTAATTGCTAAACGTCCAACTTTTCTGTTAACTTTAACTTCATAACTTCTTGGTGTAGGACCAAATGTAACTCCACCACCAACCCAAATTGGACTTCTTCTTGAACCATGTCTTGCACGACCTGTTCCTTTTTGGCGCCAAGGTTTTCTTCCGCCTCCACGAACTTCACTTCTTCCTTTAGTGTCTGCAGTACCTCTACGCATTGCTGCTCTTTGAGCATTAACTACATCATAAAGAACTTGCATGTTTGGTTCAATGTTGAAAATTTGTTCATTTAATGTTAGTAAAGAATCTTTATTACCATTTTGTTTATAAACTTGTACTTGCATCTTTATACTCCTTTACCAACTTGTTTAATCGCAGATTTAACTACTACTAAACCTTTTTTAGGTCCTGGGATTGAACCTTTTACTAAAATTAATTCTCTTTCTGCATCAATTTTCACAATTTCTAGGTTTTGAACTGTCTTAGTTACATAACCCATTTGACCAGGTAGTGGTTTCCCCTTTAACTTACCTTTGATTGCTCCCATTGATCCAGGTCCTCTATGATATCTAGAACCATGAGAATTAAATCCCGTTGCTTGATTGTGACGTTTGATATTCCCTTGGAAACCTTTACCTCTTGTAACTCCTTGAACATCAACTAGTTCACCTTCTGTAAATATACTACCAGAAACAGTTTCGCCTACCGCTAATTTAGTAAGCTCATTAAGCACTCTATCAAAGCGGATTTCTTTAACGAAGCGCTTAGGTGCTGTATTAGCTTTTGAAACGTGCCCTTGTTCTGGCTTGTTTGATAATGATTCCCTTTTGTCTTCAAACCCAAGTTGAGTTGCGACATATCCATCTGTTTCTAATGTTTTTTGTTGTAACACAACATTGTTTTTAACATCAATAACAGTGACAGGGACGAGATGACCTTTTTCATTGAAGATTTGTGTCATCCCAAGTTTTCTACCTAAGATTCCTTTGGCCATGTTTGTTTCTCCTTTTTCTTATTATTTTTAATTACTTTTTAAGCACTATATCCACACCACTAGGTAAATCGATGTGCATAAGAGCTTCAATAGTTTGAGCGTTTGGCTCAACAATTTCGATTAAGCGTTTATGAGTTCTTCTTTCAAATTGTTCACGAGAGTCTTTATTTACGTGTGGACTTCTTAAAATCGTGAAAATTTCTTTTTTAGTAGGTAGTGGAATTGGTCCTTTTACCTCTGCGCCTGACTTTCTAACGCTTTCGATGATTTTTTTCGCTGATTGGTCTATGAGTCTGTGGTCATAAGCCTTTAAACGAATTTTGATAACTTCTTTTGCCATTATTATTTCTCCTTTCGCCTATATCTTCGTATAAACTTGCTAAGCGGAAATACCCCGACACACTAACAACGGCTATCCGTGTGCCAACAACCTCCCGCCTCAAAGCCTTCTTGC
>JGI24500J29687_10057605_pt1 | contig 14297 bp, 8 predicted proteins | sample BioPla2RNA1_FD_29687 | JGI IMG/M metagenome (IMG submission 29687) | reverse complement strand
TTAACAACCGTTGTTGACATAGATGGCATAGAGAATGAGAGCAAATCGGCGTAATACTACGTCACTCAAATTCTACGGCATTAGGGACAAGCTCCAAACTTATTCATGCCAAGTGAACTCTCAAAATCCATGTGGTGCTTGTCCAAATTGCATAGATAAAATCATTGCGATTAATAATTTGTTAAAGAAAGTGTGATTTATATGTTTGAGGATGAATTCATTGTTTCAGTAACAAAGTTAACTAGCTTTATCTCAAAAAATAAATTTGATTCTATACCCCAAAGAACACCATACTATCATATGGGTGCAACCATTACTGATTCAGTTTTGCAAGCTGGGCTTAATTATAGACAAGTAGTATATCCACGTATTCTAAAATTACTAAAAGAATTCCCTGATTATAAAACAACCTGCGACTTTATTATTCTCATGCAGGTTTTCCCACTTAAAGAATTAATCTCATGGAGGAATGAAAAGAAACTAGAACGAATTAAAACATTGAGTTGGTTTTTTTATGACAATCAAATAGAAAACGAAGATCATCTTGCATTGTGGATGAATAATAAAAATAATTTGCTGAAACTCGCCCAAATAGAGGGAGTTGGCCCTAAGACAATAGATTATTTAAAAATGCTGTCAGGGAATCAGGCTATTGCAGTGGATAGGCATCTATTTAAATTTTTGGAATTAGCCGATATCACAATTGAGACTTATCAAGAAGCAAATGCAATTTATTGTAAGGCAGCAGAAACGTTAAAAATAAGCCAATATGAATTAGACAGAAAGGTGTGGTTATTTATGTCTAAAGCATGAATTTAGGAGATGTGTTATCAGCGTAAAAGTTATGGTTTTGACCTGTTGTACTCTCTTTAGCTAAAAAGTTGGACAAATAGGGAAGTCAACATTTTTTTGGACGTCTGCTAAGCCACTACTGAAGGTGCTCGTTCTCCCAACATCCCAGTTGCTTTTCAACATAGCCAAATATCATGCCAATATTATCATTTAGAACAGCATTCATATGTTTAGATTACGAGTTAGCTTGTCATAGGCAAAACAGATCGCATCAACTATCTTATCAACATCTTCAGGCTCATTGTATTTACCAAATGAAATTCTTATTGCGCTCTTGGCATCTTCTTGGTTTAAGCTCATGGCTTGCAAAACATGTGAAGTTGACATCTCCCCTGATGTGCAAGCAGAACCGGTTGAGATACATATACCTTTCATGTCAAGTATATGCATCATAGATTCGCCTTCAATTTTTGGAATTGAAATATTAATAATACCTGGGAGCCTTTTTGTTTCATGGCCATTTATTTTTATGTTCGGTAAACGGGAGCAAAGTTTGGTAACTGTTCTACTTGAGAGCATCTTCAATTTACTGGTGTTTCGTTCGATATCAGTGAGGTTATTTTTGATTGCAATTCCGGCACCAACTATTCCGGCAACATTTTCAGTGCCCGCGCGTTGGCCTTTTTCTTGATGTCCACCATCTACTAATGGCACAATAGGAGTTCCATCTTTTATATACAATATTCCAACTCCTTTTGGCCCATTAAATTTATGAGCGGAGGCTGAAAGTAAATCCACATTCAAGTCTATAACATCAATATTTACATGACCTACAGCCTGTACAGCATCAGTATGGAAGGTAATTTTATTTTTTTTTGCGATTAGCCCTATCTCTTTTATCGGTTGCAATGTTCCAACTTCATTATTTGCATACATAATGGAAATTAATATAGTATTGGGTCTCAGTGATGCTTGTACATCATAAGGAGATACCATACCGTATTTGTCTACCGGCAGGTAGGTGACTTTAAGACCAATTTTTTCTATTGCTTTACAAGCGTTTAATATAGCAGGGTGTTCAGTTGACGTTGTTATTATATGATTCCCCTTATGTCGTAATGCCTGCGCAACTCCTTTAATTGCCCAATTATCGCTTTCAGAGCCACATGAAGTAAAAAATATTTCATTATCATTAGCATTTAGAGCTAAAGCAAACTCGTGTCTTGCTTGGGCAATTACCTTTCGCGTTAATTGGCCAAAGGAGTGTTGGCTTGAGGCATTTCCATAGTAATCTTTTATGTACGGCAGCATTCCTGCGAAGACCACATCATCCATTTTAGTAGTTGCGGCGTTATCGACATATATCATCCTATCACCAGCCCTTTAATAAGCAATTAAAAAGCGTATTGAATATCAGGGATATCTCTTTTGCCCGGCACATCAAATTCGCTCGGATCAACCACACATAATTGTTTTTTGATAACGCCTCTCATTTGCTTTGCTGGTTCTAAGCAATATTTGATGAACTCATTAGGTTCAATATCGTCTTTGGAAGTTGCGTGTGGAAAAATCAATTTTACAAAAGCAGTACAGAGCCTTTGTATGGCAGTATAATCACGTTTACCCGCATTATGGGGTACTATAATCGACTCATCAACGATTGCTGAATATATTAATTCACTACGGAGCTCATGCATAACCTCTGCGAAATATTCCGTATTCAATGCCCAACCATTAGCTATTAAATCCTGGCGAATGCTTGGGATTTCCCAACCAGGAATAAACCCGTGAAATCTATCAAGTGTTGCAGATTCCCTAAAAATAGGGTTAATAGCTTCAACCATATTTACGTCCGTATTGAATTTTTCCGCATGAATATTTCCTAAAATTATAATTCCGGCTTCAGCACTCATTTGGGCATCAAAACCTTTAACCTCTCCAAATTCCATATAATCCTTCAGCGCAGCCTGTATTTGACTGGGTTGATCAAAAGACATTGACTGAATTTCGTCAAAACCTACAAAGTCAAAACGTGTAATAAGACCGCCCGTTTTTTTTGCATTATCGTATATTAGCGCTGCCCTGGAGACAGTTCCGCCCGAGATAAGCCAGCCACGTTTGCTTATCTTCTGATATACATAACTTTTCCCTGTGCCTTTCGGTGCTAGTTCTATCAGGTTAATCCTACGCTCAACAAAGGGCAAAAGTCTTCTTAGGAAATACAGCTTTTGCTGTTCGCTTTTATATCCGTCAGGGTTATAATCAACAGCTGAAATCAACACGTCAATCCATTCTTGCGTTGTAAATTGTTTTCTAGCTTCGCGATAATAATCTAAATCTACTGTGTACGGGCAGAAAGGCATATAATTAATCATTTTTATAAGACCTTTGCCTTGTTTGGAGGAATAATCTTTACCCCAAATAAGTTCAATAATTCCCCAGTTTTCACTCTCTCTAAGCAACACTTCCTGCCACTTATCAACAACGTTTTTATCAACTTCACCACCAGCACCAGTTCTTGTTCCTCCAAAATCAGGTAGTTCAAAAACTGTTTTTCCGTTTTTTATATTTACAGTCACGCGAATACGAGCTAAAAAGCGAACTATCTCTCCATTAACCATTTGATACTTAAACTGTTCAAAATCTTCACGACTTGGTATGTACTGCTTAATATATCGTAGTACACTGTCATAGTTTATTTCCCCTTGTTCATCCGAGAATTTCATAACAAGCCAGTCGCGCATATATGATGGTAAGCTTAAATTCGAGAAGAATTCCGTTCGCTTGGGATCCTTCAGCACAACCATTTCCGCGAAAATGTCTATTATTTTGGATTGAAGCATTTCTGGCCCTCCTAACTACAAAAACAAATTACATCCTTGCTCCTTAAATTCCTGTATTTTGCTCAACAGGTCGACTGTTGAGCATTCCAAATAATCGGCCAAACAATTAATGCAGTAGAACTCCTCAATTTCTCTGCCTAATAGCTTTTGAGAAAGTGCGATTTCATCTTTTTTCAGGCTCTTGTTACATTCGCAACATACCTTTCTTCTCATTGGCATTAAAAGTCTCCAAATGGGTCAAAATTTTCAGTAATACCCTTTGCCTTTACTGTGAATCTTTCATGTCGTTTGAGGAGTCTTCCATCTGCATAAACATCAATGGAATAAGACTGCAATTCCATATTCTCAAAAGTAACTATCCAGCGATTTTTATGTTCATAGGTACATTTGCCCTTAATCAAATCAGCCGTAACATTCAAGCTTGCTATTGGGCGATTGAACTCCAAGGCGATTTTCACATTGCCCTTATCTCGACAAACAGATGACGAATCAATAACATAATCCAAGGGCTTTAACGGAGTATTGCTCTTAATTACAGTCACGGGAACTAAAAATTCCTCGGGCGTCATACCACCATGGATTTCTCCGGCAACAGCATTATCATCGTTATTCCCACCTGCTGCATTTCCTGATTGCATATAATGCTCGTGCGTTGTCATTACCAAGTAATCCATATCTCCGTTTTTTATGTTACGTATACAAGGCAACATATCAGTTAGAGCGGGAGGACCATGTAATTCGCAATATCTGCCATAGCTCCTAACAATTGCCTCTTTCGGTGCTACAATACCGGGTGTAGCATGAAAAGACAACGCTGCCATTCTACTGCTTCCATGGTCAGCAGTAATAATTACATAATCGTAGCCGTCCAGGATATTTATCGCTTTCTTCGCAATTTCATCAATGGTTGAAATTTGATAATCTATACATGAATAATAATCTTTATCATCTAGCATACCTTTATGTGCAAGTAGATCCAACTTATTAATTTTTTTGTATGGCAAATCGTAATCCTTCCACTGTTCATTAAAGCAAGTTTCGGTCGGAAGAATAGCACTAGCTATATCAGTAGTAATTTGTGCATTTGGCTGATACTTTTCAAGACATGTTAGCAAAAGTGGTAACCATTCTATCCCCATTCCATCCACCCACAAACAAAATGCACCTTTGTCCTTGTATTGATTGAGTATTGAAAAACGACTCTTATAAGCATCTAAATTTACTTTATTAACCTCATTTTCAGCTGTTGACGGATATTGATTCATTATTTTTTGTTTTTTGTACCAGTTAAAATAATCATTCAACTCATTAGGCAATTCCGAACAAGCTGGTGTAAAATACGCTTTTAATAGTGAAAACTTATCAGCTACGTGTTCGATAACAGCATCAATAGCTGCGCCATCTCTTAACCACCTACTCACAGTCCGAATTGCGAACGTACGCTCTTCATGAGTTTGGCATGTCAATAATTTTATTTTTGTTTCATGCAAGGCTAAATCATCTAATTTATCCCAAAACGCTTCGTTTATTTTTTCTATTTTTAATGCAGCCATTGCCTGCATCCGCTGTGCGATCCATTCTGGTTTCTGACTTACCACATCCAAAATCGAATTGCATATTTTATATTCAATATCCTGATACGATTCTGCATTCCGAATGGCATATCCATAATAATCGTCTGATTCATTTAAACGATACCATAACCAAACCAACCATTTTTGTTCATTATCCATTATACTCCACTGAACCAAAACGCTCACCGGTTCGAATGTCTGAATATTTAGGCTTTTTTTAATTGCTTTGCTTACTGTGTCATTAATGTCTAAATATGGTATAAGGGATGTCCATTGTTCTTCCGTACCCCAATTTTTTTTTAACTTGTTGCCATCAATTACCGCATTGGCAACATAACCAAACGGATTGTCTATCACACGGACACTGTATATACCAGAAGTATTTTCGACATTATTATATAGAGATGTAATAATAGCACAGTTTTTATTTGCTATACGACTATCCCATTCTTGTAACCATTTCTTCAGTCCATATATAATATCATCACCTTGAATGACACCTACAAATTGTGGGGAATACACCTGCAGGCAAAACTTCTCGGTTCCTCCTATTTCAGATTTTATTGTCCATAAATGATCTTGTTGGCGTTCATCAACAAATGGTACTATACGTTCAAAAAGCTGCTTACAGGCAAATAGTGGTATTATAACCCTTCTTTTGGATAGGGCATCTTGTTGGCTTTCCCAGAACGAAGGAAATTGAGCTCGGTCAGATTGTAATTCTCGCCTAATCCCCAAGCGCAAATATTCGCTCATTGATAAAATCAAAATCTGCTTCCCTTCTAATGCATNAATTGATTTTCGCAATTTCCGGAAGTTTGGAAAAATATCGTTTGCATTACAAAAAGCTGATAACGGAAGCACCTCATCACAAATTTGCATGAGGGTTTGAATTGTTTCTTTGTACTGTTGCAATTGCTCAATAAAAATAACTCTTACAGGAAAGCGAGATCCACATTTTTTCTCTATATCTAGAAACTGTAAAATATCTTCGAGTTTCATTTTCGCTCCACCTCATCGATAAAGCGCTTATAAAACTCGGGATTATCGCTTAGCAAGGCAATGATTCGTCTTCTTAATTCATCTTCTGACATCCGCATGATATTCTTTTTAGCCCTCTCCTCATTCTTAGCTTTTAACTTTTCACGAGCAAAATCCTCAACAATATCACGGATAAGCCCTGCATTATGCGCCCAGACGTTAACATCTATTTTGAGTTTAAGCCGTATCCGTGCAAGTATCGCCTCTCCGTCTGACTCAAAGAGTTCTCGATAATTTTCTCCAACTTGTCTGAAGAAACAATCTTTGATATATGAGCTATTTTTCAAGAAAAACAACTCATTTTGCTCTAAGAACTTTAACGCATTATAAAGCTCTGTTTTGTCGACACACTTACCATCCTGCAACGACTTTATTGTACGGAAATAGGGTAGGTTTTCTTCTTTCACAACCCATTGTATTGGCGTATTGTTCTTTTTACTCCAATCAGATATAGATGTTGTGCTACTCTTCTCTTCCCAAAGCTTTAACAATACATTCTTATTGCGTTCATAGGATATATTATCAATTTGTGTTTGTATGGCACTTCGGAAGGTAACTTCTGGACTGTTGTATGGAACGAGTTTCAAATCAGAAAAAACCGATTCGATTTCTTCATCTGTATAATAAATGTTTTGCTGCCTCATATATTCACTAAGAAGCAGTTTTGATGAATTAATATACCCCCAGGCATCCTTTGCATTAGCTTTCAGAACTTCAAGTTGTTCATTTTTTTGCTGGCCAGATAAGCTCGACCATTCATCCAACGCTATTTTATACATACATTTTAATGCTAGGACCCATGGTTTATCAAAATTCTCGATAACAGTACCAGGAACTTTCATATGTTCAAAGGAATTATGTAAATCCTGCCGCAATTGATTAATAGTTTTGCGCTGTACATTCATTGCCATGTTGAGTGTATTGATTAACTCATAATCACATGCAAGCTCACCTAGCTTTTCTTTAACCTGCTCTTCTGTCCAAGTATAAATTGCGCCTTGCATCAAAACTTTTATTGAATCAAAAAGCTCGTTAGAATTAATGCCAATAAAATCAATTAATTCACCGATACGAGGCTCGCTCTCGATAATAAACGTTTTAAAAGCCGCATATCTATCTGCATTATTGGAAAAGGTTTCAGTAATGATTTGTCTTATCAGTCCCCTACCTTTAAACAAACTGATAATACCACCCATCACCTCCTCTTGGTCACCTTCTGCCGTAATGAATGTGCACATCTTATCAACGATTTGTTGAGCCACAACTTGTGTTTCATCGCCACCGAATTTTTCAGCTGACACATATTTCAGCACCCAAAACGGCGCACCCGCACTTATAATGCGTTCCCGCATATATTTGCGTGCTTGCTCTTCACTTGCTGATTCTTGATCACTTAAGTTGAAGATTTTTTGTGCATAATTACGGAATTGTTGCCATGTTTCTGAACCTGATGACAAAGTGTTATTAGTAACCTTGCCTTTACACATATTAACGATCATAGTAGCTAAATTTTTTTCCGTAAGATAGTTTGGATTATTTGCACTGTCAACCCAGTTAAATTCTCCATTAATATAGAACCGCAATACATAGCCTAATAAATAAGCACAAGCTAAAGAATCATAATAGCCAAACGGAGGTTGTTGCAATTCCATCCACAAGTGATCCAGCTTTATTTTTGCACCATGGGAAAGATTTCTGTGTAAAAATTGTGCGAGGGAAGCAACTGCCCGGGCTCCTGGTGTCGTATCACATTGTTCCAATTCTTCTATACTGTTTGTTCCCCAAATGTTAGCCACTTTTATACCATTAGCAATATTGTTTATCTGCGCATTACTAGAAGTGCAGCAAGTAATTGCAGCAGTAGCTGCACTTTCCCGTGCTTTTTTAAACGCTGTATTAACAGTGACAACACGTTCAGGCGCGGCTGGAAACAATTTAAAAATAATATCATTTTCCACGCGGCGTGTTAATTCATCTTTACCAAACAGTACGGAATAATGATTGCCCCCATAAAAAGCTGTAATCTGACCATCCGCCGCTGTAACTGCCCATTCTCCTACAATTGCTGCTGCTTTGTTTTCGTATTCAGCAGCGCTCCCTCTTTTACCTTCCTCTCCGGCCAATTCGTTATGCGTAATCGCCCTATGCCATCTATCCAATACATCTGATTTTAAAGGTTCTTTAACCATACAAACAATTAGGCGCTGTGTCTGATCCTGTTCTGCAATTTCTTTAAGCTGCGACTGCATAATTGCATATTCCTTGTTTTCCGCTGTTACAAATACAAGAATACCTATTTTATATGGGCTTTTATTCAATTCATTTCGCAATTCTTCAAGTCTATTTTTCCAGGAATTTGTCTCAGAAGAGCAGGCAATAATACTCATTCGCTTGTATGTGGCTCTAGTTGCATCCCACATTTTGGACTCAATGGCCTTCGCAAATACACCATCTTTTCTGAATAATTTATAACGGGTATATTTCCTTTTCGTCTGTTCTAACCTTATATCAAAAATATTAGCTTTTCCTGTATAGGGGAGTTCTAGTCGTGCATCTCCATTTGGTTGCCTATCTAAACGGAAAACACCAATATCCTCAAATGCCTCCATATAGCTGTCAACATCTTTTTCGTCCAACTGACCTGCAAAACACTTATATAAAGTACGCAATGTCGCTGCGATACGCCTTCCATAAGACTGACTACGAAGTTGGCTTATTTTTTCAGTAGACATTACTGCAATTAACAATAAAACAGTCTTGAATACACGCAGCGCGATTTCATCGGAATTCACCAATTCTTTTTTATTGATGTAGTATTGGTAACATCGACGAGCTTCAGGGCTAAAATCTCTAATGTCGCTTTCGCGTGTAAAAAAGTAATCCCATAAAAAATCCGGTGTAAGCCATCTCCAATCATTGGGCCCAAAGTTATTAATATAATGAATGAATCCTACACGTTGTTTTACTTCCTCTGGGTCTTTCATGAATCGAAATAGTGTTCGCTGTTCCGCCCCAAAGTTTTGAGCTACAATTGTAAGCAATGATAATGTCATAGGATGCATCGGGCAGAGCTGTTTCAAGCTTTCCTGTTTGTTCCCTATGTCCAAATTATCAAAGTCCGCTATATTTTTACTAATGGACTGCATCAATTGGTTTTTTATGTCGTTCCACTGCTCCTCCATTCCGGGTCGAGTTAGTATGGAATCACCGATTAATTTATAGGCTGCACTTTCGCTGATATGGAATTCGAGTTCATGATAGCGGTGTAGAATTCGCTCATATGTTTCAGAGCCTAAAGCATCAACCCAGCCCGGATCTCTGTGAACGATCAAAAACATGAAGAAAGGCTGTTGTTTGCAATATTCTGACAGGCGCTGTAATACGTTGTCATCGCCACAGTCACGCAAAAAGCTTGTAAATTCATCCCATATGAAAACGATACCTGTCTGTTGGAGACCATTGCCTTCGATGATGTCTTTTATCCAGTCTTCAAATTGACCTACACTATGAAATAATCCCCAGCCCTTTTCCATAATTATTTTTGCAACAGTTTCAGTTGCCTTCAAATCATTTTCCATGATATATCCACGAAATTCTGAGAAAGACGTATAATCCTCCCATAAGCTATATACCGGATCATTAAAAATATTTTCCCAGTTGATAGACTCATCGTTAATCAATTCCTGTACACAGGCAATAAGTGATTTTCTGCCATAATATGCGTTTTCCCCAAACTTGGTTTTGAGTTTCTGCCGAATGGCCATCTCCATTTCCATCATCAAGTGTATTCCGCTCTTAATACCTGTACAACCGCTTTTCCAGACAACCAGATACTCGCCCTTTTCACGTAAAGCAACAAACTGGTTACGATAAGGTAACAGTAACTGTTTGGATAGGAAAGAATGTACATTGGTAACCGTATCCTCAAATAGATGTTTTAATACAATAGCAGCATAACTTTTACCTGTTCCATAAGCACCATGAATCCAGAATGAGCGTCTGGCATCTTCTTTTTCATATTTAATTGACTGGCAGATCTTCTCGACTGCCAGTTTCATGTCCTCGTGAACAATATATTCCTGCCAAAGATTCGGATTTCGTTTTTCAGAATTCAAATCCACAACAGATTCATAATGAGGACTGAGCTCAATATATGTATTATATGTCGCCATATGTACACCTCCTAATTGATGGCCATATCAACTATCTCAAGAGAAGTGTGCTCCGGGAACAATTTCACATTGTCCAAATCCGCAACAAATGAAACCCTAATATATTTCTCATAGTGCAAAGCCAGCTCTTGCAGTATGCCTTTAAAAGAAGCAGGATTAAGGCCATACATAGAAACTGGATCTACACCAGCAATTGTCGCATCACCACGTACCTTCTCAAGCTGACTCAATGTAAATGTATATCTTCCAGTTTCTTCAGCCCATAAATAAAGCGCATAAAGTATTGCAACTGCTTCCGGTGTTTCCCAACCCTGTTTTACATATGCATAACTTCTTCCACTTGGGATCGGTATGCCCTGTTTCAAGACACTGCCTATAGGACTATGACGCAATGTCTCAAATAACGCGGTTACAGCATTATCTCTTGTGGATACGGAATAGTCATCACCTAACATAGATACCAGGTCTTTCTTCTCATATGTCTCACCAGCAGGCACGAAAAGCATATACCATTTGACAATAACTGATTTATATGCAAGGTTTGCCCATATAATTGCCCATGTCAAAGGATTATGGGGGCCTAAAGGCTCGATTCTCTCAAACAACTCTGTAGGCTTTCCGGCTTTTTCTCCTCTATTAGCAGTAGACAACAACCCCGCCTCCCTCAGCCAGACCTTTAGTGCATCATATTGACGATTGCCCAACTGATTCATAGTGAAACAGTCAATTTTATGATCAAAAAAATGCTCGAGCCATGGTTTACGTAAACCAAAGTGTTGATATCTGTTCATACCTTTTAAATTCATTTTATTTCCTCCTTGGGTTGTTGATAGCGATTTGGCTACCAAACAACCTTTTCCATTGGTAAAAACAATACAATTACAACAGTGTTGGCATTTATCTTCACGGATATATATTTTCCCATCGTCATTAATGATGAAGGCCGCAAATGGACACTGAACGGTACACGCTTTACACCCCACACAATAAGCGACCTTATTGGCAACTCCACGAAAATGGCTGATAATAAAACGATCCATTCGTGAATAAGGTGCATAACTAACCGTTAATCCTTTATTATCATCTACTTTGAAAGTAAATTCTTGGCCGTCTATTAGTTGCACACCAGTATTATCATCTTTCTCAACAATTGGGCCTAATAATGGTGCAACCGCCAACCAGTCCTGTTTTGTTTCACTAAAACTAAAATTTATGCTATCGTCATCTATCACTTCAATTATCCTATTACCACCATTTGAGAGGCCGCGACCGCCCATTCTTGCTCTCCATCCGCCCTGTTCAATGAATTTTTTTTGTTCTCGTAGTGGCTTTGTTTTTGCTGCGTATTCTTCAATTTTTTTAACCAGAGGTGTTATTTCACTTTGATATATGCTATTTACAATTCCATCCCACCAAGCAGAAGACATAGGGCAAACCTTGCAACCAACTCTAAATAATCCAAATCTATACGCATTATTAAATAGAATATTATTTTTTAAAAGATACAAATAAATTTCTGCTGTGTTCCAATTTAAAATCGGACTGCAGTTTATTTGATTAACATTTTTTGCCCCAATACTGATTTTTTCATATTGTGCACGACTGGCGCTTTCCTCAGCCCGAACACCATCAAAAACAACCGCTTTGACATCATAATTTCCTGTGAGTTCACGTAATTTAATAATTGTCGGAACGGATTTATGCACAGTACAGCACCAACGCATACGTCTCCCCGGGGGGCCAAATTCATCCCAACTCTTATCTGGCGATAAATGACTTTCTGCCCAATGGAAACGCAAGTTGCTCCAATGACGCTCTGCCTGTCTTACTGATACTAAAGTACAATCTAGTTCCATACCGGTATTGCTGAAAATTACATAGAATTCATCCGGTGAAAGCGCTTTGTTTATCAAATCCAGTAACACTAAAGAGTCCTTGCCACCACTAAAGGCAACAACAACGTCGTAGTTCTCTTTCTTAAACTTCTCATATTTTTCCCGTATAAATGTGATTGCCTGTTGCTCTATACCTTTCATCATCTGTTCATTGGCAGCCCAAAGCACGTCAATATCCACTGCTTGTAATTTTAGATTGGGCTTATATACTTTCACCGTAGGCTTGGTGTAATAACCACCACCTTTAGCTTCAGCCACACATTCACCATTTAAAATATAGCGACGAATACCTTCCGCCCATAATATTGGAGCATCCGTATTTGGATAATCCCAAAAAGAATCCATACCGAAAAAGTCCAGCTCTTCTTTGAATACTGGTCGGATTTCTTTTTCAATTTTGCTGTTAATGGATAACCTGTATATGCCATATTCTTTTATCCAATTATAACCGTACATAACTTACCCCTGTCTAAATGTTATTAAGATATTTTCACATTGTTCACGGCTCAGCCACGGCCTTGTTTGATGCAAAACACGATGGCAGTTAGGGCAAACCGCTATGAAATCATCCCTATTGAATGTTACATTTGGACCATATTCCGTCAGTGGAGCAAGTAAGTGGGCTTCAAGAAATGGTATGCTTTCACCTCCAACATAAATGTGCTGGGGACGAATGCAGCATATTTCGCACTCAAAAACTTTTTCTATGTGTTTTTTCCCGTACTGTTTTTCCCAATTGCGGTGCAAATGAGAGAGGATTGCACCTTCGGGGAACCCCTCAGCTTCAATATCTGCACCAAAATTCATTTCGTTAAGCACGCTTTCACATCTGCGTATTGTCTGAGCTATATTATGCAGTTCATCCATTCTGTATCTATATTCGTCATAGACCTTAAAAAACAGCATTCCAATATTGGCATGCTTATTATGTTTAAGACTCCACTGAAACCTTGAGAGTTGACTACTGACGCCAGCTGCATTCCTGAATTTTTCACTCCTGTGCTGTTTCGGAACAATTGGCAAACGATTAAGTATTTCACTTAAATCAATTATTGCCGGATGGCTTTCGGAAAGGCTTTTAATTTCTTCCGAATACAAAACATCTAGCCCAAGAATGACTTCATCTCTTGTCCAGGGTGCACGTATGATAAATCACCCCCCATAGATATGAACCCTTTTATTGCCGTCCGACCATGCAAACCGGTAATCATCCAAAGCCTTGTGCATATTAAGAACTAGTTCATTTCCATTAATCATTCCCGCATCGCGTAATATTTGGCGTAGTTCCTCAGCAAACATCCTTTGTGGCAAATTCATATTTTCCCGCACATAAACATAGACTACATCCGCAAATGACTGAAGATGCGAATCAATTTCGACAATTGCAGCATGTAAAGTATCTAATGCCTGTCCGTATAAAGCTGGTATTGTGCGAAAACCGATGTCCGAGTTAAATGCAAGAATTTCTTGCAATAAAAGAGGTGTCCATTTAAGATTGAACGGTAAGGTTGGCAGTTTATTAAACCAACCGCTGCAAATATCACGTTGTATAACATACTCAGCATCTTCAAACAGCTCGTTTAAACAGCATGTAACCTGAGCTTTCCATGAATCATCAATTGGTATTGTCTCAGATATCAAATAGCACTCCTCATCATACTGCAAAAATGTTGGTTCTTGTGAAATCTGTAAAATTTGATTGATATTCGTTTGACCACTCCCTATCTTATCCAGAAACGCCTCGCATTCCTCGCGGGTAATGACACCCTCAGAGTTGCGGGCATAATTTATCATCAGACCTTTAAGCGATTTTGGGTAATCTGGTTCCTGCTCCCAAATATGCATATTGCCATAAAAAATAAATTGTGCATATCCATAACATTCCTTAGAAAACAGATGCTTAGCTAAATAATATACATTTTCCATGTTATCAAAATCATTATCATTCAAAAACAAAGACAGGTCATTTCGAACAGCGTA
>JGI24500J29687_10057037_pt1 | contig 14482 bp, 6 predicted proteins | sample BioPla2RNA1_FD_29687 | JGI IMG/M metagenome (IMG submission 29687) | reverse complement strand
GTCTTTATGAATGCAGTATGTAAAACTTTAATATTAAATAAATTGTGGTAACTTATTATTTTTAACTCTTGGAATAGTGGCTGTGTTATCGAAGAAACTGTTTCCATGATATTTGATTATAACCCGTCCTATTATCTTGTTTAATTCTCCCCACATAACATCTCCTTCTCCTCTATTATCTTCAGAATCGCTAGAGTTGTTTCTATTGTCACCAAGATAATAAAACTTACCTTCTGGCACTACAACGGGTCCACGAAGATATGGGTTTGTGAACTGGTTGGTTATATAATCCTCAATAAGTTTTTCCCCATTTCTATAAACATTAAACTCTCCATCTGGGGATTGTTTAATTTCTACAGTATCTCCAGGGAGCCCTATTACTCTTTTTACAAAAACACGCTCTCTACCATATTGGTTGACCATTCCAGACTCGAACACCACTACGTCGCCATGCTTATAGCTCCCTAACTTATATAAAAGCATCATATCTTCATCTTGCAGGGTAGGAACCATCGATTCGCCATCTACCTTTATTGTTACAAACATAACGCGAGAAAGAACATATGCTAGTATTACACACACTAAAAGCAAGCATACTACAACAAGAATCTGCTTAATTACTTTCTTTCTTTTGTCCTTTGGCTGATCTTCGGTTTCTAAAAGCTCTTCATATTCCATAACAATATTGTATCCTTATCTTTTCCTTGTACTCTCGTTTGCGTTTTTACATGCTTATATCTTCGCTATCGTTTAAATTTATATTATCAGTTTGTGTTTTTATATATCCACACTCATATTAGTTTTTCTTGGTATGGTCTTGCTTTGTTTATATAAACAAGATATTCCCTACCACCAATTTACGACCTTTAATTTGTATTGACCTTACCAAATCCCACGATGGAAGAGGCTTCATTGTTTTATCCTTAAAGTCATGTTCGCTAAAGCGACAGCTTGTAAAGAATTCATTATGCTCCAGTTTTTTATACGTTGTAAACTCGACAATTTGCTTGTTTATACTACATTGTAAAACAATTTCTACTCTTCCTTCATAATCAGAATATAGTTCTATCTGCAAGTCTTTATCTTCTATGTCTTGTAAACTTAACTCTAGAGGGTAAATTTTTATTGCATTTGAGTCTGTAGTTATACCCTTTGCGCCAGAGGGAATTTTTGTCATACGTAGTGTGTTTTCTAGAAGAACCTCTCCATCAAACTCTTCTTTGAACAAATCCGTGCCATCCGTCACTTTGTATAGTACCACCAATTTAGCATTTTGATTACAATCCCCTTCGCCTTCAATGTCATAATCATCTAATTCCATATGTTCCACCAAAGAAGAAATAGTAAGACCACTTGCATACACAACTTCTGCAAATGTAAACATAGGCATATCCGTTTCATACACCTTTGGAGATGCTATGTACTCATTGTATGAAATGGAAAGAGCTTTCTCAAAATGCCATCCCCTCAGTGCATGATTATATTCTCCATAACTATAATAAACCCTTACTTCTTCTATTAACTGGCTAGGGTCGCAATCAACATCAAAATATATTTTATTTTCTTCATTTACTCTAATCTTTACTTTTGGTCTAGAGGGTATAGGTAAGTTGTTAAACACAGCATTAATCCAAGCAAGTACACTTCTATAACCACTTGGTGGCAAATAGTCCGTTATACCTGGGTGAATGATGGTAAATATCTCGTTTTTCCCATACAATGTTTGTAAATTCGAAAGCCTGTCCATGTCTGCATTTTCAGCATTGGAACCGATTGCAATAAGGGTGGGAATACTAATATTCCTAGCATACGCAACGGCAGCAACTGCTGAAAACCAGCCAATTCTTTCCTGCTTAACGTCTATTGCCAGTTCAGAATCTTCACCAAACTTATTTGTACCTAAGTATTCTTTATAACCCGAGCCATTTATACATGCAAGTCCTAGGACATTGTGACTTTCTAAACTACCAAGCGTCTGCATCCCTACTTCTATTGAATCGCCTAATGTAACTAAAATGGTATCTTTTTCTGGGTACATCTCACGAATAAAAACCAGTGTTCTTTTGACTATCTTAGAATATATGTATTGATTACTTTCAAACGCAGTTTCCTCCAAAAATTCCAGTCTCTTCTTTGTTTCTAGACTGTAGAGGCAATACTCTAAACTTTTAGGATATTTTGTGGGATATGAAGAAAGCCCCGTTAAATCGGGAGATATTACTATATATCCTTCGCTTACAAGAGATTGAACCAAACTAGTAGCAGGAGGGGCTGAATAATTCCCAAGAAGTAGTAGTATTTTTTTTGTATCAGCTTTTGGCATAGTTACTTTTATAGTAGCTTTTACCATACCATCTTCTGCCTTTATTGCATCAATTTCATATCTACGTAGTATATAGTTTTGTTCCTCTGAAAACAATAACTCCTGGATATTTAAATCCATTGCACTAGGATTATAATCTTTCCATAGCTCCTGAGGAACAACAATCTTTTTTCTACTGAAATCTTTTATCATAAACTTACTGTTTATCCATTCATTAACTCAATGGTTTTTTATTTTTAAGTAATGGCAGAAATCCGCCCTTACTTTTAAACTGCTCTTTTTATTTTATAACCAGCCCTATTTTCTCAGCCTTTTTCTTATCTATCGCTCGCTCTATTGCTTTTTGGATTTCAACCAAAGGTATTATTAGGACTGAAAGACCTAACGCAACTCCCCATTCAGCACCTGATAATTTCACCGCATCAAATAATATATTTGCTACTGGAGTTATTAGGAGAGGAACTATAACTAGTACCGCACCTACTAAAAAGGCTATATTCAAAAACTTATTTTCGAAAGGATTGGTCTTAAACAGACTATGTGTTTGTGACCTCATATTATAAGAATGGAATAGCTGTATCATTGATAGCGTTATAAATGCCATGGTCATAGCTTCTGCGTGACCAGTTACACCTACGCCTAGTACATACTCGCCTATCGTAAATGAGGCAAGGACAAGGATTGATTGCATCATGCCTTGTATGAGAATATCCACGCCTGTCTTTCCTGCAAACAAACTACTTCCTGCTTTTCGTGGCGGGAATAACATAATATCTGATTCTGCTTTTTCCGTACCTAGTGCTAGTGCCGGCAAACTGTCTGTTACTAAGTTTACCCAAAGTATCATCACTGGAGTCAATATAGTAACATTATGACCAACTATCGCCGAAATTATTACAGTTGCCACAAACAAACATACTACTTCAGCAATATTTGCGCTCAATAAATACTGAATCGCCTTTTTGATATTAGCATATATTTTTCTTCCTTCCTCTACTGCGGACACTATGGTTGCAAAGTTATCATCAGCAAGGACCATATCCGCAGCGCCTTTACTAACATCTGTTCCCGTTATCCCCATACCTATTCCGATATTGGCTTCATGTATAGAAGGAGCATCATTAACACCGTCTCCAGTCATTGCAACAACCTTGCCAGCAGCTTTGAATCCTTTAACAATTCTGACTTTATTTTCGGGGCTAACTCTTGCATATACTCTTATTAGATCTATCTTTTCTGCAAACTCCTCATCGCTCATCTTGTCTAGTTCCGCACCGGTTATTGCGATTTTTCCTTCTTCTAAGATTCCTATTTCACTAGCGATTGCTTTTGCAGTATCCATGTGATCGCCTGTTATCATAATCGCCGTCATGCCAGCTCTTTTACAAACACTAACAGCATCTTTAACTTCGGGTCTTGGAGGATCGATCATACCAACCAGTCCTACAAACACTAGGTCGCTTTCAACCACATCTAGCCCTAAATCTTCTTCTTTAACAGCAACTGCAAGCACTCTCAAAGCTCTGCTTGCCATGTCGCTATTTGCCTGTAATATTTTGGATACATCTACTTCGGTAATAGCCCTAACACCACCATCAAAAATATATTTGCATTTTTTAATCAATATATCGGGTGCACCTTTTACGTGAGCAACTTCCTTTCCATCGACTAAGTTGATTGTAGTCATTAGTTTTCTCACACTATCAAAAGGAAGTTCATTTACCCTCTCAAATATAGTTTCATTTCCTTCGTAGTTTATGTCTTTTACATATGCAACAAGCGCAGTTTCTGTAGGATCTCCTACAAGCGTTCCTTCTACATCTTTAGTGTCGTTGCATAAAACCATGCCTCTCACTAGTAGCTCAGAACCTTTTGAATCTTTTTTATCACAAGCTGTATATAATCCACTTTCTGGAGAATACAGCTCTTTAACTGTCATTTGATTTAGGGTTAGCGTTCCAGTTTTATCAGAACAAATAACCTCACAACAACCAAGCGTTTCAACTGATGGCAAATTACTCACTATAGCCTTACGCTCACTCATGCGCTTAACACCTATTGATAGTACTATTGTTACAACAGCAGGAAGTCCTTCGGGTATGGCGGCAACTGCAATCGCTACTGCAATCATAAACGAAGTCATAATTGAATGTAGAATATCAGATTCTTTTGCCATAAATATGAGGTTAAATACAAAAATAACTGCAGCGATTGCTAAAACCCCAATGCTGATAATTTTAGCGGTTTTTGCTAACTGCTCTTGGAGAGGAGTTTTTTGCTCTTCTTTACTTGCTAGCATCTGGGCAATTTTCCCAACTTCTGTATCCATTCCTGTTGCAAACACAATGCCTTTACCTCTACCGTAAGACACAATGCCCGAACTATAGCAAAGGTTTGATCTGTCACCGATTGGCGCATCTTCTTTATCTAATACCCCTACAAACTTCTCGCTAGGTACACTTTCTCCAGTCAGGGCAGCCTCTTCTATCTTAAGGCTTCTGCTCTCAATCAAATAAAGATCAGCTGGCACCACATCTCCGGCTTCTAAAACCACAATATCACCAACTGCGATATCTTCGCTTTTTACAGTAATCTGTAGTCCGTCTCTTATAACTTTAGAGTATGGCTTATTCATATCTTTTAATGCATCTAGCGCCTTTTCTGCGTTACTTTCCTGGATAAGACCTATGATTGCATTAACTATTACTATTAATAGAATAAGACCGCTATCTACTAGGTCTAAGTACTCTTTTGTTACAATTGCAAGAACTGCTGATACTGCAGATGCCACTAAAAGTACGATTATCATCATGTCCTTTAGTTGTTCAAAAAACCTTTGTAGCATGGTCTTTTTCTTTCCCTCTGCCAGGGCATTTTTTCCATACTTTTCAAGACTTTTCTCTGCCTGTTCTGCTGTCAAACCGTTTTCTAAAGAGGTTCCTAGTTTAATAAGAACCTCTTCCTCTGTGCTCATGTGTGGTAGTTTATCTTGCCACAACTTTGCTTGTTTACTTTCTGCTACTTCTTCTACTTTGCGTGCCATTATTCTCCTTTTTGTCCAGTAGTCTTGTATCGTTTGGCTACCTTCGTTTAGTTATATCACAATGCAAATTGGTTTGCATTATTACCAAAATATTAATATTTTTCCTCTTAAAGACTCTTTATTGATTACTTAATCTTTTTTTTCGTACTTTTCCTCTAACATCCGTTTATTTTGCATAGTTCTATTTATCGATTCTTTGCTAGATGGGTGTTTATAATTTTTAGCAAAAGCATATAAGCTTTTCAGTCTTTGAACTCCCCTTGGATTGCAGTCTTTCAGAGGAGCATAATTGATGTCTAATTTTTTAAGGATAGAAAGTATTGGGTTTATGCGTTTTATAAAGTTTTTATATGTGCTACCAGTATTCCAAGCCTTCTCTGCTACTGCAATAAGCCTTGGATAAGTCATATACTCCGCTCTATCTATAGTTTTCACATATTCAGTCCAAAGTGGAGACTCAAGCCCTATAATGTTTTCTTCTATGAAACCATCTTTTTGATAATCATAATTATAAGTTTTGCTGAGTGGAGTCATACCATATGGATAATCTAGATAGTAGTTAAAGAAAGGAGATATTAGCCCCTGACTGCCACCTGCTACATGCCTAACTGCCGCTGCTTTGTTTTTCTTCGTTTGTGTCCAATAATGAACCACTATGCTTTTTCGCGTGTTTTCACCAGTCATTCCATCGTTCCAGTTTATCACCTTTTTACCAGCCTTTTCACAATGTGCAGCTATTCTAGACATGAAATGTGCCTGGAGCTCATCTTCGTTTTTAAGACCGTTGTCTTTTATCACCTTTTGACAATCTGGACAGTTTATCCACTTAATCCTTAACGCTTCATCCCCGCCTAAATGTATGTATTCAAATGGGAACAGTTCAAACACCTCATCTAGAACATCAAATAAAAATTGATATGAGGTTTCTTTTCCTGCACAACAAACATCTTCAAATATACCAAACGCTTCTTTGACCTCACATCCTTTTCCATCACAAGATAAAAGCGGATAGGCTGCTATCGCTGCTGAAAAGTGCCCTGGTATATCGATTTCTGGCATAACATCAATATGTTTACTCTTTGCATATGCCACAACATCTTTAATTTCTTCTTTTGTATAAAATCCTTCTACTGGAGTATTATCCCCTCTTGTTTGTTTTCTTTTAGAACCGACCTCTGTTAACAAAGGATATTTATCTATCTGGATTCTCCAACCCTGATCTTCTGTTAGGTGCCAATGGAATACATTGAGTTTTAAATGACTTATGGCATCGATTTGCTTTTTGATCTCGTCTACTGTAAAAAAATGTCTGCATGTATCTAGCATATATCCTCTATACGAAAACCTTGGCTCATCGATAATTTCTATATGCGGGAGTGCGCCACTTTTAACAAGCTGTCTAAATGTGACTAAAGCATAAAAATGGCCTTTTTCCGTACTTGCGACTGAGGTAACACCATCTTCATTTATTAAGAGTTTATATCCCTCACTTTTGATGCTATCATCTTGCACCTTAACAATGTCCGATTCACTATAATTAAAAGTTCTGTCGGAAATTTGCTTTATTTCTTGTGGCAATGGAACTATTTTTATCATACCTTTCCCTCCATTTTAAGTATTTTTTTAAAGCCCCGGTTTCTACTAACCTACAAAACCCTCTATTGTACAAGACTTTAAGCTGTAACTCCACTTGATATTTAAAACATGCTAATGCATATTAGCACGCTTATTGCGTAGGCACGCCTATGAATATTTCTTTTGCATCGGGCAGTTTATATAGTATTTCAGCATTTGCTGATTCTATGTTCATTATGTATAAAGTTCCTTCTCTTTGTTCTACAGTTGTTCGAACTTCAAGTAACACGTCTCCATTTTTGATGGATTTAAATCCATCTCCAGCAAATAATATAACCTTAATTTTTCTATCATCTAGCGGTTCAGTTACAAAACTAAAACCAGACAATTTAGGGGTTATACTATCTATTGTCGCACTTGCTGTACAAGATATTGTCATGATTATAGAATTCATCTCTGCCCCTTCAGAAAGCCCTGAAGCCGTCACGCTAATCGTAGAAGATCTTTCCTCTTGTGAAACACGGGTTCCTTTTACTCTCAGCGATGTATCAACTGGTTTTTCATGCACCACAGAGTAGAGCCAATCTACAGAGACTGATGCAAAAGTAATGGTTAGCATAGCATTTTCTTTTGTAGTAGAACTATTAAATCCACTTACCATCTCAGGTCTTAATTGAATTGTTTCTTTTCCGCTACGGAAATATGCATAAATTTTTGCATTAGAGTAATCAATCTGCTCATCTAGCATAAATGTGTGTTTTAGAGTCCCACCTACCACTTCGATTTTACTAGCTTTGGTTTTCCCCATGTTATCACAGGCAAAAAGAGTAATGATTGAAGATAAAATCAATACAGCCATCAATACTACCACTAAAATTTTTGCCTTTTTATTTATCATTCTTGCCTCTTTTCTTTATGCAGTTTTTATACCGATAGTGCAAACTTTCTCGCAAACAGTACTAAATCTACTTGCGTTACTTTGCCATCTCCGTTTAAATCCATAATATATTTTTTATTTTCTCCCATTAGTATTATCTGCGCCATGTACTCTAAATCCGCAGCCGTACTAATACCATCCCCATTTGCGTCTCCAAATACATTAACCACAAAGTCATACACTACAAAGTCATCTGCATTTTTAAATATTACCCTGTCTCCTGTCCTAAGCGCTCTAGCATTTGCTCCAGTATCTACGCTTGATCCGTTTTTATCGACCATATGCTTTGTAAGATAGTTTGCATTAGCAAATAAACTAAATGCTTCAGACGTTACAACTCCCTCATCTTTTACAGCTACTATCCTTTGCTGCCTGTCTACAATAATTCCCTCTTTTGTACCATAACTTAACACGCTCTCGCCATCTTTCCCTACATATACGCCAAATGTCGCAACTGCAGACTCGATATTTTGTCCTGTGATAGTTACTGTTTGAGACCCTACTTGAGTAGGATTGTAGTTAATTCTTAAATTAGCAGCTTCAATAGCAGCCCCTTCTAATGTTAATTTCCCACCGCTACGATACTCAACCTCTAGTTTTAAGCCTAAAATATTCAATGCTTGTCCGTATTGATATTCTCTTTGATTAGGGCTCCCTACGATAGTTATGCTATCTTCTTTGTCTATGACTTCTATGTTAATTACCTTTTTGACCGTAAGCGTTACAACCTTAGGATTTTCTGGAGACACAGTAATTGTTACGGGCTGATGCGGGTTTTCTAATAATATGGATCCTGCCTCTCCATCGCCATTTAAAGTTATTTCTTCTTTATACGTAAATGTAACAGCTTGAATTCCTATCGCTTGCTTATTGTAGTTATGAGTATACCTAGCTTCACCTAGTCTATTATTTTCTCCATTTGCATATGCTATTCTTACCTCTTGAATTGACAAGGGTTCATTATACAAATATGTAAATTTCTTTAAGTTCACTCCTAATATGGAAGGATAATTTTTTACGTAACAAGTTATTGGCCACCTTTGTATGACTTCTCTGTTGATTAGGTACCTAATTTCAAGAGCCTGCCCGTTATCATCAACATTCTCGCTATTCATCTCAGGATAAACATCGTAACTATCTGAGCCTGAGTCATAATACTCTTCCCTAACCTCTCCAGATTCATATTCAATTTCAAACTTTGCGGTTTGAGGATTGAAATTCTCACCATACCAGTAATCTATTTTGGGCTCTTTTACCATACGTATAGACTTAAACACATCAAGCACTGTCACTGTAAACACTTTCGTACACACATAGCCCTCTTCTGAATATTCCACAGTAGCAGTTATTTCCCCGAGGGTAGTATTATATCCTTCACCTGCTATAATAACACCTTCTTTTTCTCTAGCAAGAAACACCCCGTTTTTCTCATACTTAATGGAATACATAGTAGGATCAATCAAGATTTTTCCTCTTAGTGTCATATGAACAAATACGTCTATGTCTATACTTCCGTTATATGAAATCGTTTGGTTTTCTATCGGGTATATGTATTCTGGTGTATCTAGAATTTTAATTTTTGTATATTTCCACTCGTTCAAATACCTCATTCCTAAAGTCTGCACCACATTGATAAGCTCGGGATCATACACAAGTTCCATTGGAGTTCTTACATCAATTCCGCCCGCAAGTAGTGCCCTTCTTACCCTTAANTCTTCCGGCTTAGGATCTCCAGCAACTGTAACATATTTAAACGTAGTTATTGTTTCCTCTGTCAAAAGAATATAATTATTGGAATTATTCGGGTCTTTTTTAGATATTCCCCATGATGTTGACTGTGAAAGTCCTCTTAAATTAATTTGTATTCGAGCTAGCACATATTCTGGTACTAGAACCCCATCTTCATACCTTTGTATGCATATAACTAGCTCAGGTTTTTGTTCGGTATCTGGATTGTTTGCATCATAGACTAAATTATTATCAAAGTTTTCTATTCTAACCCATATGTCAGGGGTAGTTTCTTTTGCCCCTATTTTAAATATTTTACCTTGGTTTTGCACAAACTCTAAATCGAGGCTGAAACCCTTGGTAACCTCAAAGTAATGTATATATCCTGATTGGTCTTTGTATTTGTATGTAATTTCTCCTTCAAGTAAAACTTCAATTTCAACAGGAGCAGTGCTATGTGTTGTGCCAGTTGCGGTATCGCTATATTTAACAACTACATCTTGATATCCTTCAACGGATTTACTATATCCCTCTATTACCAGATTAGGCGAATCAAAGTCTTCTATTCTTTCATTTCCCGACCTCATATTTAATACAACTTGTTCAGTCACGCTCATTTCTTCCCCAAATGGGTAGGCAAGTATTCTTGGTGAAAATGAAATGCTTTGCACCCAATCAGAAACGGTTATATTATGCTTTAGTTCATAAACATCACTTGTAAATACTGGATCTTGAACTTTATAAGTTAGCGTTTGTCTTCCTAATTTTTCACTATTATATCCATGAAAATGGTTTATATTAACATCGTGGTTGCTTGATGTGTTATCACTGTATGTTATCTTTATCTTACCCCGTTCGCCCGCTTGAACTGATAGTATGTCTCCAAGTAGATAGTTGGCTTTGGGGATTTCCGTAAACTCCACAAATGTAACATATCTGCTGACATCCACTATATTAGCTATGTAAGCAGTAACTCCTTGGTAAGTAACAACTAGATTTTTTACACCCGGAGTTGAAGTATCACAATTAATCATATCCGGTGTTACGGGAATTTCACCTTGGTCTTCAACACCGATTTTTACTTTCATTACAATTGAGGCAGGATCAATTTCCGAGTATTGCTTAACTCTAATTGTTCCATCAGACCTAGATAAAATCTCTATACTAATGCCATCACTTACAACTGTAACGGTACAAGTATCCGTGTATTCAACTGCATCAATCGTAATTGATACCGTAATTATGGTTTCTCCTACTGCCTGAGCCGTTACCCTGCCGGTTACACTATCAACAGATGCTACATCCGGGTCGCTTGAAGTAAAGGTAGGAGTTATTGTTCCTACATTAGTTGCATCAAACGGAACAAAATTATAACTTAATTGTACAGATTTAGAAACCTCCATCTTAATAGTTTCTTGTGATATCGCTATATCAGTTAAGGGCTTTTCCTCATAAGCTATCATTACAACGCTCTTCGATATGCTTGTGCCGTTTACTCTTGCAGTAATTTCTGCTTGCCCTGCAGAAAGTGCAATAAGCTTGGCCGTTTTGTGAGAAGTCCCTTCGCCTAGCATTTCGACTTTTATTACTTCTTCATTGGAAGATGTATACATTACTCTTGGATAGGTTGTGCTTGTTGGGCCTATGTCGACAGATACAATACCCGAAGTCCCAACTTTTATTCTGTTCCCCGAATCGGGAACAAGAACGGGGGTGCTTACAGTACTGGCATGAATATAAGTGCCTACTGGATATATCAAATTGACCATAGGATTATTAGTTCCAAACTGAGAAACACCTATCCCGGTAAACTCAACAACGCCATCTTCTCTTAAAAACACATTGTGATGTTCTGAAGCTGCCATATCTATTATGTCGTATAGCCCACTAACTTCGCATTGATTAGATGAGGTATCTCCAATGGCTTTTACCGTACCGTTTGGCATTAAAGCTAGTAAATGTCTTGACCCTGCAACAATATTAACCGCACCAGTTAAAGCAGTTAGTGCTTCTTGAAGGGGAATGCCCGCCCCTACATTAAAATCACCGTATATTCCTACGGTACCATCTGTTCTAAGCACTGCACTAAAACTATCGCCTGCCGTTATCTTTTCTACTGCTGTTTCTTGTAAAATTCCGGTTTGAGTTTGTAAATCTCCAGTAGCAAACACCTTGCCTGTATTATCAAGCCCAATCACATGTTTTGCTCCAGCAGCTATGCTGACTATGTTTTTCCAACTGCCTACATTCAGCTGATAATGGTCATTTAATCCCATAGATAGTACGGTTCCATCGTTTGCTAGTCCATACGAAGTATAATTACCAGCTGCTACTTGTTTTATGTTATACCAGCTATCTACAACCGTTTCTCCGTAGAAGTTATCTCCAAACCCTACGACTGTCATATCTTTCTTGAGCGCGAGAAGATGCTTTCTTCCCACAGCTATTCCTAAAATGTTTGTTTTTCCACCAGCTTCCCAAACGCCAGTAGTTATACCTCCAGACACAATAACCGTGCCTTCATTATTTATGCCTAAACTGATTCTAGGCCCTGCAAAAACCTTAGCTTGAATATCTCCTGCATTAACTACCTGTTGCCATAATGCATCATTGCCTATAACTTGGTAGTTTTGATTCTGATCATTGTATAAAACCTTAGACTTTCCTGCCGCATTTATAACAGATACTCTTAAATGCCTAGGCTGGCTTGTTAAGTCTTCAAAAGGTTCGGTATAAAATACACTAGGCTGCATATTCCCCTTGCTATTTACTACAAACGGAGCCTCAAAAACCCTTTGACCTGACGAATAACTGTCTTTAAACTCTCCTAAATTCAAGTTGCTTGTGTTAATTACATTACCCGAGGTGTTTAAAAGTTCTAATTTGACATTCGCTAGATACTGTAGATTAATCTCACCAAACCTAATCTTTGCCTGTACACCACTCCAATCTGACCCATTGTATAATGTGACATCTTCAGCTGTAATTTTCCCATCAAATGCATTATCTGGAATGGTCAAAGTTCCTGTAGGGAGGCTTATTCTGAACATTGCAGACTCACTTCCTACAGAAAGTGCTTCTATCTCAATTTTACTGTTTACACCATCACTGTAGAAAATATTTGTATAATCGTATTTAGCAGTGGAAGTTTTACTGCCAACCGCACTAAACCGAGTGTTCTGCGGCGATAAATTAGCTCTGTTTACATCCTTTGCAGAATTATTATATACGTCATGAGTAGTAGAAACCATATCTACTTTAGGTCTAAATACATGTACTTCATCTGGGTAAAGACTGGATTGGAATCTTGCATCTCTATTTCCGATGCTACTACTAAAATCATGGGGTTCTCTTACCCTGTATACGATAAGACCTGTACTAGGTGCTGCAGCATCATAGCTTGTTGCTATAGTAGGATTTCTATACTCCACCATAAAATATTCATTTGGTCTATCATTCAATCTTATCCTGTATGATAAAACTTCGGTCTTAGCGGTTAACGCTACTGGTTTTAGAGAATATACACCGCTATCAACGACATCAACTATTTGTGTGCTTGGAATTCCGCCAACATATTTTTCTCGCATGTATGTCAACATATATTGTGGCGTATTAGTGTTTTGAGCCATTAAATCCCATCTACCTACGGGTACATAGTCGTAGTTATAATGATATAAATCAGGAGCCCCCAAAACGTGACCCATTTCGTGGCATAAAATTCCAGTATTAATAGATGTTGAAAAATTGAAGGAATAGTCGCCTACTTTAGCTCCGCCAAGAGTACTGAAACCACTCCCATCAATAGCATCTAAGTTCCAACTGTGTGGCCATAGTAGTCCACCCCAGGTTGCTTCATTGCTTCCACAAATTAAAAAACTAACACTATCTACATAGCCATCACCATTTATGTCTACATTTTTTCCAGCTAAATCAAACTTGTCTTTTGTAGCATTGATGGCATTTGTTAAAAGCTCGCTTTCCTTTTGTCTTCTTAATGTGGTGTTTGAGTCTTTTATATTGTAGTCCTGTCTATTCCCACCGTTATGCACATAAACGGCACCCGACTCTCTTGGCAAAATACTGTTTATTGTAACGCCATGATAGCTCATTACCTCATAGTAGTTTCTAAGTGAGTTATTTACACCGTTAAAATATGTATCAAAACTTGAAATCGCATTGTTTACTACCGTATCGGTGGTGTCGTTGAACTTTATTAATATTACAAAGTTTACTATAGTTCTTTTTCCCGTAGATCCTGCAAGCAAAGGCTGCTGGGAAACTTCTTCTGTAATTTCTTCGTTATTGTCCCCATATGTAGTAACTAGTCCGCCATTAGTACTTGCCCTATCTTCTTTGCCTAGAAAACCGGGGTTAAGTGATAAATTTATATCTCCTACAGTAATGGTCTCAGTTTTTGTCTCCGTACTAGTCACAGAGACTCCAGTTGATACAACTTTCCCATCATCATTTAAAGTTGCATATGTTAAAGAATCATCTTCTCTAATTAACACATTCCCGTTTTCATCGTGATAGTATCTGAATTTTTCATCGCCACTTTCTTTAAAACTTACCTTTTCTCCATCTATTTCCATACTTCTTTCAAAAGTATATTTGGAAAAGATATCAAGTTCTTGTTTTTTAAACTCTTCATAAACTCTAGTTTCTTTTTGGATAAAAGTAGCAAACCCTATAGCAAAAAGAGATAACACAAATACTGTTATCAGAGCACAGGTTATAAAGTTTTTGGTTCTAATTTTCTTCATGTTTTATGTGTGTTACCTATCGTTTAAACGCATATTTTTCCTATAACATATAATTATCAATGACATGACTATGTTAAAATGTTATGGCAATGTTTAATATTATACCAATTTTC
>JGI24500J29687_10046181_pt1 | contig 14570 bp, 7 predicted proteins | sample BioPla2RNA1_FD_29687 | JGI IMG/M metagenome (IMG submission 29687) | reverse complement strand
GGTTTTTTTACTTCTGTCGCCAACAAAACCGACAGAAATTAAAGATGATCAGGATACGAAATTTATTCTGCATCCGGATAGGGCAAATACCAATTGGCCGGATCCATCATTTTGGCATAAACGGCAGCGTAATTGGCTTTATGTTTTTTGGCGATGGCTCCGGCAATGATGGAATAGTTGTCATTATGCTGTGACATCCTCATCAAATCGTGAAAGCGGTTGCCCTGAAAGGCCGATTCCAAAGCACATTCTTCGACAAGCACTTCTTCGACAAAAGCGACCGAATCCTGAAGGGTTTGCAAACTGCCCGGGAAAGTCACTTTCGACTTATTACCCTGTCCTCTGCTGCGGGTTCCGACATTCGAAGTAAAAACATCCGCACTGAATTCCTGCCAGGGCACGCCGGAATCTATCTCGTTAGGCTTTACGTAGGTTTGTATATTGGCTTTACTTAAACCATAATTAATCGCTGCCAAAGCCAGACTGGGTTTATTCAACTGATTTACTGCTTCGGCATAACGTAAATACAATAAAGCATTACGCTGCAGATAAACAGCTTCTCCGTTGTATATGGTAATTCTGGGCTTATCGGAAATCTGAATGGTATTATCCTCTAAGCGTTCGGTGTATTCGTAAGATCCGCTTTCGCCTCTCAGGTCACCGGGAACAATAATGGTGGCAACTTCTTCCTCGCCGTACATATACACTTGGTTTTCGAATAGTTCCAAAGCATTGGCCGAAGGAGCAAGGGTATAATTGGTTTGTGTCATCAAAGCCAGAGACGATTCTTTGTAATCTCCGAACGAAGTGGAATTATAATAACCGATGGCAGCAGTAATCTCCGGCCCAAAACGTAATTTATCAAAAATAGCATGCCAATTGGGCGACACCAAGGGTGGCGTAACGGAACGCCAAGTTGATGTATACGTGGGGGTTACACTTCTGCCTTCGTCCAGGGCTAATTCAAAATATTTTGAAGCAGCCTTTGCGTATTCATTTTTCCATAAGTAGAGATCTGCCAACAGGAATCTGGCCGAAAGGAAATAATAGGTACTGTAGAAGCTGCTCCCAAAATCACCGTAATCCGGGTTTTGTACATATTGAATGCTTTCCAGATCAAGAATAAGAGAATCCAGAATAGCTTCCTTTTCCAGAACGGGATAAGAATCCAGGGCTTCTTCAATGGTAAGAATAGGCGTACTTAAGTAATAAGCTTTGCCGTAATTCAGGGCCAGTTGCATATAGGTCCAGGCCCGAATCACTTTAGCCTGGGCAAATTCAGGTAATAATATATTTTTCCCTCCCGACATCAAAGAAGTATCCAAATTGTTAATCAAATAATTGCAATGATTTATCACCTTGTAATAGTCGTCGGCTTCGAGCCAGGGATTGTCTTTACCGGCTTCCAGATTGCTCAAAGCCCTGAGTTCGGATTCCGAATTTTCGGTCACATCCATAAGATCTGCCCTGAGTTCACCCAAGACGACATAACGATCGCCTAATAATTGTAGTTTAGTGAGCACTCCCATCATGGCATACATGGCATCCAGTTCGTCGTCGATAATATGGTCCTTTTCGGGAACAAAACGTTCTGAGTCCGTATCCAACATTTTTTCGCAGGAAGTAGTCAGCAAGGCGCCTAAACTCAGTAATAAAACCAATTTTGTTATGTATTTCATTGTACTGTCTTATTAGTATGATTACAAACCTATTTTTACTCCTATATAAAAGGAGGGACTCTGAGGAGTTAAACCTATGTCTATCCCCTGATAAAGGGCTCGACTGGAAATCGAAGTTTCCGGATCGGCCCCCAGGTATTTGGTGCCGGTCCATAAATTATTGGCCGAAGCCCATACCGTAAGATTTTGAACCATCGGAATGCGGTAAGGCAACTCCCACGACAAACACAGTGTCTTTAACCTCAGGTATGAGGCATCTTCGATCCAACGATCCGAAAAGCGGGCATTTCCTGCCGGATCGCCCCAAACAGCCTTAGGCATATTGGTGACATCGTTTTCCGAACGCCAACGATTCAATACGGCAGTGGATTGATTGTGGACATCACTCACCGACTCCAGTTGCCTGCGGATAAAATTGTAGACATCGTTACCGTAGGAATAGTTGAACAAGATATCGAGATTGACTCCTTTGTAGCCTATACGGCTGCTCAAAGTACCCACAAAATCGGGGTTGGGGTTTCCTATAATCTGCTTGTCGTTTTCATCAATAACTCCATCGGCAACAAAATCTTCAAAGATAACATCACCGGCGCCAAAACTATAATCAATCAAATGAGTCACTTCGTCTCTGTTGACCAAACCATCGGCTTCGGCCTCTGCCTGAGTGCCGTAGACGCCTTTGGTTTTGTAGCCGTAGAACACTCCGACAGGTTGGCCTACGGCTGTTAATATTTCAGCGCCGTAAGCCGTGGTGGAATAGTCTCCGTCGGCCAGCCTAAGCAATTCATTCCGATAATGTGCCAACGAAGCCCCTACTTCCCAGCGGAATTTTCCAATATTCAGCAAACGAGCGTTGGCTGAGAGTTCATAACCTTTGTTAGACAGTTCGCCGTCGTTGCTCCAGTAATAATCGAAACCGGCTATGGAAGGCAATTGTTTCAGTACCAACAAATCGGAAGTATTCGAGCTAAACAGATCGGCAGACAAAGAAAAGCGGTTGTTAAATAAGGAAAGGTCCACGCCGGCATTAGCTTTGGTTGTTGTTTCCCATTTAAGTTGAGGATTGCCGAGGTTGGCCAAAACCAGGGCTACTCCGCCACCCAAGTAATTCTCAGACGAGAAATAAGGATAGGTGACATAGTCCTCAATATCGTCGTTACCCGTCAAACCGTAACTCAACCTGAATTTGAGTAAATCCAGACCTTTAAGAGGAGCAAGGAAATCTTCCGAAGATGCGATCCAGGAAGCATTTACCGAGGGGAAAAGACCCCAGCTGACACCAAACAAATCGAGGGCATTACCCTTCAGGTTGTAGCCAAAGCGCGAGGAAGCATCCATAGAGGCAGCCAGACCGGCAAAATATTTTTCATTGTAATTCCAACTTCCGCTCAAATACCAGGACAACTCTTTAGTCCGTTGATCTATACCATCGGTTACCCGATACTTCAGGTCCTTACTGATATTTACCAGGTTGTCTTCTCCGGTATTAAAACCTTTGATATAATCCATTCCCATCCTGTGGCCTATATAACGAAAGCCTCCTATAGCCTGCAAGTGATGCTTTTTAAATTGTTTGGTAAAAACAAGGCGGTTGTCGAGATTGGTTTGAATGCTGCGCATAGTCTGGCTTCGGGCCTCATTCTCTACGATGATATCCTTCATCACATAATCGGAGATACTGGGAGTCAGGTAATAGGGCGCTACGCCTTCTTCGGGTGTAAAATAAGATTCAAACAATTTATTCATACTGTATCCCAAAGTAGCCTTCCAAACCAGATTCTTATTAATTTCCCATGTCGGATAAGCCGATGCGATAAAACTGTTTTGAGTATTGATTTGCTGCGATTTCTTCAGTATGGCCTCGGGATTATTCACGCCCAATTCGTCGTAATCCTCGAACAAAGTGGAAATAATTCCCGTCATTTTTGCGTAGGAATAGGGATACAAGGCGGGAGCCTTGATGTAACTCAGTCCCGAAGGAGATGTCGGAGATATTATTCCATCGTTCTTCAGATCGTAACTTTGGTTGCTCAGGGCAAATTTGGTAGAAATGCTTATGTTGTCTCTCAATACGATATCCGAATTAAAGCGGGTACTGATTTGCTGCATACTGGTATTACGCACCAATCCCTGGTTGTTTCTGTAGTTCACAAAAATGGCGTACATTCCCACTTCGTCACCCCCGGTGGCAGCCAGAGAATAACTCTGACTTACGGCGTCGCGGTAAACAAAATCCTTCCAGGCGGTGTTATTGTGATTCTGTTTGTAGTAAAGGAAAGTGGGATTATCGTTGAAAAACTTCATTTTGTCCAATCTTGCCGCGTCGTAGTCGGGATGATCCTTTAAAATATCGCTGACCAAAAGACGATGCTGCTCGGCATCCATAACAGGAATCGTTTGCGGTTTGGAGCGCACTCCCCCATTTATATTGGCTGTGATATGAGTTACCATATCTTTGCTTCGCCTGGTTTCTATCATCACTACGCCGTTGGCAGCCTTGGCCCCGTACAGCGAGACGGCATCTTTAATTACGGTAATGCTTTCTACTTCTCTAAGATCTATATGTGTTAAGGGATTGGAGAAAAAACCATCGTGTACCGAGGCCTGATCGTCGAAATTTTGCAACATTACCCCGTCCAAGATAAACAAGGGTTTAGCATTCACATTCAGCGTATTGATTCCTCTGAGAAACATAGCGGCACCTACGCCGGGCATGCCTGAATGTGTAACCGAACGTATGGTTCCAAATTTCGATTGCAGAACACTTTCGACGGATTCCATGGGGTTGGTCAGGTCAATTTCTTCCATGGTAACAACCGCCGCTCCTTCTTTATTGATGAACTCGTCCAATTCAGCCTTTTTAGGTTTACTTCCCAGGGCTTTTCCAAATTGATCGCTCGACAAAGTGAAGTTCATAACAGCCTGACCTCTGTGAGGAACCTCACGGGTATCGTAACCCGGAGCAGTAACAATAATAGTGGGTTTAAGTTCTCCTATCACCTGAAGTTTAAAAAGGCCTTCCTCGTTGGTAAATGCGGAAGATTTTCCCATTTTGATCGTAGCCGCATTTATAGGCTCACCGGTAGCATCGTCTGTGATCTTGCCCTCTATAAAAACTTGCGACTTGACCGGTTTAATTTCGCTTTGTTGCGCAGCAAGACCCGTACTTCCCAATAAAAGAATTACCGCCAAGGCTAAACGACAAACACGAGATTTAAAATCATTTTTCATAGTGTAAAGCTTCTTTTATAGATTAGTAAACGGGTTCAAGTATAATACAGTCTATCAGCATATCGCGGGTGAACTTCTTGGATTCAAATTCCGCATTGGTAACAATGTTGGTCAGAGTAATCCGCACCGTAGTAAGTTCTTCCTCGTAATTACAAAAGTTGAAGCGAAAAGGATCGGGTACCCCGGCGGCGGTCTGCGTGACAAGCATCTTGGTCATTTCACGTGGATTGGTCACGTACAGTGCGGGACGACTATAAGTTCTGGAAGTGGAATTACCGCTGGCACTCAAATACTCAATGGTATAACGTATTTTGGTCGGCAATAATTCTGCCGTATCCTTATTCTTGTTGTTCACGTTGGGCGGCACAAACACACAATAAATATTGTATGCGGTACTAAGGGTGTTGGGAATATCAAAAGTAACAACTGGCTGAGCACTGGCAGAGATGGGGCTTACTTCAATATATCCCGAATTGGATATGGCGGTATCGAGCCATGAACGCAAAGAGTTACGGTTATTTAATTGGCAACGATCGTGTATACGTCCGCGAACATGTTCGGCCTCCACCACTATGGGTTTACACCAAACATCGGTGGAATAATTCAGTTTTGGAGTGATGAAACATCTTCCGTTGCTCATAGTGGAATCGGTCGCAGAAGCAAAAAGTNAGGCNGGATCCCTGAAAACATGTCCGCCGGTAGAAACCAGAGTGTCACTTGCCAATAGTTCATCTCTTGTCATATTTCCCCTAAAAATCAAATCTTTTGCTATAACGAATTTGGTTATTGAGCTTTGATTTAAATCGGCCTCAGCCTTTAAAACAGTGTCTGTTGAAACAGAACCGGAATACTTGAAATAGGTACTGATCGTATCGTAAGCTTCGGTCCAGGCCTGATTGTCGGGAAAGAGCATGGTGTACAGGCTGTCTTCGTGATTCAGATTTCCCAGATAATCGAATAGTTCATTGGAATAAATAATGATAGAGTCGTAAAGAATCTGTCCCTGATCGTTTGTTCCGATAATTAAACTGTTTCTTTCGTCAAAAAAGTATTCTTCGAAAGAATACATAAAATCCCGCAGGGAATCGACATTGGCGGCGCTACTCAGGTATTCCCAAACATTAGGATAATAGGTCACCATTCCGTCGATAACGTGCAAAATACCGTTGCCCACCGCGAGATCCTCTTTGAGTAGTTTCCTGTCGCCAAAAACAAGCCCCTCCTCTTTTTGTATAAAATGAACGTTCTTTCCGTTCAACATACTGACTGCCACATTTTGCACTCCGGAACTGGGGTAGGAAAAACGAGCAATATGATTGCGAACAATTTTGTTGACATCGTCCATATCGCTGGTATCAACGCTTGCCAAAGCGGCATTATCGGGGGCCCATACCGTATACGCCTGATTGGCCGACAACACTTTGTCGTAGCCTGATTTTTTGAGCATAGAGGCAAAAAGGCTCAAATCGGACTGTTCATTAATGAGCTCCATCAATTTCTTTTCTAATAAAGCCTCGTTTTGCGTCTTGTAATGATCTTCCCAGGACTGATGGCAAGAATAAAGTATCAAGGCCAAGACTGTAAACAAAACGGTTTTAGTTAAATGCTTCATATTAAGTATATTTATTAATCGTATTGGTTAAGCATTAATTCTTGGCAGAGGTCTCTTCCAATTGATAGAAAGGGTTTTGCTCCAATAATTCGTTACTTAAAATTTCATCCTGCAAAATCGGAAAATACAAGGCATCCATTTTGGACATCTTACTTACGGCCAAAATTTCAGCTCCTTCTTCCATATTGAATTTACGGCGTACTATGGTGGTCAATTTGAAAATCGGTTCTCCTTTGTTGACCATTCTGACCAAGTCAAACCAACGCTTTCCCTCGAACATGAATTCCCGTTGACGTTCCAGCAACACCAGTTCGCGCATTGCTTCCACATTGCCGTAATCGACTATACTCAGCGAATCGGTCAGAGAGGGATTGGCGCGCATATAGGTTTTGTTAACCAGCGAAAGGGCCTGTTTCAAATGGGCTTCACCCAACTCATTCAGCGCCTCGGCCTCCATAAGATAAATATCCGATAAGCGATAGAGTATAAAATTACTGGTAGTGCCCCTAATAGAATAAGAAATAATGTTGTCGTATTGTTCGGGTTGAGTTCCCACGTACTTATTAATGAAGAGATAGCCGCCTGAACCCACACCCCGGACAAAACTCAGCCATCGTACATCTGTTATCTTAAAGGGAGCCGACATACTGCCGTAGGAATAATCCAAAGATTTTGAGGGAGCCGACAGATCGCTGTTAGAGGCACCACTTGAACCTCCTCCGTATAATTTATTCAAAGCGGAGTTTGTTATTCCGTCGTCCGCAAATTGCAATTCCAATATACTTTCGGAGGAATTTCCCCGATTGAAGACCTCGGTATACATGAAATCGGCATCTATCAACCTCAACTGGCTGGCAAGGGGTAAGAGGGCATTCTCGCGGTGAAATTCCCGGCAAATATCCACACATTCCTGATAACGTCCCTGCCACAGATAGATATCGGCCATCAGGGCCCTGATGGATTGCCTGGTAAAACGCCCCTTATTGTGTTTGACGTTGCTCACACCATAATTGTTTTGAGCATAGGTTTTGGCTTCTTTCAAATCGAGAATCAGCGAATCGAGAATAACATGCCCCTCGGTCTTGGCCATGGCAAAGTCTTCGGCGCCGTCAACGCTGGGATGCGTAATATAGGGCACATCCCTGAAAGCCCTAACCAGATAAAAGTAGCACAGGGCACGTATGGCCAGCGCTTCCGCTCTGTGAGCATTCAACTGGTTAATAGAATATGTGTTGTCAATATCAACCACTCCGGGAGCATATAGTAACACCGTATTGCAAAAATTAATGACCGTATAAAAGCTGGACCAATTAGCATAACCGTTGGTGGTCAGAATATTGACATCCAAAACATCTCTCAGGTCACCCCCAACATTCGGGCCGGCCACCATATTATCGGAACGGACTTCGCCCCAGACCAACATGCGTTCTATACAGGCCGGCTCTATCAAAGAGCGGTAACAGGACGCCACCACCTGCTCCACATGAGCACTCTTCTTTCCAATAATCTTCGAGTATCAGCTCTCCTTCGGGAAAAATGGTCAACCAATCCTGACAGGAATTCATACCCAGGCTTAACAAAACGGCCAGGAATGCCACTTTTATTTTATGAAATGCTGTTTTCATTGTTCGATTTAATTAAGCTTAGAAACCAATTTTTATACCCAAAGTAAAGTCCTTGGGGCGAGGTGTTTTACTGCTGTCTTTGGCCACCGATCTGGAGCCGTAACCCACCTCGGGGTCAACACCGGTGTAGTTGGTAAAAACAAGTAGATTCTGGAAGGTCAGGTAAAAACTCAAGGTATTCAATTTATACGGTTTGAGGTATTGAGTAGGTACCGCGTAATTGAAAGTCATGTATTTAAAGCGTAAAAACGACGCGTCTTCTACGTAGCGGTCACTGCCCAGCCAGTTATATCCGTAGTTATACAGAGCACGGGGCATCTCCGTAACGTCGCCTTCCTTGCGCCAACGCCAGTTGACCGCAATGCTTTGGTTGTTGTTGGTGTACATATTTTCTGCTTCCATACGGGCGGCGTTTACCACTTTATTGCCTGTACGGAAATTAAAGAAAAGATTGAGGGACAATTGTTTCCAACGCAAAGTACTACCGAAACCTCCCATAAATTTGGGCAAGGAATTGCCCAGGTAAACGATATCCAATTCATCTATAGTGCCGTCGTGATTGATGTCTTCGTAAATGGCATCGCCCGCTTTAAATTCGTACTGGGCCGAACCGCCGTAAGCATAATACATAGGCTTGGTTTTGCCGTCGGCATCAAAAATAACATTGCCTTCTTTATCGCGAACTACAGGGGCACTCTCCTGAACACCTTCTATGTAATCGTTGTACTGATAGACCCCTTTGTAGCGAAAACCGTAGATGGAACCGTAGGGATTTCTTTCCTGAATACGCGTCAGGTATTCTCCGTTGGAGTAGGTATAATCGGGATTCATGGTAGCCAGGATGTCGTCGTCCAATTCAACGATGATATTCCGGTTGTTGGATGTGTTGAAATTGAAGGACATTCTGAAATTCCCCGCTTTAACCAGGTCGCGCACATGTAAATTGGCTTCCCAACCGCTGTTGTTCATAGTCCCTCCATTGCGGGCACTTAATTGAGCATAGCCTGTATGACTGGGTAAGCCGATTTTGTTGAACAACAAATCGGTGGTATGCTTCATGTAATAGTTCAGATCGATGGCATATTTCCCCTTCAAAAATTCCAGGTCGGCACCTAAGTTGATTGAATTTGTTTTTTCCCACCTCAGGTCGGTGAGCCTGATATTGAAAGGATATACGGCAATCATGTCGATATAACCCTTATCGTAGCTCTTGTACCGACTCAAGTGCAGGTATTCGGTAGAGGGCTGGTTACCCCCGATACCCCAACTGGGGCGAAAAGCAAACATATTGACGATGTGTCTGTAATCGTCCCAAAAAGGCTCGTCCGATATAATCCACTTGCCCGAAATGCCGGGAAACAAACCAAATTTAAAGTTATCACCAAAACGGGAGCTTCCGTTGAAGTTGGCCGTAAAATCAAAAATATAGCGCCCCTTGTACGCATAGTGTCCGCTCCAAATGTAACTTAATCCGCGGCTTTCACTGGTTGAACTGCTGGTTGAGCCCAAAATGCCGGGCACCGTTGCATCACGGATGATGGTAGAAGGAAGGCCATAGGCGGAAATACCCAGAGATCCCGAAGTTCCCGTATTAACACGGAAATTGGCGCGCAGCATCAGGCTGTGGTCGCGATTCTCAAAAGCCGGCCGATAGTCAAGACTGGTGGAGAATTGAACATCGAGGCTCTCGTCTTCGGAATTACTGGTCAGGTTTACCTTATCGCTATTCCAACGGGCATTGGAAATATCGCTGGGTAGAAAAGTACTTTTTTGGCTGTTCCCCAAACTAAAGGACACGGTTGAATTAAATCTCAACGTTGAATTGTACTTATAGGGATCCAGCAAATCGTAACGCAGTGAAAAATTCGGCGAAATACGATAACTTTTGGTGTTGTTTTTGGCTAACATACCCACCGCTACCGGATTGCTCAGGTTTTTCTGACTATCGTGTAGTTGAGAGTCTGTACGAATGTTGTAATACACGTCCGTGTCGTTCCCGTAAAGGTCTTGCTCATAAATACTGACGTTGGGCATTTTTTTGTAGGCATTGCCCAAAAGGTTTTCGTAGTTCCTGTCGTTGTTTGAATACGTATAGGCAAAGTCCGAAGTAAATAAAATACGGTCGGAAACACGGTATTCTATGCTGGAGCGGGTGGAAAAACGTTCCAGCAACTGACCGATAACCGTTCCTGTTTGACTGTAATAGCCGGCCGATACGCGGAAAGTGATTTTTTCGCCCCCTCCCGAAATAGTCAGGTTATTGTCGTGCGTAAAACCATAGCGGCTGACTGCATCTATCCAGTCGGTGTTGTTGTTGAAATTTTCGTATTCGGTAAAATTGGTGTCGTAATTTAATTCGGGTATGCCGGCAGAAAGGTTTTCCAAGGTGGGATTGTAATACGATTGCTTCATGAGCATCGTATAGTCGTCTCCGTTCAACATTTTTAAGCCCTTAGGCTGGCGGGAACCGGAAAGCCGGTAGGAATAAGAAACACGCGTTGGGCCGCGTTGACCTCTTTTGGTTGTAATCTGCAAAACGCCGTTGGCTCCCTGCGATCCCCAGATGGCCGTCGAAGCCGCGTCCTTCAGAATCACAATGGATTCGATATCGTCCGGGTTGACATCAATCAATTGAGCGTACTGGTCTTCGTTGGCTGTGGCAAAGTCAAAATTATCGTCAATTTTTATGTAAGTAAGCGGAACATCGTTGACCACCACCAAAGGTTCGGCACTGGCACTGATGGATGTTGTACCCCGGATACGCATGGACATCCCGGATCCGGGTTCGCCCGATACGTTCACAATATCCAGACCGGCAATACGGCCTTGAAGGGCATCATCGATGGACGACACCTGTATGCCTTCGAATTCTTCGGTGCTGATTTTTTGCAGAGCGGTCGAAATTTCGCGCTCGGGAATGGCAAAACGGCCGTCACTCACCACGGCCTGTCCAACTACCACAGCTTCGGCCAGGTCCAAGGCCTCTTCATCAAGAGCCACATTGATAACCCTATTGCTTCCAATGGGAATTTCCTGAGTTTTAAAGCCGACGTATTTAAACTGTAGTTTGTTTTGTGTACTTTTTACCTGCAACACGTATTCTCCGTCGTAATTACTTACGGTACCGCCGATAAAACGATTGGACGGATCCACTTCCATGATGGTAACGGAAATCAAAGGTTCATTATCGCCGGAACTCGTCACTTTTCCTCGTACTATTTCGGAACTGCCCTGTGCATAAACCAAAGTACTGCTCAACAAAAAGGCAATGAGTAGCAGTATGCTGATTTTGGGAAATGTCTTCATGATTAATAAACTATTGTTCCTTTTTTGGTGTTGATACATAACTCTCTACTATAGGCACTCAGGCGTTTTTTGGATGCATTTTCCTCTAAAGTTCCGTCACTGCCGTCTACTGCCCATTTGCTTTCGGTGTAGGCACGGATGTATAATAATGTGTCGGCAGGGTTGGACGATGCGGGGAAATTCAAGGTATATTTGAAATTAACAATGTCCGAAGCGGCAGCTACCTCAGCCTGGTTGGCCGAACCTGAAGCGGACCATTCGGGTTCTTTGGAATAACTCCAGCAAAATCCTCTTTTGGTGATGATATTCTTATCGTAAGCCACTCCGTCTCCGTTATCGGTAATATCGGCCGTCAAAGGCACCAGCGCCGTGGTAACGTAATTGGGATTGTTCATGCGAATGGTAGGTACCTTGATCGGATTGAAATAGGTATCCACCTCGTGAATAACCGTCCTCGATGTCCAAGCAGTGGTAGTAGCCGATTTAAGGTCACCGGGAGTAGCGCAGTTAAAGAAATAATCCCTGGCCATCAGATTATACAGTCCATTGGCTTTGTGTACCTGTACGGGGGGCCTGTTGAAAGTCTCAATACCGGAAGCATTGGAAACAGACTGATAAATAGTTATGTTGGAACCATCCTGAGTTAAGCGTAAAGAATGGAACTTATTGGTAATATTATTTTTGGTCGCCGTCTCGTACTTTACGTCACTTAGCAATTCTCCACCAATATAAACCGAGTTGTCCTGGAAATGATACTTCAGGAAACGAGCCACTTTCTGTATCATGGCAGCCCTTTTGGCGCCTTCGTCGTCGGCTGTAGGTACGGCGGCAATTTGATCCCAGGTGGGTAAACCGGCCGCATAGGCCCTGTCCATAGCCGCATTATTAGGCGCATAAAGGGTATAGTGAAAGGCCGAGAAAAAGTTGATATTGAAATCCAGCCCCGGGGTTCTGGGATCTTTTGTCAGCATCAAATGCTCTTTCATGTCGTCGGGAACTCCCATCATGGCCGACAGAAATTTGGAAAATTCGGGTTGGTTGCTCAATGTTTTATAGACCGAAGTGATGGGCTGTTGCAATAAATTGGAGACAAAGTAGGTTTTACCGTTCTTCAAATTCAGGATATCGGTCACTTCACCTGTGTATTTGTTGTCGTCCCAGCTACTGCCCCAGCGCCGGTTCATCTCCATATTGCCGCCGCCCCATACTTTCATGCCTATACCGCTGCCCTGAACACGGATTTCTCCTTTTCCTTTGGTTTGATAATATTCCTGCCCCGATTCAATGTCTCCCACCACAATATGATAATCCATAATATCGTTCAGGCAGTCGAGGGCAATCGCGCTGGATACCACGTTTATGGAATCTTTTAGTTGACCTGTGGCATCATCGTAGGTGTATGTTACAGCATCAACCATTTCGGAAGTAGTATTGAATTTGAGTTTGATCATCTTCTTGGTTTCGTGTCCCTGTCCGGCAGGATAGAGATAGGTGGTAAAGGATTCGTCGAAGGGAACCAGGAAGCTGTAAAAGCTTTCCAGAGATCTCAGGTATATATCGAAATCCAAGTTTCTGAGAGCAAAGTTAAATATTTGAGTCCGCTCATTGACCAAAACGGGAGCCATTACAGAAGCATAATCTACCGGAGGAAAGACTTCGTTGGTAACATATACGGCTCCGTTGCATAAAACCCTGGCACGAAGGATATTGTCTTTTTCTATGCCAATCTCAAAACCGTCTTCGTCCTTGAGACCCTGAAACTTGCTGGGCACCGAACTGATAAAGGAATACTTCATGTGGGCATTGATAAACATGGCGACTATGTCGTTGGGAACACTGTCCCAAACCTTATAACGTTCATGCAAAAAAGAGCCGTTCCCTTCGGGAGAAAAATAAAATTTCATCGCATCGTCGTCGGGTACAAACATCGCACCCATATCCATGGACAATGAAGTGTATTGATAAGAATTCCAGCCCGGGTCGTAGCGGAGCAATTCATCGGAAGGAATCAATTCGCCGTTGGGATCTAAAATGGAATACGCGCCCGATGTACCGCTTACCTTTTGGAAATAATTACGCACAAAGATGGAATCCCTGAATTCCGGATGCAGGGTTTTGTATAATTCGGTACCGGAAGAAGTGTAATAAGGTGCGCTGAAGCGATCCATCAGAGAAGCGAAGATAGACAGGCTGTCGGATTTCCGGATGTAACCGGCCATGTTGTCGCGCGGCAACATTAGGCTTTCCAGCACATGGATGTAACCGTTTTTACAAGTGATGTCCCTTTCGATCACCTTAATACCGAATAAGTGAGCATCGTTGGTCTGACGTGTTTTACCGTTGAAGAGAATGCTAAAATCTTCGTCGGTAATGCCCTTTTCTTTCATCTGAGCCTCAAAAAAATGAATTAAGGTGGGCGAGGTGTCATCGTTCAAAATATATAAACCCTTTTCACGATAAGGCTCAAAATACTTGTTCTTCGGAATTTCATCTCCCTGCTCAAAAGAAAGCATATCAAAGGGGTCGAGCGAAGTGGCACGGCGCATCACCTGGCCTTTAACGTAACCAACGGCATAAGACAAGGTTTCGATCAATGAGGCATCGTTTACCATAGCGTATTCCATTATCTGATTCAGTTGCTCTACACTGAAATCTTCGAAACGACTTATGCCGTCCGTGTTGTTTCTGAAATACTCCTCGAAGGCGGAATCCTTGCAGACAAACATCGTCTTGCTTCCTGTTTTGGCCAATACTTCACGGTAATTACAAGTATCTATGATCCTTGTGAAATAGGTGTATTCGCCCTTTTCTACTAAATAATCGTAGATGCTGGAACCGAGCCAGTCGGGTTCTTTGTCGTCGTAGGGATAAGGATCGGAACAAGCTCCAACGACCAAGAGCAATGAAAGTAGAAACAACCAGGCTCTGTGCGTGTTTTTAAACATACTCTATGAATTAAAAGGCGTTATTTTAGTTAATTTTCGACGTAATAATTAAGGGTATTGTATAAGGAGTGCTATACAAAGGGATGTTATCGAGGACGTAAATTTAGTACTTTCGGTGTACTTCAAGGTATATCTTGCGGAAAAATCCATACTGAATTTATCAATATTGGCA
>JGI24500J29687_10024494_pt1 | contig 14608 bp, 12 predicted proteins | sample BioPla2RNA1_FD_29687 | JGI IMG/M metagenome (IMG submission 29687) | reverse complement strand
CTCTTCATCCCTGCTGAGGGCGGGATTTCCCAGCGGGTGTGGAATAGCAACCGTAGGAACGATCCTGTTAGCGCCAACAGTCAAGGAGATAGGCACAACTGTACACATATGCACCACAGGCAGGCCTGTTCTCTCGATTTCTTTGACCATCGTTGCACCGCAACGAGTACAGGTCCCTCAGGTGGAGGTCAGGATCACCGCATCCACCCCATTATTCTTGAGATCCTCTGCTATCTCAGCGGCGTATTTCTTGGCATTGGCCACAGATGTGCCATTGCCCACTGTGGAATACCAGTATTCATGGAGTGAGCCAATTTCTCCTGCCTTCTCCATCTCTTTGAGCACATCCACCGGGATAACCCGATCCAGGTCCTCATTGGCATAAACAGGGTCATACCCGCCGTGGGCTGTTTCACTATTTTCGGGGTTCAAATCATCAATACCCTGCAGGCTGTACCTGCCGTATTTAGAGGCACTGGAGGACTCGATACGGTCTGGGTTCCCCTTGGGAACTGGGCCGCCGGAAGAAACAATAGCGATTTTCGCTTTGGTAATATCTTTGACCGCTGCACTTGGTGACACACGGTCAAATACCGGCATCGGGTACTCAGTAGTGAACTCCTCAGCTTTGAGTTTTTTGACCAGCATCTCCACAGCACGCTTGGAGCCTCGCTCAGCAGTGAACAGGTTCTTGCGGATGCCCCTGGGGATATAGCCTTCCTCTTCAGGAGAGCCGATTTTTTCACCACGCGCAAGCCTTAGAGCCAGGTTTGCCATCGGCTTTACTGCTTTTCTCATTCCTACCGCCGAATTGGCGGTTTCTACAATATAGGCAAACTTTTTATACATATCCACACCGGGGTTTTCCGGATACATACCGGAAACCACCGGAACACCCAGTCTGTCAGTGACAGCCTCAGCCACTGCACCACAGGCCACTCCATAGCGGCCGGCATTGAAGGCTGGGCCGCAGATGACCACATCAGGGTTGTACTTTTCGATCATGGCAATAACTTCAGAGACAGCTTCCTGCAAGTTTTCATTAAAATAGGTGTCACCACAGATCACAGTTGCCGCTATCTCTGCTTCTTCACCAAAAGCCTTACCAAATGCCATCCCTGGGCCAACCACTCCCTCCCGAACCTCGGGTCGGTGGTCAGCTTTTTCCTCTCCGCCTATTCCTGCATAAAACTGGTTGATATAATGTACAACTTTAATGGTCACAGGTTATCCCCCCTTTTGTCAGGTCCTTTAGTCTCCACGATATTCCTTGACCTCTTCGATGATCTCATCCACATCCAAAACCATTTCCATCATACCGACCTGTTCATCATAAACCTGGGGGTCTACCTCTTCTTTTAATTCAAAAATGTGATAGGCTTTAAGTCCCAACGAGACTCCTGCCAGTGGACCTGCAAATGTAGGATCTCCCTGAGATACGGTCTCTGCTGCCAGGCCGGAGGCTTCAGCCTCTCCGCCGCCCAGTACAATGATTAAATTCTCTTTCCCGTACTTCTCAGCTAAATCTTTGATCCTTGCCTGATTCTCCAGGTCCATAGCACCCGCTGCGGTTCAGACGAAGCATTCGGTAGTGGAAAAGACTACTTCAGCACCGGCGGTTTCAATACATGCTGCAATTGCCGGGCCCGGAATGCCGTCACGGTCACCAAGGATAGCTGCTTTCTTTCCTTTCAGCATTTCCAAAACTCCCTTCACTATTATAGTATTTATTAGCTTCCTCTGGCTGTTAAATAGCCAAATCCTAATTCATTGGTTGAGCCTGTGATAACTTGAATTTCTGCAGTGATCGAGCCGTCATCACCCAAACTGCCGGCAAACCCGCCAGCAATCGTATCGGCAACCTCCGGGTATCCGATAACGGTTTTCATGGATGGAAGTTTGATGACCTCATTGGCATTTCCGGCAGATACAACAGCATCTCCATGCTCTGTAGCATCAGCCAGAGACTGGGAGGCACCATCCCGCCCCGCGTACTCATCAGTGATCAGGACAGTTTTGATCCCCTTTTTCTCGATCTTGGAGCAGTTCATAACCAGATCGGCATCCGGGTTACCAAAACCCTCCTCAGAGATAATGACACCATCTGCACCGAGAAACTCCACCAGTTTGGCTGTCATATCTGAGGAGCGCTCTTTGTCAGATAGTGTCACATTTTCGTTTGTAATCACACAACCGATGAAATTGAAGTCTTTTCCATGGCCCTGATAGAGGTCGTGGATCACTGGATTGTTCTGGTGTACATAGGTGGGGTTTTTGTCACATGCGGAAACACAGTTCCCGCTGACGATAGCACCATCCATCACCTCTGTGGGATAAATAAGTGTCGGAATGATCTCTTTGGCATCAACCCCATACACATAGGTATCATGGAGCAGTCCCTGGGTCTGCAGCATATAGACATAAACAACTTTGGGCAGGTCCGGGTATTCTTTTGCCTGCTCCAGCAGTGGCTTGGTTTCAAAAACCTCAACAGAGTCAGGCTCTATATTTTGCCCTGCCTTGCCCAGATACTCCGCTGCCCTGAAACCCGCCAGTCTTACTACACGTTCATGCTGATGCTGGTGCAGCCCCTCAACAGGCTCGATCTTGACTACAACATTCATTGTTTTGGAGAAAGGTGTATACTCAGCCCCCGGGCCGGACATATCGATCACACCCTCCTGAAAGCCCACTATCTTCCCAGTGGTCACTATAGCTGCCCCTTTGAGGACATGGGTGCGCCCCTCACCGACCATATCCACTTTGCTGATCAAGCCAGGGAAGACCCCCCCATTTCCTGAAACCTTGACCCGGGGTTCGATCACATCCTTCACCGGGATGATCCTTGTCTGATCACCGGGTTTTGCTAAATAAACTTCTACCGAAGCGATGTGCTCATCATCGCCAGCTATACGGGCAAGCTCCTCCTTGTTTACAAAAAGAACCCCATCATTGACCTCGGTTTTTGACCCAAATTGAACATCCTTGATCAAAATACTGCCAACTTCTAAGCGCAATGCCATTCACCCCTTTCCCTTTCGATTTTTTAGATCAGCTCCTGAAGCTTCTTTTCCACTTCTTCCATGGAAAATTCTTTACTGAACTCAGCAACCTTTTCCCCATCCTTATAAAAAGCGATGGTGGGAAGCCCCATCACCTTTTGGCTGATGGCCAACCTCCTGTTCCCACCGGTGTCCAGCTTGCAGAACTTGGCCTTGCCTTCATATTTGGCAGCCAGTTCTTCTACTTCAGGCATCAAGGCTTTACATGGCTCACACTTCTGGCTCCAAAAATCCACCACAGCAACTCCCTTGAATTGGAGCACTTCTTCTTCGAAATTTTTCTTATCAACAGCTAGCAACGGTGTGACCTCCTTTTCGTTTTATCTATAATAAATCTGCAATCTGTTCTTTGATCTCGATAGCTGTGAACTGCCCGGAAATTCTAGCAGCCACTTCACCCTTCACAAAAAACAGAACAGCAGGAATCGTCGTCACCTGATAACGCTGAACAGCGACTTCACTTCTGGAGGCATCGATCTTCACTAATTTTACCCGATCTCCCAACTCTTGTGCTGTCTTTTCCAAAAGAGCTACAGCAGCAATGCTCTCCTCATCCTGAGGCGCCCAAAAAACAGCCATCACAGCACCATCAAAATCTGAAACCTGTTTCTTAAAGAACTCCTCTTCTGCCAGATACCTTTCAGCAGCCACAGCGGCAACCGCACCATCTGCTGCAGCTGTTACTACCTGCCTCAGGTATTTTACCCGGGCGTCACCTGCAGCATAAACACCGGGAACTGAGGTTTCCATTCTCTCATTGGTCATAATATATCCCTTTTCGTCCAGATCAACCTTACCCTGCAGGAAGTCAGTGTTTGGTACTGTTCCCACGAAAAAGAATACACCATTGGTTTCCATCTCAGTCAGCTGACCTGTTTTGATATTTTTGATGACCACACTCTCCACAATGCCGTCACCCTTAATCTCTTCCAGTACAGATGACCAGACCCAGTGAATTTTAGGGTTGGCAAACGCCCTTTCTGCGCTCTGTTTATTGCAGTCCAGAATCCCCTGGTCATGAATAACGATAATGGTTACTTGATCAGCAAATTTGGTGAGATAAATAGCCTCTTCAACAGCTGCATCCCCATTGCCCACAACAACAACTTCCAGTTCCTCAAAAAAGTCCGCATCACAGGTGGCACAGTAAGAGACACCCTTGCCTGTTAACTCTTTTTCACCCTTGATCTTCAAGGATCTGGGGTGTGCTCCACTGGCCAGCACCACTGCTCGTGCCCGGTATTCATTTCCACTCTTGGTTTTAATTACTTTGGTTTCCCCACCCAGATCTGAATCAATTACATTCTCTTTTTTTATCTCTGTTCCAAAACTCCTGGCGTGGTCCTCCATAGCTTTCGTCAAACCCCTGCCTGTTGTTCCCCCGGGAAAACCCGGATAATTCTCTAGCTCTTCGGTTGTTGCGGCCTGCCCACCTGTGCTTCCCTTTTCTAAGATCACTGTCTTCAGGCGCGCCCTGGCTCCATATACTCCTGCTGCTAAACCCGCAGGCCCCCCACCGATGATCACAAGGTCATAAACTCCCACAAACTCACATCCTTTTTCGATTTTTTCCGGCTTTCGACTATACTCTTGCCAAATACGATATAAAAAAACAGGGCATAGGGAGATAATTTCTCCCCATGCCCTGTACCAAACCTGAGAGTTTCACCTGTTTAAAGGCTTGCCCCTTCGGCATCTCTAAGAGACTTTCTTGGATAGACAGCTATCATCCGAGCATCAGAAGATATTTCATGCCTTCGGCATCTCCAAGAGACTTTCCAGGGTTAGTCCGAATACGGTCCTCCAACCTGAAAGTTTCGCTGATATCCTGGGTAAGAGACATCAACTTGCTTCTTCGGTATAAGAGTCAAACACTCTTATTCTTCCGTATTCATCATCCTGATTGTGACTATATTCACTAACCCTATATTAGGACACTGAACAACCCCTTGTCAAAGCTTCAATAATCTCCTATCAAAGCAAAAAATGTGAACAAGTGTCGAAATGCTGTGTTTTTTGTCAAACTTCTAACTTTTACTAGTGCCCTGTTTAGTCTCCGCCTCTTCCAGCAAGACGTTCTTCCGGTGCCATGCCGGCGATCTCCAAGCCCTGCATGGCCTCACCCAGCCCCCGGGAAACATCAACCAACACCTGGGGATCATTATAATGTTTTACAGCAGCTACAATGGCTTTCGCCCTGGGAGCAGGGTCAGCGGACTTAAAGATCCCTGAGCCCACAAACACCCCATCAGCCCCAAGCTGCATCATCAATGCCGCATCAGCCGGGGTCGCCACCCCACCCGCAGCGAAGTTGACCACCGGCAGTTTGCCTGATAAAGCAACCTCTTTGAGCAATTCATAGGGTGCTCCCAACTTCTTGGCGGCAACCATCAACTCTTCCTGAGGGAGACCTTTAACCCACCTGATCCCATCCTGAACTGTTCTCATGTGGCGGACCGCCTCAACAATATTCCCTGTCCCTGCCTCCCCTTTCGTTCGGATCATGGCTGCCCCTTCTCCGATCCTGCGCAGGGCCTCGCCGAGATCCCTGGCACCACAGACAAAAGGTACCTTAAACTTTAGCTTATCAATGTGATACGCCTCATCAGCCGGGGTGAGAACTTCACTCTCATCGATAAAATCAACACCGAGAGACTCCAGGATCTGAGCCTCCACAAAGTGGCCGATCCGCACCTTGGCCATCACCGGTATTGTCACTGTATCCATGATCCTGGAAATAATATCCGGGTCGGCCATCCGTGCAACACCCCCTGCTGCGCGGATATCGGCAGGAACGCGCTCCAGGGCCATTACCGCACAGGCCCCCGCTTCCTCGGAGATCCTTGCCTGCTCAGGTGTCGTCACATCCATGATTACGCCACCCTTAAACTTTTCCAACAGTTCCCTGGTTGTACCACTGGTTCGATTATTACTCAGCATGACCACATCCTTTCCAGCAAAACATTTCATAATTATTCTACTTTAACTATCAAAAAGTAGCAATACACTAATCAACTTTCTCCACATCATCGATGCTGGTGGGTGGGACCTTAGCAACAGCGACAACCCGATCCCCTTCATCGAAACGCATCAACCGCACACCCTGGGTATTGCGCCCCTGTAGAGCGATTTCCTTGACCGGGATGCGAATAATGATGTCATCACTGCTGATCAAGAGAATCTCATCATTGTCATTAACAACCCTGACCCCCACCAGATAGCCATTGCGGTCGCTGACCCTAAGGGTAATAATCCCCTTTCCGCCCCGCTTCTGGAGCCGGTATTCTTTTATATCAGTGCGCTTGCCGTAGCCCTTTTCTGTAACCACAAGCAACTGCCCATCTATGAAGCGCTCCATCCCTACCACCTGGTCATCGCCATCCAAGCGGATCCCGATCACACCTGTTGCGGTCCTGCCCATCGGCCTTACATCCTCTTCATTGAAACAAATAGCCTTCCCATCCCTGGTAACCAGTGTGATATCGCATTTTCCCTCAGTAAGCCGTACACCGATCAATTCATCATTGGGACGCAGACCCAAAGCTATGATCCCATCCTTTCGCACAGAATCATAATCACTTAAAACACCCTTTTTCACAATCCCCTGCCTGGTAGCCATGAACAGATATTTGTCACTGCTGAACTCCCTCAAGGGAATCACCGCGGTCACCAGTTCATCACCATCAAGGGGAATCAGATTGACCAGGGCTGTTCCTTTGGCCTGCCGTGAACCCTCCGGGATCTCATAGATCTTGACGCGGTAGACCTTGCCGCGGCTGGTAAAGAAAAGTATAAAACTGTGGGTGGAGGCCACAAAAAAGTGCTCCACGAGGTCCTCATCCTTGGTGGTCAGGGCGGTGATGCCCCTTCCCCCGCGGTGCTGGCCGCGGTAAGTGGCAACCGGAATTCTCTTGATGTAGCCGCGCCTGGTCAGGGTGACCACAACATCCTCCTCCGGAATAATATCCTCTTCACTGACCTCGGCTTCCCTATTTGTGATCACAGTTTTACGGTAATCGCCGAATTTTTTCTTGACTGCCAGCAGCTCTTTCCGCACAACACCCCGCAGCAGTTCCTCTTTGGATAATAGTTCTTGCAAATATCTGATTCTATCTTCCAGTTCCTTTTTCTCATCTAAAAGTTTATCCCTCTCCAACCCGGTCAGGCGCCGCAGTCGCATATCCAGAATCGCCTGGGCCTGCTTCTCACTCAGATCAAAGTTTTCCATCAACCCCTGGCGGGCCTCTGCCTCGGTCTGTGAGGACCTGATCAATTTGATCACCTCATCGATGTGATCGAGAGCGGTGACCAACCCATCAACAATATGCAGCCGCTCCATAGCACGCCGCAGCTGATACTGTGTCCTGCGCCGCACCACTGTAATTTGGTGCTGCAGGTAGTGATCCAGTACCTCCTTCAGATTGAGGAGCCGCGGCTGTCCATCCACCAGGGCGATCATGATCACCCCGAAGGTATCCTGCAGCCTGGTGTGCTTATACAGCCTGTTCAACACCACATTGGGATTGGCATCCCTTCTTAACTCTATTACGATCCGCATCCCCTCACGGTCAGATTCATCCCGCAGATCGCTTACCCCTTCGATCCTCTTCTCCCGCACCAGTTCTGCAATCTTTTCGATGAGGCGGGCCTTGTTCACCTGATAGGGAAGTTCGGTGATGGCAATCCTGCTGCGATTGCCCTGGCCATTCTCTATCTCCGCCCTCCCTCTCATGATCACAGAGCCGCGACCAGTTGTATAGGCATTCTTGATTCCGTCCCTGCCGAGAATAAAGCCCCCTGATGGAAAGTCGGGTCCTGGGATATGTTTCATCAGATCCTCAATAGCTGCCTCCGGGTGATCGATCAGATAAACCAATCCACTGATCACTTCACTCAGATTATGTGGTGGGATATTGGTGGCCATCCCCACCGCGATCCCTGCGGACCCATTGACCAGCAGATTGGGAAACCTGCTGGGCAAGACAGAGGGTTCCTTTTGGGATTCATCATAGTTGGGGATAAAATCCACAGTATCCTGTTCGATATCTGCCAGTAATTGCAAAGAGATAGGGGCCAAGCGAACCTCTGTATAGCGCATCGCCGCTGCTGCATCCCCATCGATGGAGCCGAAGTTGCCGTGCCCGTCAACAAGAGGATAGCGGCAGGAAAAGTCCTGGGCCATCCTCACCAGGGCATCATAAACAGCGGAATCTCCATGCGGGTGGTAGCGAGCCAATACATTACCCACAACCACAGCACTCTTTTTATGGGGTTTATCATGTGTCATCCCTGTATCATACATAGAATAAAGAATGCGCCTCTGTACAGGCTTGAGCCCGTCCCGCACATCAGGGAGAGCACGCCCGATGATCACACTCATCGCATAATCCATGTACGATTTTTTAACCTCTTCATTGATATCTATTGGGAGAACCGAACCTTCGGTCGGCAATCATATCTCCTCCTTGTGCATAAATTCTTATCTATTATAAACTAAATATCTAAATTCCGGACCTCTTTGGCATGACTTTGAATAAATTCTCTCCTGGGCTCTACCTTCTCTCCCATGAGGATGGTGAAAATCTCATCAGCCATAAAGGCATCATCAAGTGTCACCTGGAGCATCGTTCTCTTTTCCGGATCCATGGTGGTATCCCAGAGCTGGTCCGCGTTCATTTCCCCCAGACCCTTGTACCGCTGGATGCTTACATTGTTGGACTTCCAGGTCTTGAGCAGTTCTTCCAATCCGCGGTCATCATAAACATATTCAGCCTTTTTCCCTTTTTGCACTTTATAAAGGGGAGGCTGCGCAATATATACATAACCCGCTTCAATGAGGGGCTTCATGTAGCGGTAGAGAAATGTCAACAACAGTGTTCTGATGTGGGAACCGTCAACATCAGCATCACTCATGATCACAATCCTGTGGTAGCGCGCCTTCTCCAGATCAAAGTCATCCAGGATCCCTGTGCCTATGGCAGTAATGATGTTTTTGATCTCTTCATTGGCTAACAGTTTATCAAGCCTCGCCTTTTCGGCATTGATGATCTTGCCCCTCAAGGGGAGAATGGCCTGATAGCGTCGGTCACGACCCTGTTTGGCAGAACCCCCGGCGGAGTCACCCTCAACGATATAGATTTCGCATTCCTCAGGTTTTTTGGAAACACAGTCTGCCAGTTTCCCGGGTAAACTCAAGTGATCCAGTGCTGACTTCCTTCTGGTCAACTCCCTGGCTTTTCTTGCGGCTTCCCGGGCGCGGGATGCCTGTAACGCCTTTTCAGCGATCAGTTTAGCAGGTGTGGGGTTTTCCTCAAAAAAGGAGGACACATGTTCACTGACCACAGAGTCGACAATACCGCGCACCTCACTGTTGCCCAACTTTGTCTTTGTCTGTCCCTCAAACTGGGGGTCTTTCAGTTTAACACTGAGCACTGCAGTGAGCCCCTCCCGGGCGTCTTCTCCAGTCAGATTCTCTTCGTTTTCCTTGATCAAGCCAAAACGCCTGGCATAATCGTTGATCACGCGAGTAAGTGCGGTTTTGAATCCTGTCTCATGGGTACCGCCATCCTGTGTATGGATGTTGTTGGCATAAGAATAAATATTCTCCACATAGGCAGAGTGGTATTGGATAGCTGCCTCTACCACAACACCATCCTTTATTTCCTCAAAATACAGGGGTTCCCTGTGTAAAACCTCTTTATTTTTGTTCAGGGCGCTGACAAAGTCAGCGATCCCACCCTCATGGTAAAACTCCTTTTCCTCTCCATGGGCCTCATCGATAAACACAAAGCGGAGCCCCTTATTCAGATAAGATAGATCACGGATGCGAGCAGATAAGTACTCTTTATTGAACCCCATTTCAGTAAAGATCTGGCTGTCCGGAACAAAAGTTACCGTTGTTCCGGTTTCTTCTGTGGTGCCTGTAATTTTTAAAGGGGATTTTACCTGACCACGCTCATAACGCTGACTGTAGCGTTTGCCATCTCTTTTGATCTCAATTTGCAGCCAACTGGCAAGTGCATTAACCACAGCAAGTCCCACCCCATGCAGTCCCCCGGAGATTTCATAGCCATGTCCGCCGAACTTTCCTCCGGCGTGCAAAAGGGTCAGTGCGGCCTCCACTGCGGGGCGGCCGGTCGCGGGATGAATATCAACGGGAATCCCGCGACCGTTATCACTGACAGTTACACTTCCATCTCTATTTAAAATAACTTTAATTAGATCACAGTAACCCGCTAAAGCTTCATCAACACTGTTATCGATCAATTCAAAAACAAGTTGGTGAAGCCCCCTTTGTCCCGTAGTGCCTATATACATACCGGGACGGCGCCGCACAGCCTCCATTCCTTCCAGAACTTCGATCTGGCTTGCATTATAATTATTATTATTGTTATTGTTTTTTAAATGATTACTGTCTTGGTGCATCTTACAGCCTCCTCCTTATTAAAGCTGTGCCAGCTATAATTATAACATAATTGTATAAACAGGTAAAAATTAAAAATATTGCTAACTACATCTGTGCCCTTTTAACAAGTGTATCTACAGAAATAGGGGAATAAAATATCTTCTCTTTTGTGATGATAATACTTCTATTATTAGTATTGTCACTTACATAAACAACACGCTTATCCCAGGCGGCATAACATAAATACTCTTTAGTAGCCTCCCTGTAGTTGCTTGACTCCATGTCTATAATCATCACCAGTTCATCCAGAGAAACCATCATTTCATTACCGATGTGCAAGTACACAAAAACTCCCTCCCTTTAAAAGGTTTTCTGGTACACCATTACGATATCATCGGTTAATTTCTTTTTTTCCACAGAACCCTCTTTAAAGGTTGTTGTGGTTGTTGCGATCACCTGACTGTCCTGTCTCATGCTTTCCAACACAAAAATTCTGTGTTTTTCATCGAGCTCCGAAAAAACATCATCCAACAGCAGGAGGGGTTCAAGATGCGGTTGATCAGCAAGCAGGTGATAATGGCCGATCTTTAAAGCTAAAGAAATTAATCTTTGTTCTCCTTGTGAGGCAAAAAGACGGGCCTCACGTTTATTCAAAGAGAGACAAAAATCATCGCGGTGGGGTCCCACAGTAGTGGCTTTCATCTTTTTATCGAATGGCCGTGCTTTTTTAAGGGATTCCATAAAGAGCTCCTGGTATCTTCCTATTTCATCCCCTGTTTCCAGATTGCTGATCTTTGATCTATATTCCCCTTCCAGTATTCTTCCCCTGCTCAAAGATGTAAAAATTTTTGAACTGTAAGCAAGGAGTTGCTCAAGAACAGAGACACGCCTTTTCCAGATGCGACCTCCTATAGAGGCCAACTGCTGATCCCATGGAAGCAGCTGCTGATCGGAAGTGTTCGCTCCCCGCAGTTGTTTATTGCGCTGAAGTAAAACACTGTTATAATAGTGAAGATCATTATTATGCTGCGGCTTTAACTGCCCGACCACCAGGTCGATAAACCGCCTTCTGCCTGCTGGTCCCCCTTTGACCAGCATCAGATCCTGTGGAGAAAAGATCACCACAGGAAGATAGTTGGCACAACTGCCGGGACTGGCACTTTTCTCATTGATTTTGGTTGTTTTGCGCCCTAGATCCTCTCTGTAGATAACCTCTATTTTGTAGTCTATTCCCTTGCGATTGACAATTCCTCTGATCAAAAAATAACCTGATCCAAATCGCATAAGGTTATTATCCCGCCCCTGGCGGAAAGAATAACCTGTACCTAAATAATAAATACTTTCTAAAAGATTGCTCTTTCCAGTGCCATTGGCACCTGTAAGTATCAGAAACCCAGCATCAGGTTTAAATTCGAGGTGCCGGTAATTTCTGAAATTCTGCAAATACAAATATTTCAGCATAAACTATAGATACCCGCCTAACCCACCGTACAGACCGGGCTGACCAGGTGCAGGTAATATTCTTCTTCCTCTTCCTCGATGTAAACGGCTGGCCCGCTTGATCCGTTAAGGCGAAGAATAACTTTATCTTTTTCCATAACCTGCAGTGGTTCTAAAAGATATTTGGCATTAAATCTGGCCTCACACTTTTTTGATGCCGGTTTCTCTAAAGTAATTATCTCCTCCAGTGTTCCCACTTCTGCCGCCTGTGCTGTGACAGTCAGTTGGTCTTGATCCACTTTCAGGCCGGCAACAGCATAGTGTTCATCTGCTGACACAAAAAGGGAGGCCCTTTCCAAAGTAGTTAACAGTATATCTCTGGGAACCTCGATCTCCAGCTCCGATTCTGCTGGAATAACCTTTTCATAATTAGGAAACTGCGAGTTGATCAACCTTGAGGTTAACTTAAAATCCTGTGCTGCTATATATATAGTTCCCTGATCCCAGGAAATTTCTAAGTCATCTCCATCTGCAGCAAGTCGGTTGACCTCAACCAGAGCCCTCTCCGGAATAAATAAGTCAATTCCTTTAATACCACTGCTGTTTGGAATTTTTGTAAAGGCAAGTCTGTACGCATCTGTAGCAGCCATTTGTATCTGTTCATCCTCAAAGCTTACATATACCCCTGCATAATTGATGCGCACATCCCGCTGGGCTGCAGCAGTCAGCACTTTATTGGTATGTTTTTTCCATCTAGCACCCTGGCAGTTGATTATGTTTTCTATGGGTCTTTCAGGAAGCGCAGGAAAATCAGCGGCCATCCAGGTATGCAGCTGGCTTAAAGCAGAACCACAGCTTACCTCCAGCAGTTTGCTTTCCTCAGACCAGGACAGTGAAATCTTTTCACCGGAGAGTCGCCGTACCAGATCAGAAAAATACTTGGCTAAAACAACAGTCTTGCCCTCTTCCTCTACCTGAGCAGGAATGCTGATTTCAAGGGTTAACTCCAGGTCTGTACACTGCAGAGTAAGTGTTTGATCTCTAGCAGTAAGCAGACAGCCATTTAAGATCGGCAGGTTAGTCCTGGAAGGAATAATGCGGCAGACAGAAATTAAAGCAGGACTCAAATCATTTTTGGTACAGATTATTTTCAAAATAAAACCCCCTCAAAGTGCAAATAATTCTTATTATTATTTTATATAATAGTAGGAGGAGTAGTAATAAGCAGCGGTAATTTGTGTATTAGTGGTATAGTCCCTCTCTTTCAAAGGCTTTAATCTTTTAATAGTTTTGTTGATAAGGAGTGGAGGGACTGGGGAATCATCTGTGAATAACTATGATGAAGACTTTAAGATCTCGGTGATCTTCATTACCGCATCTTCTGTTTCTGCATCATCATCTATACAATGTTTAATTTTATCACAGGCATGAATTACTGTTGTGTGATCCCGCCCGCCGAATTCCTGTCCGATACTGGGCAGAGAGGCCTCAGTGAGTTCTCGTGACAGATACATGGCGATCTGGCGGGGAAAGGCTACATTTCTTGTTCTCCTGCGGGATTTAAAATCCTCAACCTTTAAATTATAAAAACGCGCTACAACCTTCTGGATGTTTGGTATCGTAATATTCTTTGTTTGATTTCCCGATAATATTTCTTTTAATGCCTCTTTTGCCAGTTCCATATTGATTTCCTGTTGATTCAGGTTGCCGTAGGCGACTACCCTGAGGAGAGCACCTTCTAGCTCACGAATATTTGATTTAATATTAGAAGCGATAAAAAGAATTACCTCATCAGGCAATTCCATATTCTCCATCTGCGCTTTTTTTCTTAATATAGCTTCTCTTGTTTCTAAATCAGGTTTTTGAATATCAGCGATCAGACCCCATTCAAACCTTGATCGCAGCCGATCCTCCAGTGTGGGGATCTCTTTCGGTGTGCGGTCACTGGAGATAATGATCTGTTTGTCTGATTCATGAAGTGCATTAAAAGTATGAAAAAACTCTTCCTGAGTTCGTTCTTTTCCCGCCAGAAACTGAATATCATCGATCAGAAGAACATCTACACGGCGGTATTTGTTGCGGAACTCGACCGTCTGGTCATCTTTGATTGAGTTGATCATTTCATTTGTGAAGGTTTCCGATGAAACATAGACAACCTTATAGTCATTATTAGTTTGCAGAACATGGTGTCCGATGGCATGCAGCAGGTGTGTTTTGCCCAGGCCGACACCACCATAAATAAAAAGCGGGTTATAGGCATCACTTGGAGCATCAGCGACTGCTAAAGCGGCGGCATGTGCCAGTCTGTTGTTGGTGCCAACCACAAAAGAGTCAAAAGTATACTTAGGATTAAGTGCCGGCTGCGCTTCGTTTTCTTTGGGAAAAAAGAGATTATCCTTGCTGTTCGGTGTGATAAAACGCAGTGTGAAATTTTTATTGTATTTGTATTCTAAGTAAGACCTGATCAGAGCGCTGAAGCGGGTTTCTAACCAGTCACGGGAAAATTCGTTTAGGGTAAGGATAACCAGTGTACCATCGTGATAGGCAAGAGGTTTTGCTGTGTTAACCCATGTAGAAAAACTCTGTTCATCAAGTTCTTTTCTTAGTAATTCCAATACATCGTCCCAGATGTCATTGATCTTTGTTTTTATCAAATTGATACACCCCTGTAAAGATATCCACAATATGTTAACAAACTGTT
>JGI24500J29687_10019224_pt1 | contig 14610 bp, 5 predicted proteins | sample BioPla2RNA1_FD_29687 | JGI IMG/M metagenome (IMG submission 29687) | reverse complement strand
AGGGGCATAAAATCGCTCAGTATAAATTGGGTCAATCCTATTACCATGGACGTGGTGTGCCACAGGATTACCGTGAGGCGACTCAGTGGTTTACCAGGGCAGCCGAGCAGGGCTATGTTGATGCACAATACAGGCTGGCCTCCATGTATATCAATGGCCAGGATGTGGAAGAAGACTTGGCTCAAGGGGTAGAATGGCTTCGCAAAGCAACTCTTCAGGGTATGGCAGAAGCAGAGTGCCTGATGGGTATGCTCTATCAAGAGGGCAAAGGCGTGGAGCAGAGCTATGTGGAAGCAGCAAAATGGTATAGCAAAGCTGCTTTTCGGGGATTTCCGCCGGCTCAGTCTAAGCTGGGCTACCTGTATCTGACGGGACAAGGCGTAGAGCAAGACTATGAGCAGGCCGGAGAGTGGATCTATGAAGCGGCAGAAGAAGGCTATTTAGATGCGCAGTATCAATTGGGAGAAATACTCTATCAGGAAGGAGACCGATACAATGCCTACCACTGGTTTCGCAAAACTTCAGAGCAGGGACACCCGGCAGGAGATTATATGGACGGGTTAAGCTATGCCGGTTTTTTGAACATTCCGCCGCATCCCGATCAAGCCTACTTTTGGTTTGCATTAGCCGAGGCCAAAGGCTGGAAAGAGGCTACCGTCATGAAATATGAAACGGGTAGGGAGCTGTCTGTCGAGGAAATAGCTGAGATCGAGGCTAAAGTCGAGGATTGGCTCAAAAACCATGAGTATCGCAAGTGGTATGATTTGTGATGTACGCGGTCGACTGGTAGCCGGCGCTTGCCCTTAGCGCCACAGGTAGCCGGAGCTTGCCACAGCGCCGCCATGTACGGGCGCTTGCTATAGCGACCAAAGAGGTAGCGGCCCTGGAGGTGGATTGAGGGCTGCCAGCTATACCAAGAGCGCTATAGCGAATTGCTTGACTGCTCAGGGTATTTCCCTATTCTCTAAACAAGTTTAATAACTCTTCTAATGTAACGACTGGGATGTCAGTTTGTACCATATATTGCAGAGCTATGTTTTCAGAAACCACCACATAAGATTTAATGGAAAAGTCGGTGTCTTCAAGTTGCAGATATGCTCGTATCTTCTCTTTGTTGCCGCTCATCCATTCGTGCCTCCTACGGTGTTTGGAAATCCAAGACGACTGGTTTCGACTATCTTCAATGAATCGCTTCCTCTCATTCCTGATCTCGGTCGGAGTTCTTCCAAAGTTAATGCGTTTACACTCAATCGAGTATGCACATTTTGGATTAGCATCATAAGCCAAAATATCAATATCACCTAAACCGAGATCCTGTGGTATATCAATATCTCCATGTTTGTTAATTAATACCTCCTTTTTTACAATCATCTCTGGCCTTAGTTTGTTAAGCTGATTCTTAACCATATCTACGAAGTCGCGGGATAGCAGATCAATAATTTTATCAGAATACTTTTTCATTTCAGTTGATTTAAAAAAGTCTTCTTTGAGCCTCCCATTGTGGATGCCTGTTGATAAATACAAGTAAGATTGAAGCAGTGTATGAATTCCTATGATAAGTATATCTTGTTGAGCGATAATGGGCTTAAATGACATGGACAATCTTCTTTTAAACTGCCACGGCTCAATATCTTTACGTGTGAAACCCTCTGGTAGTGACTTCCATGAATCTCGTTGCTCTAAGACGAACATATTCAAGAATGCATCTACTTTGTCGCCGGATATACCTGATTTTTGTAATTCATCCTTTAATAGATCTCGTTTTATGCTCAAAACACTTGACGAGCCTAATCTAGATATTTTTGATAGGCGTAGTAAAATGTTTCTAAAATCTGAACTGTCAATTCCATACTCAGCAATTAAGGCACTATCAAACTCTGAATCATATTCTTCTTCGAGGGCTTCGTCTGTATAATCACGCGTGTAATCATCAATATATGATCTTTCGTATTGCTTATAAAAGCGTTCTTGCGTAGCCATAATAAATTCGCCATAAGAATCAGATTCTTCTACAATGCCAAGTCGGCCGGAAGATAATTTTTCAATTTGAATTTCCCATAATTTTGAGTAAATGACATCTTTTTTAAATCCGAAGCTGTTGATCAGATAGCATACGGCCATTAGCTCTTCTATCGCATCATTGGAGAGTTGGTATTCTGCAGTTGGGGTGTGCATTGAATACTCTATCAAGAAGCGTATTGCCCGCATGGAGTTGTCGATATTGATTATATCTTTTTGGTGTTCAGAAAACACTTCGGGGAAACAATTTCTTCTTGAAGAGGACAACCATGTTTCTTTTCTTTTTTCGAGTATCAGAGCCTCGTGGCTTTTCATAAGTGTTTCTATTAGCCTGTTAATGTCACACCCCTGTAGCCTCATTTCCAAAATGGATAAATAGTGGTATATAACTTGATCGATTGCGAATAACTTTTCACGAGTTTCATTGCAATCTGTCTCTTTTTCGACAGGAGAGCTAACTATCTTAGCCGTATCATCCAACAATAAGTCGATATCTGTATTGTGCAGTTGATGAGTCCAGTTACTGTCAGCAGGGATAAAAATATCTTGTCTATCAGTTACGTGTATCATCTTGGCTTTATCATTTTTCATACATTGGGCGCATATGAGCTCAGCTATATCTATGTCTGAGCCTGAAATTGATAGTAGGTTTACAAGTACCTCTTTCATTAGTGCATATTCAGCTTTATTATCTGATCGCATAAATAACGTATCGCATTCCGAATTTAGTTCTACGTCTATTCCTTGTCCAGTTTTTTGAATGGGTATTCCTTCGATTGATCCAGCTGGGGTATTCTGTTTATCTGACACATTATCCTTTTGTGCTGATGCGGATATTGATATGTTGATGACGTCAAGTCCTTCTGGAGAAATATAGGGCTTCAAAAGAGGGTTCATTTTCCATAACCAATATGCAATTGCTTCGCCTACAATGAGCTTGATGTGTAAATGCTCTTTAGAGCCGCCTAAAGTAATCCATATCGGCACCATATAATTAGATATAAGTAGAAAATGAAGCGAACTGCCCATTTTCAATTCACGGTAAATGCAATTCTGATATAATGTTGTATGCTTGATGACCTTCTTTAGTCTGTTTTCCGTATCTAATGCCAAGTGAACATCGTTAGACAAGTACAAAGCACATTTGGAATCTATTCCCATTGAGTAGTCGATTGCTAGTTCCGAAGGTATTTCTCCGTCAAAAAAGTAAAAACTTTGATGATTGACGTTATACATATGCCACAGAGAAAAGAAAGGTAATCCGGGGTTGATTGGCGGAAGTATCTTAAGCGCTTTTTTGTATTTCCAAAAGGTCAACGGGTTGAGTCGTTCAGATCGGAGAACGAGAAATAAGTCAGCCAAGTTGATAACGATAGTATCTTTTCCACATGAATATGTTTGATGCCCATAATACATACCAGATATCAAAACCACCATACATTCTTGATCAAATTCGATATTAATCCTTTTTAGGGAGCCCTCAATATCTCTATAGGCTCTATCTAAGGTATTGTTCATGTTTTGAAATAATTCATCAGCACCGTATTTGCTATAAGTAGAAGGTATTACGTGAGCAAGATATTTGTCAATATCAATTCTATAGACTCGTGCAGTATAGATGTCATCATTACCGCGAACTTCATCTAAAGACATTATATGCTCATAACCTCTGTCGCAGAATTCCTTGCTCATGATACTCGTTTGTCTCATTATTGAGTTGAGAACCATCCCTTTATACAAGCCGTGTTTTTCTAAAGATGATAACAAGTAGTACACTAAAGCCTCTGCAATCAAGTTTGGGTATAGCACTATTATGCTATCTTGTGTCTTATACAGAGGTTTACTGCAGAACAAGTTATTTACTGAATTGTATTCATGGGCAACTAAATCTTCTTTTTGGAATAAGAAAGGCTCGAATACAGACCAATTCGTGACTCCAAGCTCATGTAATCTCTCTTCTGAAAAACATATAGCGTCCATATATTGATCGCAAGTAGTTTGGTTACCATATCCAACAAGTTGATTCCATTGATCTTGAACACAGCTCATATATCTGGTGTGTCCAACTGTTTCTGCTACGGAGTTGGAGAGTCTCAACATGAAAAGCGTGGGAGCAAGCATCTCTCCAATAATAGTATTGCCAATATCATCTTTCATCGAATTGATTGAATCCAGAATCATCTGTAACTGGTTAACCGACTCAGATGATATTCCTGGATAGACCGTATAATTGCCCCCATAAAACATAATGTTTTGAGTGAATAGGTTTTCGGTAGGGTCTTCTAGATGATTTATCTCTATACTTGTGTTCACATCTTGGATAGCAGAGTCGTAAGTAATGGGGAGGTTCCCTGATTGATCTTCACTTAGTAAATCCCATATTGCCTCCTCTATCCTAAGTTGCTTAGATTGATTTATCGGCAATAAAAGCAAAGACGCCAGAAATGATACCAGCTCAAGCTTGTCGTACTTTCTAAGCTCCGAATACTTATCATCTTCAGCCTTTTTAAGACAGCACTTCTTGTACTTTAGTCCACTCCCACAGGGACATAATTCGTTTCTTCCTATTTTACTACTCAATTAACAGCGCCCCACCATCATGTCATAATCTGTTATGCTGGGTGCCATGAGACTATTATCTCGCCATCACCAAATTGTTCACTCACAAGCTTTGGATTTATTGCTATAGCTTGCTGAACTTGATCTGTAGCCAGACATATTGGAAAAAGAGCAGGAGAGGCTATCAAAGATCTCTGCGGAGCCCTATGCTCGGGTGTTGAAATAAGTATTGCTTCAAAAAGCACAGCTATGAGCTTTGGATCAGACAACGCCATCGGATTGCTCTTCTGGTAACGCCCTTTTATATCCGTATCCTCCAATATCCCCCAAGCATTAAAGGACCTCACTGCATATCTGGCGTTCCTGAGGACTGTAGAACGTTCTCCATAGCGCTCTACTATGCGATCAAAGATCTGCCTTTGTGTGACCTTCTCTTGTAGAGCCAGTATTCTCCCAGTTTGAATGGCCACATTGTACCAAAATGGATATGCAGCGATCATTATAGCCCAGTGCAGGTGAATCCAGTTGTCCCGTGAGTATTGTTTTGCCAGTGCTAATAGTCTGTTCCGAAAGTCTTCCAATTCAGGGGCAGGATCGAACCACACTGCCAGAATCCCGATTGCTATAGTATATGTTTTACTTCCCCGTTCTCCAGTTCCACCACTCTGTTTCTTGTCTGCCAAATAAACTATCAGGTCTTGTCTAATTTCCCTTGCAGACATACCCGAAAGCAGCAAACCAACGCATCTATCCATCCATTCCAAACGGATTACCTGTTTAATACCGATCTTATCAAAACGACTTTTATTCATTTACTCTTCCTTTTAATTTTCACGAATGGTACCATGACTTCCTCCAATGAAATACCTCCATGAGTAACAGTATTCCTACCGGCAATATTATAAGATGCCCGATAGGGTGCAAACAGGCAGAACAGATCATTTGGGAGGCCTTTGGGGGTCCAAACAAGAGATTTTTTCACTTGGCTTGCCGCCTTGTCCCTAAGAGCTTCAGATTTATAGATTCTTACCCGGGAAGCCTTGGTCTCAGATAATGAGCCGTCTGGGATGCTGCCAATTCCATCGCATTCCAGATTGCCATGATCTGCGGTGATCCACACTTCAAAATCATGATCGATCAAGAGTTTTATTAATGAGATAAAGTGTCCTTGCTTCATCCAATACCTGATCTGGTTATGCATTCCTGCCGAACCAAGTTTCATGCCGTGCATTATATTGTCTACCACACTTAAGACAATCCCAAGCACTGTATCACTCTTAAGATTAACCTGATTCTCAAGACTTGAGGCAATTTCTCCTGTCCCATCAATGCGTAGATAGCGCGCATTCAAACCAACATTCTCCCAAAATCTTTTCCAGTGGCCTTCTTCTCGAGAAGTATTACCAAGATGCTGTCCAAAGAAGAGCGGAATTGTGGCGGCAAATATCGATTGTCTGGAAATCGAGGTGAGGGTAGGGAGCCCGGCAAAGAGAACATCCTCACTTAGATCAAATCCACTCAGATCGAGCTCTGCTCTGATGCACAACCATTGGTCGCAGGACATTCCGTCCATCACTATCAATACCACTTTGGACGACTCCGTCCCCTTTATGTGATATGCCATGCTTTTGGCTATGTGATGCACCATAACCGGTTTGGTGGCAGGTAGGTTTGAAAGCGAGTCATAACGCTTCTGAACCCAAGTAAGAAATCTATCATTAGCATAAACTCTGAGCTTTTGGGTATCTTCTGAAATTTGTGACTGTTCTGCCGAAAAGAGCTTGTAGAGGAACTCAGCATAGTGTTTCATAAACCTCTGCCAGTCCCTGTGGGAGCTGTCGGATTCAGGCAGTCGAGTCTGTACAATCGACATCAAGCTTGTGATCTGCTCATTCAGGTCTGGTGTTTTCAGCTCTATACCACAGCGTATCCAACCCCATTCTTCACCTCTTGCTGCATCTAATTTGACTCGCTTAAGCATACCTTCAGCAAAGAAGTTGTCTGTATAGACTTTCAATTCAGGCTGATCAAACTTCAGGACTTTGGTTGTGGAACCTGTGCTTAACTGGCTATTTATATACCGGCTCCATTCCTTTTGCAGAAAAGCAAAAAAATACTCGGAGCTCAGCAAAGCAAGCTCAAGGTCTAATTCGTAGTCTTTTACAAACCCGACTCCAATGTCATGCAGTTTGTTGATTACAAATCCTGGCAGCTCGGTACCATTATAGTGCAGCTTGAATAGAACAGCCCAAAATTGTGTTTCGTTATTTATCCCGGCTGGGTCTACCACGAATATACGTCTGGTGATGAATTCTGTACTCTTATCGTAGGTTCCAAGCTCTTGGGGATCCGTTTGTAAGAGATCAAATAGCTTATGATAATACTGATCGGGAAGTTCCTTGACCGCCTTTGCGTTCAACCCCACGAAAAAATCCTCGAGCCTAAGTTCAATCCTGTGGGCATTGATAATCACCGCGTAAGGCAGTCGAGCAATATCCGCCAGATTGGCGGATATTCTGATAATGAGTTTGGATCTTCTGTCTTTAGGGTTTGACTTTATCTGGCTTTCCAAATAGAAGAATAGGCTAAGATTGTCAGTATAATCATAGACCTCATATCCAGCGTCAACAATGCGCTCAAAAGCGGCGGTGTTTAAGGTTAAGCTGTCGTGGTCGAACAGGATCATCATCTGGGCAGAACACGCAGAGAGTCGCTCTATTATAGCGCTTGCAAATGCGCCGTTATTTGAATCTTGATTGTATGTCACACCAATTCCACTTAATACTGAGTTCTGGTAAGTGCCTGATCGTAGTACATCAGCAGCTTAGGGTCTTCTTCCAACAACGATTGAGGAATAAGTCTTGATACCATAATAATAGTTTCATAATCACGATTTTCCCAGCAGCGTTTAAAACCTGCTCTCACTGCCTCTGCGCGGATTACTTTGTATCTCTTGGCGGAAACAACATTTCGACCTTTTGGAAGCAGATTTGGTATCTCCATCTGCTGGGCTTCATTTTCCTTGGGCTTGTAACCCTTGGGTAGATAAGTCCAGAACTCTCTCAACAGAGCTTGCTCCCGCATCTGCTCCAAGTCTGCTTGCTTATTGGGGTCTGGAACATACCATCGGCCTTTGGCTTTAGTTTTGAGCGTTGGGTCATCTTTTGAGAGGTTCCTGAGCTCCTTCCAATTGGTGGATAGATAGGAATGGATCTGACTGGGAACCTCACTCTTGCCATCATATTTGAGGAAGTTCTCCTCCAGGATTTGGGAAAGTTCCAAGCTCTTTTCTATCTTTTTCCAACCGGCGATCTCCCTCATAAACTGAGGATGAATCTCTTGAAAGCTTTGGGGCTTATCATTCAACAGCTGCCTCAGCCATTGTATCGCTGAAACCTCGTCGGTGACGAAGATCTCCATCTGTGAAAGTTCGGGAATCTTCATCTTCGTTTTATCATATTCTACTACCTGTTCTGGCAAGAAATACATACCATCTCTACATGGGAAATGCTCCTCCAAGCCTCGATAGAATTCTGGGGAGGATAAGGGCACCAAGGCATTGCGCTGTAGATAGAATGCAACCATTCGGTCATAGAGCAGATAATTTTGACGCTCGGCTACAACTTGCATTTTGCCATTTTCAACCACAACCTTAGGTAGCTGTTTAAGGTGGTTCCTAACAAAATCCCAGACACCTTCTTCGGTACCGGAAAGTTCAGCGAATCGTTCTTCTACACCTCCATTGGGCTTGTAACAGGATATAATCAGGTCCTGTTTAACGGCTGATGAGGTTGTGACTTGCTTAAATGAGCCCTGCTGCTTGTCCAATGTTCTCACATCAGCTATTACAAATCCAGCGACTTGTAATGCTTCCTGAATAGAGTTCCAGACACTGTTTTTGGAGTTATGGAACTCGACAGTCATCCATCTTCCAGGCTTTAAAACGCGGTAGTATTCTTTGAAGCAGTCAGCCATTAGATTCTGATAGTCAAACAGGCTTTTATTATGCTTTTTACTCTCTATTGCTTCGTGCTTATTGTTTGTTTTTACTCCAAGCCATGATTCTAAAATAATACTTAGTTCTGAATACATGATATTACCTCCAAACGGAGGATCAGTGAAGATGTAATCAATTCCAATTCTTGGGATATTAGGGACATCAGTGGTCGAAGATTGATTTATTGCCCAGTTTTCAGAATAGCTGTTAGGTTTTCCTAATAGAGCCTTTTTATAGCTGCCATACTTGTTTGCTATTGCACGGAAAATCGAGTTTTCCTGAGACAATGATGGGATGTATAGTGTTCCTGTTACAATACCACCTTTCTTGTCATCACGGTATTTATACCTTTTGTCAATATTTACGAGTATAGAAGTCAAAATACCCGTTATCATTATTTGAACAAGATGATTTTGCACTTTCTTTGCTCGTTGCCATAAAGCTGCAAATACCATAAGGTTTCTATTTGTGTAGAAATGATGAACGAAAGTAATTCCATGTGATTTTCGCGGCTGATCCGTGTTGGAACCCATAGGTAATAACTGATTGGGATACCAGCATTCTATAGGCATATTATTGATTTCTTCTATCAATTCAAGATCACTTGCATCTGGTTTCTTTTTGTATCGTTTATTACCAATGGAGTAATTTATCAGCACCGGTACCTGTTTAGCCATTCTATGCGTTAGGCAACTGGAATCATTATTGTCTAAATCATCCTGCTTGAAGGCTGTATCGCTAAAGTTGTGCACAAACGCTCTCTCCATTCCTTTCTTAGTCAGTACTGAACTGCAATGCGGGCACATATTTATGTTTTTACTTTGGTTATACTTTACTTTAACCATGTCCCAATATACTATCTCTTTAGTACAATTTGGGCACACGAATACGTCGCTCCAAACTGTGTAATTAATCCTGCCGGTTGTTACCCCATCTTCACCTAACGTCTCATATGCCCACGCATATTCATTTTCTACTTCCTGGATTATCTGCTTTAATTCTCTATCAAACTCCAAGACATTGGATGGGGAGAGATACACATTTGATATGTACGTAGCTGCTGGAGATAGATCACTCAGAATTGCCTTTCTAGGCCCTAGCTTGGAGATAAGCTTGCCCTCTTCGTCTAGGATCGTGCCATCATCTTTGACGATATATCCCAAAGATTCAACCATTTTTCTGTCGCCACAGAGCTCAGCTGCTACTCCAGTCATCCCGGTTCCGCAAAAACCATCAAATACAATGTCGCCCGGATCAGTATAATGCAGGATATAGCGCATAATGGCTTTGTGGGGCACTTTGGTGTGGTAGGAATGAGCGTTATAGATAGGATCGTTTTTGCCTTCGCTCACATCTGAGGCGAAGGGTTCTCGTTTATATTCGTCCGGTCGTTCTCCCCTTTCCTTTTCCCATTCAGTTATGAAATCATTGATCCAAGGGTTGGGGCAGGCAGTATAATAGGGGGGGTCGCTCAACGCGATGATATCTTCATCCTCCCCGATAGGGAAGCCTTCTATCTTTCGAAATTCTGGGTCTTTTAGTTTTTCACGAAGCAGGTTTCTAAAATGTTCCCTGCGAGCATCTTCGCTGGCAAACTCTTGTCCTAAGCAGGTTACAGGACCTTTTGCTTTGGGATCAAGATCAATGGTGGTCTGTTGTCGTATCATTGTTCTCCTCATTTGAATTTCATGCAAATAGTCCGGATTTAGTTAGCTGGTTCTGTGCCATAACGAAGCCTACTCTAATACTATTCTTACGCGTTTAGGGTCTTTCCCCTGAGTGAGAGAATCAACGTAGTTATCTAAAATACGTTTCAATTCGTCGGGAGTAAGCGATCCTCCAGCTTTGCGGATCTCTGCACGGATCTCCTCCAGACTAATCGTCACCTTTATGAGTCCGGCAAGCACTTGACTGAGGATGTTAACAAAGTTGCCATCAACTTTATCTGGAAGTTCATTGCTTCTGACGAATTCATCCAGTATAGCTCTGTCATCATTACTTAGCAGGGCAATAGATTCCTGAATATGCTCATCCTTCAGGTTTTGTATCAACATATCGGTCCAGCTTGATATTGTTAGGTCTAACAATTGGTCTATCTGGTACAGAGATTGGCTTGCAGATATGGTGCTCGATTCTAATGCAGGGTTGAATTTGCAATAAGGGCAGATAGGGTCTTTCTGCAAGTTCTGTTCAGTGAGGTTAAAACAGGTTTTTAGATCTGTCAGTGTGGTCCCTATCTTATCAATTGCCTGTTTGGGCATGATTTCTATCCCCCCCAGGGCTTTTAGATCATGTAACCTTGGGTCTTTTAAGAATTCAGCTTTCTTTTGGTCATAGTGCCTATTCAGACGGTTCTTGCTGTGCAGTTCTACATAATGAATAATGTAAGCTTTCTTGAGCTTTTGTAGCTGATTGCTGATCTTTCCGGTAAGATCCTTAATCTTATCGGCCTTCAAGCAACGCACTTGCTTGAGGATGTCCTCTTTGGTAATCAAATACTCTTTCTGCCAGGGATGATCCCTAGGGAGTAGGTTCTCAGCTTTGGATAACCAGTTTACGTGCTGATTTAGATTGTCGATGAAGCTCCGGGCTGCATTTATCGTTTTGATCATTTCTAAAGAACAGCGCTGTGTCTCGATTTCCTCTACAGGAGTATTGAAATTTTTGAGTTTGGCAGCAGAATTGAAAACAGTCAGGGATTCCAAGAATTCCTTTGTCTTATTAAGCGTTTGCTGAGCGTTTTCCAAATTTAAAGGAACAGCCAAATCCTCCCCCCAAAAGATCAATCCTTCCTTGAGGTCGTTAGTGATGAACACAATCCTGGCAATCAGCTTTGAAATCGCGTCTTGAAGGGCACTTATCTGGTCATCGTTTCCCTGAGTAATGTTATTAACCAAACCCGGTGCTTGGCCCACAAGTTCAAACAGTGCACTCAAAGACTGAATATTCCAGTCTTTGGGTAGCTCAATGTGCTTGAAGTCGATCAGGGTGTCTTGGTCCGAAGCACAGAGTTGTTGAATCTTTGTTGCATCAAACTTATTGCCAGTCACACTAAGGACAATATCGCCACAATAGACCATGGCTGCCAACACCACTATCACCCATTCTGGTTCCAACCTGAAACCACTGGGGTCAAGGTAGTCCAAACCATTTACCTTTGTTATGAGTTCATCGCGGTTTAGCACCTGTCCTTTTCCCTTGGTGGCCAATTTGCCGCTTATAAACCGAGCGATTGGGGATTGGGAAGTACTGATTCTGCTGCCATCGAGAAGTTGCAGTGCATCTAATACAGCTATAGATTGCTTAGTACGGATTGGATTTGAGATTGCTCTCAGGGCATCAGCTACGGCTTGTTTTCTATTAGCGCCAGTAATTAGCACCGAGAATTTGGGATATTCTGGAGCTTGTTTTTCAAAATGCTCAGCCAGGCAGATAGAGGCAATTGAGTTGATAATATCCCTGAAGTTAGCCGTCTCGTGTTGTCTAATTCCGGAGATATCCCTAATGTTCTTTCCCTTTGCCCAATTTTCCAGGGATTGTCTTTTCCCTTGATAAACGACATCAAATGCTTGCCAGATATTATTCTGTAGCCATGAGATAACTTTACGTAGGTACTGCTCAGACTTTTCAATGTAGATGTTCTTAGCATTGCCTGAGGCTGTGAGGGATAGGTCGTGGGAAGCTGCAAACAAAGCCAATGATTCATTTAACTCTTCATCACTGCGGCTCAGGTAGATGAACACTTCATCATCGAGTTTCTGATCATTTACCGGAGCTAAATTATAGGGATGAAGGAAATAAATATAGTAATCTCTTTGGGGAACGGCTGTAGATCGTTCATCGGGAGAGCCAAAGAATAGATATCCGCTACGGGGGGCATTGCGTTCGCACCAGTTTATCTCATATTGCCAAATATTGTAGTTGGTTACATATGGAGGAGCGTCCAGTAGTTCGAGAACTCGCTTGAGGGCTTCATTGTAATAGGTGTTGAAGCTCTTGTAGCCCAGAGTATCCCTTTTCTTGGCTATGATTGCATCATAATCATCGACCTTTTTTAGGTCGAGGTAATATTGGCCGTTATCGGGATTTGAGGAGATAAATTGGCCGTTTACGGTGGTTACAATTTCCCGTAACACAGTCTCTACCAACGTGGTCAGGTCTTTGTCCGGTTCATCTCCGCCCAGGCTGGCAGCGTCAGCATCAAATATAAAGAGATTGTTCTTTAGTTCTTTTGGTGTTGCCCCGATTGAATTATAAACATCCATGGTTGTGAGCCTGTGAATGGATAAGCCGTTGACAATTCTTATAGCAATGGGTTTATACATTGACTTGGTGAATGTCTGTTCTATCTTTGTGATCAATACTGAGTTTACATCAATCACCTCCTTAATATCTGGATTTGAGCGGTAGCTTGGATTTTCGCTGAGCATTTTCCAGTAGCTATCATAGGCAAGAATTCCTGGAGCGTTCATTGGGACTTCTTTATCAATAATCTGCTTAATATTCAATGAAATGGTTTTCAGGACCTCGCGCTTTTCGATCAGAGAAATGCTTTCGAAAGTATCTATGTAATTGGGATGGATTGGAAACAGGTTTACAAATTCATCCATTTTTTGGGTTAGATCGTCATAGTAGCTTGTGTAGGGCTCCAGGTACTCTCTGATCTTTTGAGCTTGTTCGGCGCTTTTCTTTAGCAAACGATTTGCAACGACATATTTTAGATCATTTCTAGCTATGAGGACTTGTTCAAATCTGTCCTTTACTCTCTTCAGACTTTCTGATACGAAAATAAACTTCGGACTGTCGAATATTGCTTCTTGGATACCAGCTATGAATCTGAACCTCAAGTCCTTGCATACCTCGCCAATTTCTCGCAGGAAGGCCAGGTCTTTTACCAAATCAATATCTGTTCTGCTTCTAAGGTAATCCAAAAGCTCATCAACTACCAAAATAAGTCCATCGTTTGGGAAAACCTCATGAAAAGCCTGCATCATGTCTTCGAGGTCCTTTTTGTTGGAAAAACTTTCGTCCATGGAGGGGAAGGAATAGTTTATACCGTATTTCTTAAGGTTTTCTTCGAGTTCCTGAACCAAAATATCCCGCAAAGGCATATTGGTTGCACCAAGCTCCGTGCGGATAACTACCTTGAACCTACCCGCTATGATAGCTGCTTTTTCTTTCACCTTTTCATCTGTGAGGTGTTCAAGAAGTGCAGCATCGCCGCAGATGGCTGAGATCACTGATAGCAAGTGGGATTTACCTGTTCCATAGTTACCCACAATCAGTAGACCTTTGTTGTCAGCAGGTTCGTCAAACTGCAGTTGAGGTATAATTTTATCAGTGATTCGCTTCGACATCCCTGCAGAGATTACGTATGTGCTAACTAAGTTCTTTGCCCTTTCAGTATTGGCAGCATCCCTTAGTTGAACCAGGGTTTCAATAGGTTCGTATTGGATAAGGTCTTTGTATAACATTATAATTCTCCTTTAGGCTGGGAAATTGTCCTGTGGCTGCGCATATATTGCCACGAATTCGCGGACAGGGTATGATATATATTCTGGGAAACCAGGTTCAGCGTAATATAGCTTTTTATCTTTCAGGGCGCCGTTCCAGAAAGCAATGATGCTCTTATTTGTAGATAGTGATTTTAGGAGGGCTAGGGGGTCAGTCTTAAGAGATGGCTCAAACAGAATATCTATATTGTCTAGAAGCACTGTAGAAGGAAAAGAGTAAATTATGTCCGTTACCAGCTCAGCCACTTTCAATGGTCTTTGTTTGATACTATATTCAAGCAGCTTGGAAGACAGCTCAAGATTGAGGTTTATGAGCTTTGTCTCACCGCCTGACTCCAATGTGCTAAGGACATTTTGTTTATTGATCCCTTTGCAATTAACAAGTATAATCAGACGATAGTATTGCGATTCTATCGACATTAAAGCTGTTTTTAAACAATCAAGAACATTAGTCATTTCCTCCATGGTTTCTCCTATAATTCGTATTGGCAAAGGGATAGGCGTCGACAACGTGGTCAGTTC
>JGI24500J29687_10016908_pt1 | contig 14830 bp, 11 predicted proteins | sample BioPla2RNA1_FD_29687 | JGI IMG/M metagenome (IMG submission 29687) | reverse complement strand
GGGTAGAAAAGTTGTACGGGTATGTCGGTATGCGGCGTTTCATAAACGGGCCGCGTTGTTTGGCGGACATTTGGCCCGTGGCCGGGCAATCGCTTCTTAGCCAATCGCATAGATATACACTGTTCTCTTGGAGAAGCTTTGCAGGAGTCTTGCATTGCGTTTTGAAAAGCATCAAAACGTGCAAGGCTTGCAACAGGGCCGGCCACTACAGGTGAACGCAGGGTTGGTTCCGGTCCATTCGGCGATCTTAAAATCGCCGTTACACATATCAATCCTACCGCATAACACGCGGGGCACGCCGCGTATATCGTTACGAGTGTGAGCGAAGCGATCCACGAAGTTATATCGCATTCGCATAGCGAATATATCGTCGGCCGAAGGCCGATTTCATTGCGCCGAAGGCGCTCAAAACTACCGCATAACACGCGGGGCACGCCGCGTATATCGCACCGAGCACAAGCCGGGCGCGTGCGAGGTATTTCGTCCAGCACGCAAACGATCCTGTAACTGTCCATCGAAGGAGAAACTTCTTGAAACGTTTGCGTGCTGGATTTCATTGCGCCGCAGGCGCAAAGTATCTCAGCGCCTGGATGTAGCCGGCAAATCCCTGGCTGGTTATGGTTTTTACGGCGACTTCGGCGATATAGGATTGGTGCCGGAAGGCTTCTCTTTGTTTGGGGTCGGAAAGATGTACTTCCACTACGGGGATGGATACGGCTTTCAGGGCGTCCAAAATGGCGATGGAGGTATGCGTGTAAGCAGCGGCGTTCAGGATGATGCCGTCGCAATGCGCGTAGAGGGACTGAATATGGTCCACGATTTCTCCTTCGTGATTGGACTGAAAGAAGCTGAGCTGCATGTGCAGCCGGCCGGCTTCTTCTTGCAAGAGCGCTTCCAGGTCAGACAAGGTCCCGTGACCGTAGATCTCCGGTTCACGCAGTCCCAAAAGATTCAGATTGGGACCGTTAATAATGGCAATTTGCATAGAAGTCCTCCTTTATCCACGCGGCCTGTTCTTCTATGGTGCCCGGGGGGATGCATTTGTCGGCAAAAGCGCGATAAAGCGGGTCTCTCTCCTGAAACAGTGTTTGCAGCGTAGCAAGCCCTCCGGCAGACAGGGGCCGCCCCTGTACGGGCAGTGCCTCCAGCTCTCTTTGCAGATAGTAGATGCGGCCGTTTTGCGCCAGGGCATCGTAATTGGCGGGGTCTTTTACCGCGCCTCCGCCGGTGGCAAGGATCCGGTTCGGTTCTTTTCCGGCTGCCTGTATGGCCGTTTTTTCCCGCCCGCGAAAACCCGCTTCCCCTTCTTCCTGAAAAATCTGCGGGATGGTTTTGCCGGCAGTCTTCTCTATTTCTTCGTCGATATCCACAAAAGTCTTGGGCAGACTTTCTGCCAGGGTCTTTCCGACCGTGGTTTTGCCGCAGCCGGGCATCCCGATGAGGACAATACTGTCGGTCTGCCTGCGCAGGCGGCGCAGAATGTCCTCTTCTTTGGCGCAGCTTTTCCCGATGAACTGTTCCGATGCGGCCATGGCCTGCCGGACGAGCATGGGCAGTCCGTCCGCATAGGGTATGCCCCGTTTTTTTGCCTGCAAAAGCAGATGGCTGCGATGCGGATTGTAAATGAGATCGATGACGGCAGAAAGCCGGGTAAAACCGGACAGATCTACAAGGCTCTCCCCGTTGTTCGGGTACATGCCGACCGGTGTGCAGTTGATGAGCAGGTCAAAATGACGGGCGTCTGCATCCGGTGGGAGTTCTTCTCTACCCAGACGGCGGACTTCTTTTGCCCCGCGGTCGACCAGTACGGTACGGACGGTTTGCGACGTGGCGCCGGTGCCCAAAAGAAGCGCGCGTTTGCCGTCGACCGGATAATCCAACCCGTCCAGCGTACCGGCAAAACCGTCGTAGTCGGTATTGTCGCCTGTGCGGCTTCCGTCTGCATGAAACACGACGGTGTTCACGCAGCCGATACGGCGGGCTTTGTCTGTCATCTCTGTTAAATAGGGAAGCACGGTTTTTTTGTAGGGGATTGTGATATTCAAGCCCCCGATGTCTTCTCTGGCAAACAGGGCGGCCAATTCGTCTTCTTCCCGTTCAAAGAGCTCATAAGAGGGATTGCCCAGCATGCGGTGTATGGCAGGCGAGTGGCTGTGCCCCAGGCGCCTGCCCAGCAGACCGTAGATCATACCGTCTGATAATTGCCAAGGAATTGGAAGCGCTCGGAATTATCGCGCAGATCCTGCATGAGCCACCGCACTTCGGGCATTTCCAGCGAGCCTTCAAAGTCGAAATAGAAATTGAATTCAAAGTCCTGTCCGGAGATAGAACGCGACTCGAGCTTTGTAATATTGAGGCCCAAGGCCGCAAAGCGTGCCAAAATATGATACAATCCGCCGGGTTCGTGCGGCGCGGATACCATCAGGGAAATCTTGTTGGAACCGGGATACACTTCGACATCTTTTGTAATGCAGAGAAAACGGGTGTAGTTGTTTTCGCTGTTCTGGATTTTCACCGGCAAGGCTTCCAATCCGTAGAGCTCGGCACAGTATTTGGACGAGAGACTGGCTACGTCCCTGCGCTCGGAATTGGCCACAAAAGCCGCCGCCATTGCGGTGTCCATATATTCTTCCGCGCGAATCTGCGGGTGCTTAAGCAAAAAGTCGCTGCATTGGCCGAGGGCCTGTCTTTGGGAGAAGATCTCGCGGATTTCTTCCAGCTTCACACCGGGTTTCACCAAAAGACGGTGGTCGATAAAGAGCTTCGTTTCGCGCACAACGGAAAAGTCGTAATGGGAGAGAACTTCAAACACTTCTTTCACCGAACCGTTGGAGCTGTTTTCGATCGGAACGACGCCAAAGTCGCACAAACCCTGTTTGACCGCCTGAAACACATCGGCAAAGGTGCGGAAAAACATCACTTCCCCCATGGGGAACATGCGCTCGGCTGCCTGCTGCGAATAGGAGCCTTCGGTTCCCTGTACGGCGATAACGCCTTCGCGCGGGAAGGGGCCGTCCAGAAACCGGATCTTCTCCCGGATATCGTCCTTGCCGTTGGTTTCTGACCACTGCAGACTCTTTGACACCGAAAACAGCGTATTGTACAGCATGCGGGTATAGGTGGCCAGTTGCGGATCTTTCTTTGCCTGACGCTGCAGGATTTCGCGTTCACGCATGCGGTTTCGTATGCCGGTGCCCTCTTTTTTCTTTTCTTTGGCCACTTCGCGGGCTAAGGCCATGCGTTCTGCGAACAGCGTGAAAATCTCGTCGTCTACCCGGTCAATCTTATTTCTGATGTCCTGTAATTCCATTCTTTCCCTCCATAAAGTCAAGCAGTGTGATGGCCATGCAGGCCTCGATCACGGGTACGGCCCGTACCGCGATGGACGGATCGTGCCGCCCTTCGATTCGCAAATCCGTTTCCCTGTTTTGGGACAAAGAAACGGAACGTTGTTTTTGTCCGATGCTGGCAGCCGGTTTCATGGCAACTTCCACCACAAGCGGCATACCGTTTGTGATGCCGCCCACAATCCCGCCGGCGTGATTCGTCTGGGTATAAAAGCGTCCGTCTTCCAGGCGTATGGGGTCATTGTGTTCGGATCCGCGCATTTTGGCAGCGGCAAAGCCCGTGCCGAATTGCACGCCCCGCACCCCCGGCACAGAAAACAAAAGATGCGACAAATGGCTTTCCACACTCAGATAATTGGGTTCGCCAAGTCCTGCAGGGACCCCTGTCGCCATGCAGCCGATGCGTCCGCCCACAGAATCCTCCTCGTCTTTAACGCGGTCCAGATAATCCAGCATGGCGTCCGCTTTGGCAGGGTCGATCGCAGGAAAGCCCTGCCGGCCGATTTGTTCCAGTTCTTCTCGGCGAACAAGCACCGGATCCCAGCGGGCGTCTTCGATGGCCCCGATAGCCGCCAGATGCGCCCCGACCGCAATCCCTCTTCTTGCCAGAATCTGTTTGGCCACCCCGCCGGCCAGACACAAAGGGGCGGTAATCCGGCCGGAGAAAGGCCCTCCGCCCCGCATGTCCATATGGCCGCCGAACTTCAGATGCGCGTTCAGATCGGCATGCGACGGCCGGGGAATATCCGTTATATAGTCATCGGAGCGGTGGTCTTTGTTGCGGATGATCATTGCAAGGGCAGAACCGGTTGTCGTATCGTTTTGCAGCCCGGAGAGCACTTCGGGTGTGTCTTTTTCCTTGCGGGGTGTAGTGCCACGTTGCCCCGGCGCGCGCCGGGCCATAAAACGATTCAGCTCCTCCATAGAAACCGCTTCGCCGGCCGGAAAGCCGTCCATCACAACACCGATCCCCGTCCCGTGTGATTCTCCGAATACGGTGATCCGAATATTTTGTCCAAAGGTACTAAACATAATGGCCTCCCAATTGCTGAAAGTCGGAAAAGAAAGCAGGATACGATTTGTTGACCGCCTCAGGTTCTTCGATGCGTACGGGTTCGTCACACAATAGCGAGGCAATGGCCGACGCCATAGCCAGCCTGTGATCGCCAAAGGAGGACGTGGTGCCGCCTGTGAGCTTTCCTGTGCCGCGCACAAGGAGGCCGTCCTCGGTTTCTTCGGCATCGCCCCCTAAATTCCGGATCATCTGTGCACTCGTGTACAGGCGGTCGCTTTCTTTCAGGCGCAGACGCGCGCCGCCGTAAAAGACGGACTCACCCCGGGCAGAAGCCGCCAGCACTGAAAGTATCGGAAGGGCGTCTGGCATTTGCCGCAGGTCGACACGGATTGGCCGTGCCGCGTCCCTCTGCACGAGAATACCGTCTTCGGTGTCCACCCGGGCGCCATAGGCGCGCAGCACATCCAGTATGGCGCGGTCGCCCTGTACGGAATCGGCTTTCAGCCCGCGCAGACGAATAGCGCCTCCCAATGCCCCCGCCACCAGGAAAAACGCCGCATTGGACCAGTCGCCCTCCACTGCATAATCCCGTGCCCGGTAGTGCTGTCCGCCCGGTACCGTATAGCCGTGTTCCGTGCGGACGGTTTTTACCCCGAAGTCCTGCATGACTTCCGTTGTGATCAAAACATACCCGGCCGATTCGAGCCCGGATGTAAGCCGGACTTCCGTTTCGCCCAAGAGAGGAGCGGCCAGCAAAAGACCGCTGATATACTGGGAGCTGATATCACCCGGCAATAAAAAAGAACCCTTCGCAAGCCGGCCGGTCACCGTCAGCGGCAGTTTTTTTCCGGAAAACACGCACCCTTTCTTCTCCATTTCCTCCAATAAGGGAGACAGCGGACGCGCAGGCAGCCGGCCGCGACCGGTAAAACGGGCACGGTCTTTCAGAGCCATGGCAACCGGCAGCAAAAAGCGCAGTGTAGAGCCGCTTTCCGCACAGTCAAGCAGAGGCGTATCGTCTGTGTGCCGGACGGGAAGAATCTGAAAACCCGTTGCATCTTTTTGAATATCTGCACCCAACTGCCGAAGGGTTTGGGCCGTCGTGTCAATATCCACCGAACTGCGCGCCAGCCGGATGGTGGAAGGCCCGTCGGCCAAGGCCGCACAGATCAGCGCGCGATGCGCATAGGACTTGGACGGAATCGCCCTTATCTCGCCTGTGACTTGTTTTGTTTGTACAGCGATCATTGCCCTGCCTCCAGCCATGATTCCACCTCCGTCAAAGGAGTGGGTTGCAGACGCGCTTTGCCGGGTTCTTCCATGACAACCAGCTGCACGCTCTCGTTTTTTATCTTTTTGTCGCGCGTCACAAAAGGCAGCAACTCCTGTGCAGCGTACTCGGTTCGGATCGGCAAACCGTTTTGTTGCAATGCGCGTTCGATCCGGTCTTTGGTTTCTGCCGGGCAGATGCCTTTTTCTGCGCAGGCTCTTGCCATCATAGCCATTCCGATAGCAACCGCATGCCCGTGGGACAAAGAAAAGCCCGAGCGCGCTTCCACCGCATGGCCGAATGTATGCCCGAAGTTCAGCAGCTGCCGTTCTCCCCGGTCTTTTTCGTCTTTGGCCACCACATCCGCCTTGTACTGTATGCACCGGCTGAGCAGCTCTTCCAGATCGGCATCATTCGGACGCAGGCCCTCTGCCATCCGGTTAAAAAGCGCCACATCGAAAATCGCGCCCGTTTTCAGCATTTCCGCCACACCGTCCAGCCGTTTTTCCTCCGGCAGAGTGGCAAACACATCGGGGTCGATCCATACCGCCACCGGCTGATGAAACGCGCCGCAGAGATTCTTCCCGGCATGCAGATTGATGGCGGTTTTCCCGCCTACCGATGCATCCACCGCAGCCAAAAGGCTTGTGGGAATCTGCAGAAAGTCGATCCCCCGGAGAAAACTGGCGGCACAAAAACCGCCAAGATCCCCCACCACACCGCCGCCTAAGGTCAAAAGCAGAGCGTCCCTGTGCAAGCCGGCTTCGGCCATGGCTTCCATCACCCCGCCAAAGGATGCGACCGACTTGGCCGTCTCCCCCGCAGGACACACATAAGTCTGCACCAGCGCATCGCCAAAGGCCTCCTCAACAAACGCACCATATATCGGCCAGACATGCCAGTCGGTCAGCAAGAAGACAGTCCGGTTTTTATACGGCAATGCCGCTTCCTTTAAATGGTTCAAAAGCCCTCTTTGTATTTCCACACAATAGGCCGGTTTTGTTAAGACGGATATTCGTCGCATGCGACCCCCCTTGGAAACAGCCGGTATTTTGCCGCCGACCCTTCTTCCAGCATCTGTTCCAGTTCCTCGGTTTTTTCCTGCTCGATCGCATCGCGCATGCGCCCGATATCCTGCATCAGACGATCCAGTTCCAAAAGCAGAAAGTCTTTGTTCCCGATAAACAACTCGCTCCACATCTGCGCATTCAGCCCCGCCACGCGCGTTAAATCGCGCAGGGAATCGGCAGAATACCCGTGATGGTCCGCGCCGACTTCCGACTTGCAGTAATTATTGGAAACGACATGCGCCATCTGGGAAGTAAACGCGATCATGCGGTCATGCGTTTCGTCGGTGGAAATTTTCCTGTTTGCAAAACCCAGCGCACGCAGATACGCATTAATGGATTCCGGGATTTCCGTATGCGGCACAAGAATCATCGACGCACCGTCAAACATTTGCGGACTGGCGTTCGCGTAGCCGCCGTTTTCCCGGCCCGCCATGGGATGCCCGCCGATATACAAAAAGCCGTGTTTTTCTGCCAACGGACGGATATGCCGGGACACCGCGCGCTTGATCCCGCACAGATCCATCACCATACCGCGAATCTGTGCCGCGTGCTTCTCCACATAGGCCACCGCCAGATGCGGCACCACCGCCAGCAGCAACAGATCCATCTGCCCCACATTCTCCTCTGTCAACCGATGCTGAATGGCCTTTTCTCCCAAAGCCCGCTCCAGACTCGGCGCATGGGTGTCAAAGCCGTATACTTCATGATGCGTGCGCCGGCTGGTCGCTTGGGCAAAAGAACCCCCGATCAGTCCCAGCCCCACAATGCCGATCTTCATGCCACAGTTTCCATCAGAGCACGCAATTTGAACAATTGGCCGGCCAGTTCGTCAAACGAACCGGGCTTTAAGGATTGCGGGCCGTCGCACAGCGCATGTTCGGGATCATTGTGCACCTCGATCAAAAGGCCGTCGCAGCCCGCCGCCACCGATGCCAACGACAAAGGCTTCACCATGCGATGCATCCCTGCCGCATGACTGGGGTCCACCACCACCGGCAGATGCGTCTTTTCCTTCAGATACGGAATCGCCGTAATATCCAGCGTATTGCGCGTACCGGTTTCAAAAGTGCGGATCCCCCGCTCGCATAAAATGACCCGGCTATTGCCGTTTGCCATAATATACTCCGCCGACATCAAAAGCTCCTGATACGTCGCAGACAAACCGCGCTTGAGCAATACGGGCTTGTTCAGTCGGCCCACTTCTTTCAACAGCGTGAAGTTTTGCATATTGCGCGCGCCAACCTGCAAAATGTCGATATCGTCAAAATACGGCAGCTGGGATATATCCATAATTTCCGATACGATAGGAAGCCCTGTTGCTTCTTTCGCCTTCAGGAGCAGTTCGATTCCGTCGGCTCCCATGCCCTGAAAAGCATAAGGCGAGGTACGCGGTTTGAACGCACCGCCGCGGAGAATCGTAGCCCCCGCCGCCTTCACACTTTTTGCCACGGCAATAATCTGCTCTTCCGACTCCACCGAACACGGCCCGGCCATCACGGCAAAATGCCCGCCACCGATTTTTGCTCCGCCGGGCAGTTCGATCACTGTGTCCGCCGGATGAAACATCCGGTTCACCTTCTTGAACGGATCCTGTATGCGCACCACCGACTCGACGATCTCCATCGCCTGGATCAGATTGGCATCGATCGTGGCCGTGTCACCGATCAGCCCCAATATGGTATAGGTACTCCCTTCGGAATATTCAATTTCCAGGCCCTGCTCCTTGATCCAGCGCATCAAACGCTGTATTTGCTTTTGGTCCGAACCCGGTTTCAGTTTTACAATCATTTTATCCTCCTCATAAAAAAACATGCCCCTGTTTTGGGGGCATGTTGGTCTCGTAGTCCTAAATCCGTTTACTTTAGAGAGATTTCCCTTGCACAACCCAAAATAGCTTTACGTTTTTCGTTCGTAAAGTAATAGCCAAAATAGAATTGTGCGAAAAATTGTCTCATTTTCTCTACCTCGTTTTTTGATAGATCTATACTACCACACCCCATTGTGAATTGTAAAGCCGAAATGTAAAATACTTTAACGCAACAGCGGACGCGGGCGCCTGCGGCGCAATGAAATAACTTCGTGTGTCGCTCCGCTCACACTCGTTATGAAATACGCGGCGTGCCCCGCGTGTGAAGCGGAAGGATTGATATTCGTAGCGGCGATTTGTAGATCGCCGAACGGACCGGAACCCACTATCGTTCACCCGTAGTGGCCGACCCTGTTGCAAGCCTTGCGCGTTTTGATGCTTTTCAAAACGCAATGCAAGACTCATGCAAAGCTTCTCCAAGAGCACAGTGTATTTCTGTGCGATTGGCTAAGAAGCGATTGCCCGGCCTGCGCCAAACGTCCGCCAAGCTACGTGACCGGTTTTCAAAACACCGTACGCTTTCCTACCCGTATCTCTTTTCTGCCCATCCACCGGGCGCACCCGGGCGCTTATTTTCTTTCAAACATGACATTGATGGCGGCGCCGGAGGCTACCATGGGATATACGCCGTGGTCGTGGTCGAGTATATATTCGAGCACACGCACGCCGCTTGTCCGCGGTTCCTCGGCAAGAATAGCATCCAGCTCGTCGGGATCACGGAATGCGCCCATGAACTCTGCGCCGTAGGCTTTGCAGAGGAGCTCGGTGTTCAGCGGGTCGTAGACGTCGGTTTCTGCGTAGCGTTCTTCGTTGAACAGGCCCTGCCACTGGCGTACCATGCCCAGCGAGTGGTTGTTAAAGATGACAACGAGCAAGGGGATCTGATACTTGACGGCGGTGAGGAGTTCTGTATGATTCATGCGAAAGCTCCCGTCACCGGTGATAAGAACCACGGGGCTTTCAGGTCGGGCGACTTTTGCGCCGATGGCCGCCCCCATGCCGAAGCCCATGGTACCCAGACCGCCGCTGGTCAAAAAGGTGCGGGGCGTGCGCGGTTTCCAGTACATCATGGTCCACATCTGATGCTGGCCGACATCGGTTACAACGGTGGTGTCCGCCGGAAGGGCTGCCTGCAGTTTTTCGAGAACCCGGCGCGGGGCAAAGTCCGCATCGGGGTCTTGGGGTGCGGGCGTGTCTTCTTTTTTGACATCTGTGAGTTCATTTTGCATGGCGCGCAGGATCTCTTTCATATCGCCTGCGATCCGCACATGTGTGTCGACGTTTTTATCAAATTCTGAAGGGTCGGTATCGATATGAATGATTTTTGCGTCCCGGGTGAAGCCGGTTCGATTGCCGATGGCGCGGTCGGAAAAGCGAACCCCCACGCCGACGATAACATCGGAGTGATAGACGAGCAGATTGGTTTCTTTCTGCCCGTGCATGCCGACAACCCCGCGGGACAAAGGATGCATTCGGTCGAAACTGCCGAGTCCCATAATCGAATTGACGACGGGGATATTGCATTGTTCAGCCAGTCGGGTGAGTTCCTGTGCCGCCCCTGCATTGATCACGCCGCCGCCTGCGTACAGAACGGGCCGTTTGGCTTCCCTAATGAGCCGGCAGGCTTCGCGGATTTCTTCTGTATATTGTGTGTGCCGGGTGTCAGGCAGGATTTCTCTTTTTGTATAGCTTTCGTCTGTCACTTCTGCCATGAGCGCGTCTTTGGTTATGTCGACGACGACGGGCCCTTTTCTGCCGCTGCAGGCAATCTGAAAGGCTTCCGCTATGGCATCGGCAATGTGTTCGGGTTTGGTGACCAGGCGGCTGTGTTTGGTGATGGGCATCATCAGGCCGATGGTGTCGACTTCCTGAAAGGAGTTTTTATACATCAAAGGAAAACCCACCTGCCCGGTGATCAAAACGAGCGGTACCGAATCCAGATATGCGGTGGCAACGCCGGTGACGGTATTGGTTACACCGGGTCCCGAGGTTGCGATACAGACGCCCGGACGGCCCGATTTGCGCGCGTATCCGTCGGCCGCATGCGAGCCGCCCTGTTCGTGGCTGGGGCGTACGACGCGAAAACTCCCGTCTTTGTACATAGCGTCAAACAAGGGGATGACCGCTCCGCCCGGATAGGCAAAGAGCGTGTCTACCGCTTCTTTTTTCAGGCATTCGAGCACAAATTCCGCTCCGGTCATGCCCTCTCCCCCTTTCTGTAACAGGCGCCGGTATCAGCCGAGCTGACGTGTTCGCGATAACGGGCAAGATACCCGTCTACCGGGCGCAGCTGCGGGACAAAGTCTTTTCTGCGCGCTTCCCATTCGGCCTCTGTGAGGTCGGCATCCAGCGTTCCTTGGATCATATCGACACGGATCGTGTCGCCGTCCTGCAATAAGCCGATGGGCCCGCCCTCGGCCGCTTCCGGCGACACATGGCCGATAGCTGCTCCCCGCGATCCGCCGGAGAAGCGGCCGTCGGTGATCAGGGCCACGCCGGAATCCAGTCCCATGCCGTTTAGCGCTGCGGTGGGCGAAAGCATTTCTTTCATGCCCGGCCCGCCTTTGGGACCTTCGTAGCGGACGATAATGGCATCGCCTAATTGGATCTCATTGCCCATAATGGCGGAAAAGGCTGCGTCCTCGTTGTCAAACACGCGGGCGCGCAGCGTTTTTACGAGCATTTCCGGCAAAACACCGGCTACTTTCACAACGGCACCCTGCGGGGCGATATTGCCGAACAGGACTTTGATCCCGCCGGTTTCTGACAGCGGATTCTCTACCGGCCGTACGATACCGCCGCGGAATTTTCCCTGTATACGCACACCGATCGGTTCGTCGTAGACGGTTTGCGCATCGGTATGGATCAATTGTTTTTTGGTGAGCTCGTCCATGACGCCGTAGATTCCGCCGGCCTGCAGGAGATCTTCCATATGATGCGGACCGGACGGGGCCATTTTTACCAGATGCGGGGTTTTCTGACTGACGGCTTCCATTTTTTCCAGCGAAAGATCCACGCCGGCTTCTGTGGCAATGGCCTTCAGATGCAAAACGGTATTGGTGGAACAGCCGAGAGCCATGTCGACGGCAAGGGCGTTTTCGAAGGCTTCTTCCGTGAGAATATCCAGCGGCCGGATGTCTTTTTCCACCAGATTCATCACCAGACGGCCGGCTTGTTTCGCCATGGTTTTGCGTTCGGCGTACACCGCCGGTACAGTGCCGTTTCCTTCCGGTGCCAGTCCGAGCGCTTCAGCCATGCAGTTCATGGAGTTTGCCGTGAACATGCCGGCACAGGAGCCACAAGTCGGGCAGGCGTTTTGTTCTATGTCGGTGAATGCTTCTTCAGACAGGGTGTTATTGCCTCTTGCGCCGACAGCTTCAAAAGAAGAGATGAGGTCGAGCTTGTCGCCTTGGGCGGAACGCCCGGCGAGCATCGGTCCGCCGCTGATGATGACAGTCGGAATATTCAGCTTGGCAGCGGCCATCATTGCGGCGGGCACGGTTTTGTCGCAATTCGGAATAATGACAAGCCCGTCAAACGGATGCGCGCGCACCATGACCTCGATCGTGTCGACGATCAGTTCGCGCGAGGGCAGCGAATACTTCATGCCGTCGTGATTCATGGCAATGCCGTCGCATACGGCGATCGACGGGAATTCAAACGGTACGCCGCCGCCTGCATAGACGCCGTTTTTTACCTGTTCTGTGAGTTCTCGCAGATGCACATGGCCGGGTACGATCTCATTGAACATATTGCAAACCCCGATAAAGGGCTTGTGCATATCGTCTTTGTCTACACCGAGGGCATGGAAGAGCGCGCGGTGCGGCGCCCGTTCCATGCCCTTTTTCATCGTATCGGAACGCATGTATATCCTACTTTCTGATAAACTGCATCATGGAGCGAAGTTTGCGGCCGGTTTCCACAATCGGATGGGCCAGTTCTTCTTCCTTGCGGCGATTGTAGAACGCACGGCCGCTTTCGTTCTCTTCGATCCAGGCTTTGGCAAAAGAACCGTCCTGTACATCCTGCAGGACACCCTGCATGGTTTCCCGTACATGGGCGTCAATTACCCGCGGACCGGAATAGTAGTCACCGAATTCGGCCGTATCGCTGACGGAGTAGCGCATACCTTCAAACCCGCCTTCGTAAATGAGGTCGACAATAAGCTTCATTTCGTGCAGGCATTCAAAATAGGCAATTTCCGGCTGATATCCGGCGCCTGTCAAGGTGTCAAAACCGGCTTTGATGAGTTCTGTCACACCGCCGCAAAGGATGGCCTGTTCGCCGAAAAGATCGGTTTCGGTTTCTTCTTTGAAGGTCGTTTCGATGACGCCGGCCTTTAACGCGCCCAATCCTTTGGCATAGGCTAAAGCGGTGGTTTTGGCCTGCCCCGATGCATCCTGATGCACGGCGATCAGCGCCGGCACGCCGTTTCCTTCTTCGTAAACGCGGCGGACCAGATGGCCGGGACCTTTGGGAGCAACCATAAAGACGTCCACAAAAGCCGGCGGAACAATCTGTCCGAAATGGATATTGAAACCGTGGGCAAAGGCGAGCGACTGCCCTTCTTTTAAGTAGGGGGCGATCTGTTCGTCATAGACTTTTTTCTGCTTTTCATCGGGCAGAAGCATCATTATGACATCGGCTTTTTTTGCACATTCCTCCACCGTATAGACGGGGAGTCCGAGTTCTTCCGCTTCTTTTCTGGAGGCGGATTCTTTTCGCAATCCCACCATGACCTGTACGCCCGAATCGCGCAGGTTCAGGGCGTGCGCGTGTCCCTGGCTGCCGTATCCGAGTACGGCCACCGTCTTTCCTTCAAAAACCCCTAAGTCTCCGTCTTTTTCGTAATACATGTTTATTTCTCCTTTACAGTAAGGTTACATCGGCCAGTTTGGCCAACTGATGCAACGCGGTTTGTTCTTTTTCTTCATTCACGTGTATTGTCAGGACCCGATTGTCCATTTCCAGGCGCAATGCCTCCACATTGGTTCTGCGCAGCACGCCCAGGATTCGCATGCAGGTGTCCATGCCGAGTGATAGTTCTGCTCTGATTGATTTTTCCATTTTTTATTCCTCCATATTCTTTTTGATGGGAACAATCGGGAAATAAAAAAATCCTCATTCCCGATCCGTTTGGATCAGGGACGAAGATTCTCCGCGGTACCACCCTAATTACGGCATAATGCCGTCGCTCAGGCCCATCAGCCTTAGTCCATGATAACGGGGACATCCGTTTTCTTCTACTCGCTTTCGAAGAAACAGCCGCAGAGAGATGGCTTGTTCTCAAGAGCTGTCGACTTTCACCGGGGTGCCGACTCTCTGGAAGCTCTTTTAGGGAACGCGCTGCTCTGCCATTGCCTTTTGATCATGCCTTATCATACTGCATCTTTTGCACACTGTCAACCCATTCCGATAAAATTTTCAGTGAATGCTGTGTCGATGCAGATCGTCCTGATACGATCGGCACGTATTGCGGAGATTTCAATTGTTGTTCGGTGCAATTTTCAACCAGGGCCGTCCGTAGGTCCAGTCCAGGGTGACACGGCAGGCATACAGCGCGGATAAAATGCGGTCTGTAAGAACGTCTTCTTTCCGTCCGGCCGTTTGTATCCGGCCGTCATCCAGTATGGCTGCGTGGGTGATAAACGGCATGATCTCTTCCAGATTATGGGTTACATACAATACGGTTTTGTCCGTTTTTTCCATTTCCTCCTGCAGAGACGACAGGAGCTGTTCTCTTTCGCGGATGTCCAGACTGGCGGCGGGTTCGTCCAGCACCAAAAGCTCTGCCGGATTCATAAGCGCGCGGGCGGTCAGTACACGGCGTTTTTCGCCTTCGGACAAAGTGACAAAGCGCTTGTCGGAAAGATGTGTCAGATGAAAACGCGCCAGCATCCGCGCTCCCTCTTCCTGCACTTTTTCGTCCGGTTCTTCATACAGACCGATCGTCAGATACCGGCCGCTGATCACGATCTCAAAAACGCAAAGCGCGTTGAGCGTGGATAAAAATCGGTTCAGCGCGGCGGAAACAAAGCTGATCCGCTTTCTAATGTTTTCCCAGGGATAGGTGCCGAATACATGCCCGAACACCTCTACCTGTCCGCGGGTGGGATAGCTCAAGGCCGGCAGCATCGACAAAAGAGTCGACTTGCCGGAGCCGTTGCGTCCCAGGAGCGCCCAGCGTTCGCCCGGTCCGATTTCCCAGTTTACACCGGTCAGGATACGGCGGCCGTCCCGTTGGAAAACCACATCCTGATA
>JGI24500J29687_10001543_pt1 | contig 14947 bp, 13 predicted proteins | sample BioPla2RNA1_FD_29687 | JGI IMG/M metagenome (IMG submission 29687) | reverse complement strand
GTCCGGAATAAATATTAACACTCTCCAGATCACCCCCGAAGGCATGCCCTGCAGAAACTGTACCGGCAAGCATCCCTTTTTCCTTCAAGGCGTGAACAGTCTTGCTCAGTGTAAGGGGGAGTGCAGCTCCATCGGTCATCACAAAGGCTACCCTTGCTCTGCCCTGCGTTGCTGCCAGGCACCCTGCTGCAGCAGGAGCCAGCATGCTGTGCAGTGTCCCTACAATGACAGGTGTTCCCTCAAGTGATTCAAAGTCCTTGATCTGCTGATGGAAGGGACTTGCCTCTTCCTCTACACTGAGGACTTTGACCTGGTAAGGTGTATAGCGCAGCTTCATAATATGGCCGTCGTCGCCGGGAGCAGGGTCGGGAATGCGGCTGAGGTTAGCGATCACAAAGTGGTAACCCCCACTGCCCAATTTTTTCTCCACAGCTGTTGTATTCAGATAGACGTAATCACCGGCTGACACATCCCCGGTCAACAACGGAAAATTCCAAGCACGGCAAAGGGTCCCCTCAACCTCCACATCCAGCTCCTGGATGTGATCCAGGGCCTCTAAGACACGGCTCACTTTCCCTTTTTTCCAGGAGATCAATTCAATCACTTCCCTTTGACTAAAAATAGAGGTCTGATACCGGATGTTGGAAGTCAGATATAAAAAGAAACAGATTCCACCTGTTCCACAACATCACACTCGGCTGGTGTCTCCAGGGCGACACGGAATCTACCCTTAGTAAGGTGGACTCTCCCGGCGGAGGGTCGTAGCACTCAATTGAATCATCTCCCAAAGGATCCTGACCATATGGATCAGGTCCTGAGAATCCAGGAATTCATCAGTGGTATGGGCGTTCTGCATCCCTACAGCAAGATTGGCCACCGGCAAACCCGCGGCATTGAAAATGTTGGCATCGCTCCCACCACCGCTGGTCTCCAGCCGTAAATCCAATCCCGCTCTATTAATAGCTGCAGCCGCAAATTTCACAGTTTCCTGTTCAGGGTCAAGCCGGTATTCCGGGTACTCGAAAGTAACGCGAATATCACTGTTTGCCCCCGGAATCTCCTTGATCCCTTCGAACTCTCCTATTATCTCCTCAGTGATGGCATCAAGCTTCCCTCTGTCCAGACTCCTGGTCTCACCCTGGATAAAAACCGCATCAGGAACGATGTTGGTGGCTTTGCCCCCTTCAATAATCCCGACATTAGATGTGGTCTCCTCATCGATCCTTCCCAGGCGAAGCCGTGAGATAGCCTCACTGGCAATTCTGATGGCATTAACTCCCCGTTCCGGTTCAAATCCCGCGTGTGCTGCTTTACCCTTTACAGTTATATATAAGACATTCTGGGCGGGTGCCGCGGTGATGATCGCCCCGGGAGAGCCGGTGGAATCAAGCACATAACCCATCTTTGAGCTAAGTTTACCTGTGTCAAAGTTCTTGCTTCCCAGAAGTCCGTGTTCCTCCCCTACAGTCAGAAGAATTTCCAGAGGGCAGTGGGGTTGCCCATTTTCGCGGATCATCTCTAATACTTCCAGGAGGGAGGCTATCCCCGCTTTGTCATCCCCACCTAAAACAGTATCACCTTTGCTCCGAAAGACGCCGTCTTCAAAAAGCACCTCCACCCCTTCACCCGGATTCACTGTGTCCATATGGCAGGCGAAAAGGAGAGGAGCAAGCCCCTCATCACCGGGAAGGTGTGCCAGCAGATTACCTGCACTGCCACCTATCTTTGCTGCTGTGTCATCCTCTTCAACTGTAAGGCCGAGGCCCTGTAAACGATTTTTCAAATAATCCGCCAGTTCACGCTCCTTCAAGGATGGTGAATCGATCTCAGCGAGTGTGATAAATTCTCGAAATAATCTCTCCTCATTTATTCTGTTGGGTCCCTTCACATAAGATGCCTCCCTATTTTGATCTCCCTAAGTTATCCAAAAAACGCAATAAGCGATTCTTTTCAATGATCATGGTAAGTGAATACCTCTCTGTAAATAAGTGCAGCAGCATCAGGAATGCAACAACTGCCAGTTGAGCAGGAAAGGTCATCGTCCAGACACTGGCCATCCCCAGAGCTGCACCTAAAAGATTCGCCCCGGTATCACCGAGCATCGCCATGGCTTTCAGATCAGCAGGGGCACAAGCAAGAAGCCCCCCGGCCAGGGGAGCAATTAGAACCAGGGGCAGTTTATCCTGGAAGACTGCAAGTAATATGAGAAACCACAGATAAAACACCTTGATGGCCCTGCCAGGGCGCAGGTCAACCAGATTGATGGTGTTGGCAGCCAGAGCCACCAATAAAGCAGCGGTCAAAATCTCCCACCAGGGGCGTCCTGGCAGCGATATAAAGGAGATAAGCAGTGCCCCCGCCCCTCCCCCTAGAGCCTTGAGTGCACCTGTGGTTAGCTTTCCATTTAATAGGGCACCGAAATGTCCCTTCAGTCCGCGGTTTTCCCTGGAACCCAACAGATCATCGAGCAGTCCAAGGAGAGCAAAGAACACAACACCCACCAGGAACAACACCAATAAAACCAAATCCCCGGCAGCCCAATAGGCAAGCAAAAAAGCCACTAAAATATAGACAAAAACAAAAATTAACCCCATCCCTACCGGTATTGATTCCCCGCGGTAATTGGGACGGGTAGCCCCTGCACACGTTAGCAGTTTTAGAAAAAGGGGAAGGGTGATCAGTGTCAATAAAAAACCTAAACTTACAGCGATCAGAATTTTCATTGACGCACCTCTTTCCGCGCAGACCGGCACAGTGCCAACAGGACATGCCAGAACTGCCTGGCGCGGTGCCTGATACCTGACCAGTCTCTGCCCGTAACCCGGTGGCTCATTGTTGTGGAGACCTCCTGGACGCGGAAACCGCTGCGGGCTGCGGCGATGGTCATGGCCACTTCCACACCGTAACCGGAAGCAAAGGGTGAAACCGCCTCCAGCACCTCACGGCGCATGACGCGTTGACCGGATATCGGCGCCTTGAGGCGCAGTCCGGTCTGCAGGCGGATCCCTTCCCTGGCAAGCCACTTGACCAGGCCAAAACCGCCTGCCTTTTTTACAGGAGGGAAGGTGGCTATTGTCAGATCCGCATCCCCATCTAAAACAGGGCGAGCAAGCAGTTCCAGTTGGCGTGCACTTGACCCCAGGTCCCCATCCAGCAGCGCGATGACCGGCTGAGTAAGATGAGATACCCCCTGATTCATAGCCATACCTTTCCCGCAGTTTTGGGGGAGACTAATCACCTGGGCACCCGCCAGCCTGGCCTGTCCAGCTGTCTCATCCTGAGACCCGTCATCCACAACAACTACCTGATCTACCCCTGGCACATGAAGAACGGAATCGACAGTATCAAAGATCCCATCCTCCTCATTGTAAGCAGGAATCAATACAGAAATCAAACAAAGTTCACATCCTTATTCCAGAGGGGGGAGGAATGCCTCCGCTGTCTCTTTAATACCATACTGCCCTGGATAACCGTACATAGCCATCACCAGGGACACCTGGCCATAAACAGTATCAATATTATCTACAGTGGAGAGATGCGCATTCTGGTAATAACGCATATAAGAAACAGCGGTATCACTGTCTTCAACCCCGTAAACATTTAAGCCCGCTTTCTGCCAGGCCTTGATCATGACCTGATCGAACTTTTTAAAATAATCCTCTTCCTTTTTTGCGGAACCCCCGATCAGTACCACATCCTGGAGGGGAGGGCCATGGTACCCCGAGATCCTGACAACCTCGTTGTCCTCCAAAAATCTGACCAGATCGCTGTTCTCCCCGGCAGCAATGGCCTCCGCTGACAGCTTTGCCAGATCAGGCAGATATTTTTCAAGATCGGTATCCTTCGATTTCCCCAGCATACCCGCGGTCTGTTTGTTTAAATTCTCATCTTTCAACAAGCCTAAATTGATTATTGTGACTGATTGCACATCAGCCCCGGATGAGCGAAGCACATTAGCCAACCCATCGTGTTCCCTGTGATAATTGATATCCACAATGGCTATTTTCCGCCCCTTAAGTTTGTCCCTCACCAACAAGGGCAAGACATTTTGATTGAACTGCTGCTGATGCGACATTTCTTCTTGCGCCTGGAGAAGGGCCTCAGTATTTTGCTTGTTTTCTTCTCTTAAGATAGTAAATTCTTTTTCAATGCCATCTATGATATTCCTCTGCTGTTTTGTGATGGTATCACTCCCGATCATGGAGGTTCCAATTACGATCCCGATACCCAGAGCAAGAAAAACAGCAGTAAGTGAAGCGATATGATATTTTATATCGATAATCAAGTAAACTCCCCCTCTCTCAGAAAAACTAAATCCTCAGCACCAGTATCACCATTTCCGGGAGGATTCGGTAACCTACCACCTGACCTCTCAGAAAAACTATATCCTCAGCATCAGTTTAACCTGCATAATCAAAAGTTTAAGAAAGCTCTTTGTTGATGGAGATACAATGATAATCACAACAAGGGGAAGCAGTGCAGCCAGAATGATTTGTGCCACATGCTTTAACCTAAACCCTTGGCGGTAAAGCTTGCTTACCCCTTTAGCATCAACCAGAATCGAACCGACTTTGAGCCGGACCAGAAAAGTGCTGGCCATCCCAGGGCGCCCCTTCTCCAGAAAGTCGATCATATTGGTGTGTGTTCCTACAGCAACAATCAACTCTGCCCCCTTTTCGTAAGCCAGAAGAAGAGCGATATCCTCACTGGTTCCCGGAGCGGAAAAAACAACAGCCTGCAAACCAAGCTCATTAACCCTTTCCAGTCCCGGCGCTCTGCCATCTGGATAGGCATGGACAACTATTTCCGCACCTGATATCAGGGCATGATCAGATACACTGTCCATATCACCGACAATGATGTCCGGGCGGTAACCCAGTTCCATCAGAGCGTCGGCCCCACCGTCAACACCTATCAGCACAGGTTTTATCTCATCGATATAAGACTTAACAGCTAAAATATCCTCCTGGAATCCCGCTCCACGCACAACAACCAGAGCATGCCGGTCGTATATCTTTGTTTGCAGCCGAGGAACAGGATATTCCCCCAGGATCAGCCCCTGCTCCCTTTGAGCATAATCAAGGGTATTATCTACAAACTTGGCCAATTCCTTTTTTACATTCTGTGCGGCAGCGGCCATTTTCTCGCGGACCATAGATTCCGTAAGCAGTGTACCCCGTGCAACCCACTTGCCCCTGCAGATAATCTCTTCCCCGGAGATAAGCAGTTCGTCTCCGTCATGAATATCCTGCATGACTTTAGGACCCGCGGTATCGAAAAGCGGGACCCCTGCCTTGATAAGGTTAAGAGGACCCGCATTAGGATACCTGCCAGTTATCGAGGAACTGGCATTGATTATAGCCTTTGGCCGGCAGTAGAGCAGGGTCTCTGCCGCAAGCTCATCGAGGTCTGCATGGTCTATTATAGCTATATCATGACTGTGTAGGCGCTTGACGAGGTTTTTAGTGCGCTTATCAACCTTCGCTTTTCCCTTAATGTCCATTTACACCAGCCTCGCCATTTTACTTGCTTTTATTTTAAACTATGCGCTGTCAGCTTGCAAGCAATCAGCCCACTTTCGTCCCTACCCGCAGCCGGTCAGCCACCATTGCTATGAATTCTGAGTTGGTAGGTTTCCCTCTCTCCACATCAATGGTGTATCCAAAAAACTTATTCATCAGTTCCACATTACCGCGGTCCCAGGCGAGTTCGATGGCATGCCGGATCGCACGCTCCACCCTGCTGGGAGTTGTATTGTACTTCTCAGCAATGGCCGGATAAAGCTCTTTGGTAACCGCCCCCAACAGGCTCATCTCTTCCACCACCATGAGAATGGCATCCCTGATATACTGGTAGCCCCGCACATGTGCCGGAACCCCCATCTGGTGCATCAAATTGGTGACCTCTACATCCAGATTGCGGGTTCGGGGAAGTGAGTTTTGGATCTGCCCCACCTGATTATTGGCCAACTCCCTCACGCGGTTGGCCAGAATCTCCAGGTCAAAGGGTTTGAGAATGTAATAGTTGGCCCCCAATTCCACTGCCCGCCTCGTCATTGCCTCCTGTCCGAAGGCGGTGAGTATGATCACCTTTGGCCTGTCCTCACCGTAATCCATCGAGATTTTTTCCAGGACCCCGATTCCATCCAGGTGTGGCATGATCAGATCCAGGATAACCACATCCGGAAGCTCCTCTGTCAGCAGGTCCAGTGCCTGTAAACCGTTATACGCCACCCCGGAAACAACACAATCTTCTAGCCCCTCGAAGTATTCTTTTAAAATTTCGCAAAAATCTCTGTTATCATCCACTATCATAATTTTAACCTGACTGCTCAAGCTTTTCGCCCCCTAATCGCATTATTTCATGTTTTATTAATCCTTCTTTTCATTAAAATTACATTCGACACACAGGTAACTATTTCCTTCCTCGAATTATGAGTGATTCTGGAAGATAATCAAAAACAATGATTCAAATTCTGTTCCCAGAAACAACACTGGAAAATCCCCCTGAAACCCCCTCTTTGCGCTCAGACAGCAGTCCTGCTTCTTCCAACATCACCTCTGCCAGCACCCCATATCCCTTTGTTGGATCATTGATCAGAACATGGGTTACTGCACCCACCAGTTTCCCCTCTTGAATGATGGGACTTCCACTCATTCCCTGAATAATACCACCTGTTTTACTGATTAATTTCTGATCTGTAACCTTAATGATCAATGCTTTGCCATCGGAACGAGGCCTTGAAAAAACAGTTTGAATGGAAACCTGGAATGCTTCAATCTTCTCGTTCTTTAATACAGTAAGTATGGTAGCCGGCCCCTCCTTGACCTGGTGACCCATAGCCACAGGCAGCGGTTTGGAGAAGATAGGATTGGCTAAATTATAACGCAGTTCACCGAAGATACCGAATTGAGTGTTTTTAGTTATATTACCAGAGATACCTTTTTCTCCGAAGAAGCCAACCTTTTCCCCAATCTTCCCCGGTTGACCCTTCTGGATTGACTGGACTGATGCGGGAACTATCCTGCCATTCTTGAAATCCCAGGCTCCAGGCGCTCCGGAGTTTGTAATTATATGACCCAATGCACCGAACTTTTTTGTTTTTGAATCATAAAAGGTAAGAGTTCCCACACCTGCAGCACCATCACGCACCAGCAGCCCGATACGATAGCGACGTGTTTCACGGCAAAACTGCGGTTTTACCTTTATTTCTTTCGTCTTTTCCTGGTATTTGACCCTAAGCCGGATCTCTTCCTTCTTCCTGGCCAGGTGATCGATCAGATAACTGAGATGGAGATCACTGTGCACTGCGGTACCTTCGACATTCAAAATCAAGGCCCCTGGCAATAGATCAACCTCTTTGGCAGGGCATACTTTACTGCCATTTTTTAGTGTAATATGGGAGTATCCCACAACCATCACACCGTCTGCAGTGAGGAGCACACCGATGGAATGCCCACCTGCCATCACTTTAACCGGAGGAACCACCTGCAGGGTGACCTTTTTAAAGGGAATCACCCCAAAAAGGCGTAAATCCAACTTAACATGGCCCGGAACTGCAGCTATGGGAGATTCTTTTTGCAGCAGAGAAAAATTTTGCTTCTTCCCCTCCCTCCACTGCAGCACCCCTTCCTCCTCGAACACCCGGGCGGTTAGACGCGTTGATATACAGCCTGGGAAAAGATTATCCAGCGCCACTTTGTCCCCCACATTGACCCGCAGTTGGGCGGGGGCAACAGCAGCAAACTGAACCAGGAAGATGTAGCTGGTTACGGCGATGAGAACAAAGAAAAAAAGACCAAGAATCTTGCGCCGATCGGTGGTCTTAATAATGCTTCACTCCTACAATGTCTCCTGGCTGAACTTCCTCCGATTTTTAAAGTAACCTTTTCCCGTTTATTTTATACCCTTTTAGATCACTCCTCTCCACTTTTCAGGATCTGCCGGGCATGATTCCTCGTTACTTCTTCATCTGAGGTGCCACCAAGCATACGCACTATCTCATCCAGCCTTTCTTCGGGATTGAGTAAAGAAACATTGATCTGCGTTTTTCCCCGGTCAATGGACTTTTCCACATGAAAATGTGTTTGCCCACGCCCAGCGATATGGGCGGCATGGGTAACACACAGAACCTGCTTGTCCACTGCTATTTTAGCAAGGCGATCAGCGACCGCCATCAAGGTCAGACCCCCAATCCCGGCATCAATCTCATCGAAGATCAGTGTTGGAATCTGATCGTTTTTGGCCAAAACAACCTTGAGCGCCAACATAACCCGGGACATCTCCCCACCTGAAGCAATTTTGGCCAGGGGTTTGAGCGGCTCCCCGGGGTTGGCACTGAATACAAACTCCGGCTTATCGTAGCCTGCAGCAGTGGGTTCCTGCAATTGTGTAAATCCGATTTCCAAACGGACATTTTCCAAACCCAATCCATGAAGCTCCGCTGCCACAGCACTGGAAAAGGAAGCTGCCCCCTCCCGCCGCAGTGAACTGAGTTTTTTTGCCTCTAAATCATATTCTTGTTGCGTTTTCCGGTACTCTTTTTCTAAAAATTCCTTCTGCTGAGCTGCCCCTTGCAGATTTTCCATTTCCGCCGCGGCCTCCTCACGGAAGGCACAAACTTGGTCAAGAGAATCACCATACTTACGCATCAGGTCCAGCAGTGCAAAGTGTCTTTCTTCCACCTGCCTGGCATAATCAGGATTGAAATCCAGCTGCTCCAGGTAGGACCTCAGCTTTTCGATGACATCTTCCAGGCGAAAGAGGATATCCTTCATCGATTGGGACATTTCCTCTGCTTCGCTGTCAATCTGCGCAATTTCTTCAAGCTTTTCCGCAGCCCTGCGCAGCAGATCGATGGCAGGAATCAGGTTGCCGTCGCTTTCTTTCAATTCAACTAAGGCTTCCTGAGCAAAAACCATCAGTTTTTCACCATAACGCAGGCGGTCTCTTTTTTTCTTCAGTTCATCCTCTTCCCCTGGGGTAGGCTGTAGATGGTCGATCTCTTCTATCGCGTATTGGAGGTAATCTAAACGGCGCTTCACTTCATTTTCACTCAGCTGCTGCTTTTTATATTCCTCTTGCAGCTGTATCATCTGTCGATATATTTTCCCAACTAAAGAACGCTGCTGCAAGACAGTTTGACCACAGTAACGATCGAGCAGTTCGCGGTGCTGGCTGACACGCAGCAATGACTGGTGCTCGTGCTGCCCGTGGAGGTCCACAAGCAGTTCTCCTAAAGGGCGATACATAGCCAAGGGAACAGCCCGCCCGTTGATCCGGCAAACACTTCTCCCCGCGGAGTGTACCTCACGGGCAAGCAAGAGTGTATGGTCTTCACTGAGGGGCAGTCCCAGTTCAGCTATCTTTTCCTCAACCGGCAGGCAGCGGCTGCAATCAAAATACCCTTCTATCTGAGCTTTTTCAGCACCTGTGCGAACCAGGTCACTGGAGGCGCGCTCCCCCACCAGCAGATTCATGGCATCAACAATAATCGATTTGCCTGCTCCTGTTTCCCCGGTCAGTACATTTAAACCCGGGCCGAGCATCAATTCTATATTTTCGATCAAGGCGAAGTCGCGGACCACAAGCTGAATCAGCATAATATACCCCTCACCTCAACATCTGATCAATGCGCTCCATCACCTGGCAGACAGCATCACGCTGTTTGATAATGATCAGGATGGTATCATCCCCGGCAACGGTTCCCAAGAGTTCCTTCCAGCCTGAATTGTCAATGGCAAACGCCACATTGTGGGCTGCTCCGGGCAGGGTCTTGATCAGAATGAGGTTTTCTGAGAAATCATGTTTTACCACATTCTCCCGGAACAGACGCCGCATCCGCTCGAAACTTTGAGGCGGATCCATCTGCTGCGGCCTGGCATAACGGTAAGATTCGGGTCCAAAAGGAACCTTGATCAAATGCAATTCCTTGATATCCCGCGAGATAGTCGCCTGGGTAGTTTTTATGCCGCGTTCCAGCAGTTCCTCCGCCAACTGGCTTTGAGTGGTGATTGGTTTTTCATCAATAATTTCCAGGATAAGGCGTTGCCTTCGCAGTTTCATAAATAATACCACTTTCCCCCGTTCTGTTATTTTCCTCCCCGAAATTTCAGACGCAGAACCTCGGAAAAGGAGCGCTTTTTCACTTTGACAAGCCTTGTATAAACATCTGCTTTATGAACCACAATAATATCATCTTTTTGTAGAGGCAAACTCACCTGTCCATCTATGGTAAGCATCACCTCTGAGGTATCAGTTCTCATAATTATCCGAATCTCCTGTTGATCAGAGAGAATGAAGGGTCTGGCATGAAGTGTATGAGGACAAATGGGTGTGACAATCATTATTTCCAGCTCAGGATTGACAATCGGTCCACCTGCGGAAAGGGAATAAGCAGTGGAACCGGTAGGTGATGCGACAATAATTCCATCCGCTCGATAAGTTGCCAGGTAGTCGCTGCCCACATAGGTCTCCAGTCTGATTATCCTGGAGATCGGCCCTTTGGCAATCACCACATCATTAAATGCGATCATGCTTTTCACCGGTGAACCCTCACGCAGAACCTGGGCATCCAACATCATACGGGATTCGATTTCATAATCATCTTCCACCAATTTTTCTAAACAGGGAAACAGATCCGGCATCTCCAGGTCAGTGAGAAATCCCAATTGACCCAGATTGACACCCAGAATGGGAATTCCCTTATCTGCTACCTGGCGCGCCACCCCCAGCAGTGTACCATCCCCTCCCAGTACCATGATCAGGTCAACCTCTTCCTGAAAATCGATTTCAGGACAGCCGAAAGGGGGTATATACATCAGTTCTGTGGACTGGGGGATGACAACCTTGACTCCTCTCTGTTCAAACCATTCTACAAGGATATCAAGAAACCTTCCACCCCGGACTTTGCGCAAATTAACAACCAAACCTATCTGTTTCATCTTTGCCTCCTCACTATCAATTGCAGTGCCGGTCCATCAGTATAGAGTGTGCTTTTTCTACTATAGCCTCGACCTCCGGCAGGAAATCCTCATCCACCTCCGGATCACCTGTGCCGAGATACATGAAGAATTCTATATTGCCTTCTGCTCCGCAAACAGGTGAATAGGTAACCCCCCTGTATTGAAATCCTAACTCCATCGCTTTCTCTATTATTTTGGCAAGAACCTTTCGGTGAACTGCGGGATCCCTGACAATGCCTCCCTTGCCCACCAGTTTCGGACCCGCCTCAAACTGAGGCTTGACCAGGGCAATGACCTCTCCCTTGCTATTCAGCAGTTCCTTCACAGCAGGAAATATTTTTTCAAGTGAAATAAATGAGAGATCCAAAGTCACCAAATCCACCCTCACCCCTAATTCAACCGGAGTGAGATAACGCAGATTTGTCCTTTCCAGCACTGCCACACGTGAGTCCTGACGCAGTTCCCAGGCCAGCTGCCCATACCCCACATCTACAGCATAAACCTTTTTTGCCCCCCACCGCAAAAGGCACTCAGTAAAACCCCCGGTAGAGGCCCCGGCATCCAGGGCCACTCGTCCCTGTACAGAAATATTAAATTCCCGCAGAGCTGCCTCCAGTTTAAGCCCACCGCGGCTGACATAGGGGCAGGGGTCTTCTTTTACCTGGATTTCCCCCGCCGGGTCAATTAAAGTCCCGGGTTTTTCTATCCTTCTCCCCTCGTAAAAAACAACACCTGCCATCAAACTCCGCTGTGCGCGCTCACGGCTGGTGAAGAAACCCTTATCCACCAGGACTTGATCGATGCGTCTTTTCTTGGCATTGCTCATCAGCTGTCAAGCCAGCCCTTCGATTTTATTAAATCAATGATACCTGCCGCATCCAAGCCGATGCTCCGGCATAATAGATCAGGTGCCCCATGCCCTAAAAAACTGTCAGGAATACCCATTCTGGCTGCTTCACCATTAAAACCGCGGTCTGCCAGCAGTTCTAATACCGCGCTTCCAAAGCCTCCTGCTATCACATTCTCTTCTATAGTAATAACCTTTTTTGTCCTGTTTGACCACTCCAGAATCAACTCCTCATCAAGGGGTTTGACAAACCGGCAGTTGATCACAGCGGCCTCTTTCCCCTTCATGGAGAGCTGTTCCGCTGCCTCCAGAGCCTGGTAAACCAGGGGGCCCACAGCGAGTATCACCAGATCCTCCCCTTCACGGAGAAGCTCTCCTCTGCCAAAGGGAAGCACCGGCAGACGGTAATCCACTTCTTCCTGGGGGCCTGATCCCCTGGGATAACGGATAGCTATAGGCCCACTATACTTTAGTGAACTCTTCAGCATAGCCACCAGTTCACTCTGGTCCCTGGGCGCCATCACAGTCATCCTGGGAATATGGCGCAGGTATGAAAGATCAAAAACACCCTGATGGGTTTCTCCATCCTCACCCACAATACCTGCACGATCCAGAGCAAATATGATATGCAAATTCTGCAGGGCAACATCATGGACGATCTGATCATATGCCCGCTGCAAAAAGGTAGAGTAGATGGCCACAACCGGGAGACATCCTGTCTGAGCCAACCCTGCTGCCATAGTAACCGCGTGCTGTTCAGCGATCCCCACATCAAAAAACCGCCGCGGGTATCTCCTGGAAAATTCACATAAACCAGTTCCCTCAGACATAGCTGCTGTAATGGCCACCAATTCGGGATGGTCTTCGGCTATCTTGATCACAGCCTTACCGAAGACCTCTGTAAAGGTGGGTACACGCCGCGGGCGTGTTTTCCCGGTTTTCAGATCAAAGGGACCGATCCCATGAAATTTATTGGGCTGCTTTTCGGCAGGGGGATAACCCTTTCCCTTGATAGTTTTTACATGCAGCAACACAGGCCCAGGAAGCAGTCTGGCACGCTCCAGAACCTGGTTAAGTATTCTCAGATTGTGCCCATCGATGGGCCCCAGGTATGTAAAGCCCAACTCTTCAAAGAGCATCCCGGATACAAGCAGATACTTGACACTGTCCTTAAAGCGCTCAGCTGCTTTAAACATCTTTGGTCCAATATTGGGGATGCGCTGCAGGACCTCCCTGACATCCTCCTTGCTCCTGTGATAGAGGGGATCTGTGCGCAGCCTGCTGAGATACCCGGACATAGCTCCCACATTCCGCGTGATGGACATCTCATTATCATTCAGGATAACGATCAGGCGGGTTCCCAGCTGTCCCGCATGGTTTAAGGCCTCATAGGCCATTCCTCCGGTCAGTGCCCCATCCCCGATCACAGCTATCACAGAGTTCTTTTCTTGTTTAAGGTCCCGGGCGAGCGCAAAACCCAATGCGGCAGAAATAGATGTGCTGCTGTGCCCGGTCTCAAAACAATCGTGAACACTTTCAGAGCGCTTGGGAAACCCGCTCAATCCCTTGAACTGCCGGAGGGTTTTCAGTTCCTCCCGGCGGCCTGTCAAAATTTTATGAACATAGCTTTGGTGCCCTACATCCCAGATAATCTTATCCTGGGGGGAATTAAAAACATAATGAAGTGCTATACTGAGTTCAACAACTCCCAGATTCGGCGCCAGGTGCCCTCCAGTACGGGATACGACCTCCAGTAGATAGGACCTGATCTCCTGGGCCAGTCTCTCCATCTGATCAAATGTCAGCTTCTTTAAATCTGAGGGTGTCATAATAGTTTCTAAAAACACAGCGATTCACCTTTTCCCTTTTGTCGAAAATAATTCCTGCCCTGTTAGTTTCTCCACCCAAGCAACAATTTGACCAATGCGAAGCATAACCTCTGTGGCTTCATTTAAAGCGATTCCCTTGCCTACAGCCTTGCCCCCAACGGTCAGTGCAGCAACCAACCCTGTGATCACTATGGTCAACAGTGTTGTATCAAGGCCCGGACTGCTTGCTATCAGCCGGAAGACTATCGCAACCCCAATAGCACCTCCCACCGTGGCACAGATATCTCCCATCACATCATTACAAAAAATAGATACCTGATCCGCGTTCTTAACTAATTTTACCGCCTGTCGTGCCCCCCAGACCCTGTTGGCCGCTCTGGCATTTAAGGGGCCCATCTCTGCTGCTGCGGCAGCAAAACCGATCATATCAAATAGGACACCAATAAGAATAATTAACAGCAGGAATAGTAATGCTAAAGCAATAACAGTTATTTTCCCAAGGAAGATATCAGATATGTAGCTGAAAAGAAGGCTGAGAACAAATGTCAGAAGTGCGGTCTTTAGCCCACGGCGCAGCCATCTGTTTCTGTCAGACATCAATGTCACCCACGAAATATTAAGTAAATAGGTTGGGGTAAGGTTCACCACCTTTTCCTCCAACCCTAATAATAAAATAAATATGAAACAAGCAGGTGGTCTCCTGTTGGGTAAATATTGCGGCTTAGGTCTAGCAGGTTTTCCCAACAAGGTGCCGGACGTCGCCGTCCTGGTGGTTTCCCTTTTAACCTTGTTCTGCTTCGTTGCCGACAGCAGGGCTAGATTACCACTCAGTCCACACTTTAATCCCCAGCAGGAGCCGCCTCAGCAGACAGTCTAGGAGATTTCCTCGGCGTTTCAAACTGTTTTTAGCCTCTTTTGCAGTGAAGGTTTCAGCTCTGGCTGTTGGCTGTAAGGGCCCTTACAGTGGCAAGCCATTATACAAGGCATTCACCAGCACCACTCAAGGCAGGCTACACTGCACACAGCACTAATCGGTACCGCATGCAGGTTTAACTCAAAGCCGTAGCATTTAGCCACAAACTTGAGCCTCCGCGGAGGGAGGGTCAACGCCTACATGCCATTGTAGATCGCCCTTCCTCCTTAACTCCCAGCACAAGCCCCCAACTGGGCGTCGAAAGCCAGCACCAGGAACTTCATTGATGTGCCCGTGACGGATTTTTAGGCCCGCCTTCGAAACAGGTCTCTACGACTAGAATACTGCACCACCTGCTCATACTCATCTATATATCTGGTGAGCAATATTATAA
>JGI24500J29687_10003943_pt1 | contig 15045 bp, 16 predicted proteins | sample BioPla2RNA1_FD_29687 | JGI IMG/M metagenome (IMG submission 29687) | reverse complement strand
TGTCCAGCACTTTGGGTATTTTCTTGAGCAGTAGTAGTAATGTAGTCAGTTATGCGATATTGGGCACCGGGAGACAATTTAGAGGCGTCCATAAGTTGAATAAGCTCCGCATAGGTGAGAGACAAGAGTTTTCCATAAAGAGGAACAAACTCTTCCCGACTCGAATCATAGATGGAATCTACAAACCGTTGTTTATTTATTTCTGCCATAATAACCTCCTATGAATATAAAATAGCTTCCACGTCTTCTGGAGTAGCTATACATGCTTCAAACTCTTCTTTAGAAAGTGCTCTACGACCTTCCCATGATGTCCACTCATCGTTGATAAAACGACGGATCTTGACAAGAATAAACTCATTTAAAAGGTTTCCAGAAATGAGATACTGAGTTGGTATCCCGTCCATAAGAGAAACCATGAAGTGGTAGGATTCCTCACCCTGAATGACATGGGCAAGAAAGGGTAGCTTATAAGATTTTAAAGCCTCGGAAAGATTGTCTACGAAAAGAAAACGCTCAGACATTACACGAATTACATCTAAGAGATTGATAGTAAGATCAACGGTCTTTGAAAAAACATTGTAAGTCTCGGTTATATCATAATCATCATAAGGACATGGCTCGTTCTCAGAAGGAGGTAAGGCTATATCGATGACTTCCAAAGTTTTATTATATAGGACAGTCCGGACTCCGTTTGAAAAGAAGTGAATCGTAAGTGAGTAAAGGAAGGTGCCCACAGTTAAATCCTTAGTCTCATCCGACTCTAAACGAAGATAGAAGACATCGTTCATTAAAGATAGTTCCTTATTTATGGAAAGTGAAGGAACTTGAAAAGTCACCTTAGTAATAGTGTCGAGACAATTTATTTGAACTGCTTTCTCAAAGGTTTCTCCTCTGATAGCCTGAAAAGCTGTATTTCCACGTATTTTAATCATTGAATAGTAACCTCCATTTAATAAATATAGACACATAAAAGAAAACCCTAGCTCACACTAGGGTTTTAGAGAAGTATAAGTGAAAGTTTAGCGAACGTCTTTAAAACAATAATTTACGGTAGGTCCATAGGTTTCTTCAATAAAGGTTCTGACATCTGGTTTAGATAAGGCCTCTACAAGAACATTTGTTTTAACTGAAGCTAAATCCTTATTACGCACGGCTATAATGTTGGGATAGGCTACTTCTGTAGACTCACCAAATACTTTATAGGTAGCTGCCTTCGTAGCTCCCCACGCAGTTAGCGCATAATTGCCAGGGATGACGGCAAAGCCACCTTCGTCAACTTTCTTATGTAGAAGTCCTGGATCAATACAGACAATGGTGACGTCTATATCTGTGGTGTAAACAGGGTGCTGCGCATTAAAATCCTCTACTGAATAAGAAGTAAGGATGTCGTTTGCGACAAGCAACTTAAAAGCTCTCTCCACATTAGAAGCATCATTAATAATGTGTATGGTTGTACCTGTAAATGTTTCAGGAGCTTCCTTACCATAAAGGTTAAGAGGTTCATTATGAACTTCACAGGCTGCAGCAATGTCGTACCCCTTTTCGGTAACTTCTAAGTTAAGGTAAGGTACATGTTGGAAATAGTTTGCATCAATGCCACCGTCATTGAGAGCCTTATTTGGGGTCACATAGTCTTGGTAAACCTTGACCTCTAAAGTATACCCTTTAGATTTAATGAAATCTTTAACCGCTCCTGAGTTTAAGATCTCTGCGTGTGGTGAAGGAGTTGCCCCGACCACTATTGTTTTGTCTTTATTTGCGCAAGACGACACAGAGAGTGCAAATAAAGGGATTAAGAAAAGTGATAGTTTCTTCATGATAAATTCCTCCTTCTATCTAATTTCTTTGCTATTAAAAGTCCACCTTCTTGAATAATTTGGACTATTAAAATTACGAGAATAATACAGACCCACATTCCAGTAGTTTGAGTTCCATAGTAGCCTAAGTTAAAAGCTTCAACTATTAAACCACCCGCAGCTATGTAACCCGCAAAGGAGGTGTAGCCTATAATGGAAATGACAGAAACAGCAAACCCTGAAATTAAAGAGGACCTGGCCTCTGGAATGAGAACTTTGAACACTATTTGTAAATCTGTTGCACCAAGAGACTTAATTGCTTCCACTTTACCTACAGATACCTCTGAAAGAGATTGCTCTACCATCCGAGCAATGAAGGCGAAAGAGGTAAAGACTAAGGGAATAACCATAGAATACCAGTTCCCTGACCACGACCCCTTTCCAAAGAAGAAATTAGTTACTGGAATTAGGATTATGATTAAAAGAAGACATGGTATTGAACGGAGAATGTTCACTATAGTGCCTATTATTAAGTTAATCCAAGGACATGGTCGTAATCCCTTTTTAGAGGTTACATTTAGCAGGATTCCAAGGGGAAGACCCAGCGCATAAGAGATTAGAGTGGAAACTATAACCATATGGAAAGTCTGTAGAAGAGCGTTTAGAATATTAGTCCAATTCATGTCTGATCACCTCCGTAAACTTCACTCGTTTTAAGTGAAGGTATTTCTTAAGCTTAGCAATATCATCCTCATAGTAGGGAAGTCGGATTATGATGTGACCGTAGGACTTACCATTAATAGTCTTTGTATCAGCTGAAACTATAGAGACTAGAATGTTGCAATCCTGGACTATGTTGGTAATTATAGGAATGTCCGCGGTGCCTTCAAAGGTGAGACGTATTAGATTATTGTCGTCAAGCTTAGTAGTAACCTTTCCAGCATGTATTAATTTCTGACCTACCTCAGACTGTGGGTTTAAAAAAACATCTGAGAGGTATCCTTTCTCAACTAAAAGAGATTTGTCTAGGATAACCACTTTGTTACAAATCGCTTCTATCACTGAAAGCTGATGTGCAATTATTAGAATAGTGAGATTGAATTTCTTATTAAGATCTTTTAAAAGAGAAAGAATAGACGAAGTAGTTTCCGAGTCAAGAGCTGAAGTTGCCTCATCACAGAGAAGTATCTCTGGATCCGTCATTAATGCACGAGCTATTGCAACACGTTGTTGCTGACCTCCTGATAAGGTGGAAGGGTAAGCATGAAGTTTATCCTCAAGACCTACTAACTTTAAAAGCTCAATAGCTTTCTCCTTCCTATTAGGAATCTTGGCTATTTCACCAGCTATTTCTACATTACTAAGAACTGTTCTTTGATCCAGTAAGTTGAACTGTTGGAAAATCATAGAAATTTTATGTTTTACATCACGAGAAACACGCTTCTTAGGTGAAGCTATAATATTACCTTTGAAATAGATGGTGCCTGTATCAAAGACTTCTAAGCCATTTATACAACGAACAAGAGTAGATTTTCCAGCTCCAGAAAGACCAAGAATACCAAAGATATCTCCCTTCTCCACATAGAAGGAAATGTTCTTAAGAACATGATTAGATCCATATGACTTAGAAACGTTTCTGACTGTTAGTATAGACATAAAATAAAAGGTCTCCTTTCTGTAAGAAGACCCTGAATAAAGTGGTCTTACTTACCCATGCACTTTGTGCGTGTTCCCCACACGGTATCTTTATTAGAATAACCGATAGTAAATTTATCTGGCAGATCTCCGCCAAACAGCCGCATAGCCGTCCATTCGTAGATTAGCTAGAGTTATGCAAGCTTCATCTAAAGATATAGCTGATTTATGAATATTCACTGGGAAAACATTCAACTTCATCAACTTATAATTACGTTCTAAGATTTTAAGAGCATTTGGTGTTTGAATTCTCTGCCACCACTTAAACCATTCTCCTTTCGGATCTGGAAGGTGCCATTTAATGTCTTCGATGGTGTCAAAGTTGGTGGCCACATAACGAGCGAAGTCTTTTGAAAGTCGTGGGTAAACGCCCTCGATAGTGTCTGAAACATCTCCTCTTAAAGCACGATAAATGGGAAGGGCCTTAGCAGGAACTTTGAACTCGGACTCCATTTGACAATAGTAGTCATCTAAAGGAACGCCGTCTTTGGCCATAGAACGAAGAACAAAAATATTATCATCTATAGCTTGTAGGAGGTCATTATCTCCAGAAAAGATCAGAACTCTGGTATAGCGATCCTTATTGAGCTTGGCCAGAGAGAAAAGAAGATCATCAGACTCCTTGAAACGATCATACGCATAATAGACACCAGGCATTGTGGATGCTATATCGCAGATTAATTGAGCGTCTTTGTGGACATTGTAGGAAGCCGGGGCCCTGCCTGTTTTGTACTCACCCCTGTCTACAGATAAAGATCCATCTTCATTTTCGGTTATGGTACCGCCAAGAAGTTCTATCCTATCCTTAGGGAGACCGTCACGACAGAGGATAATGTCGGGATTATTATACTTTTGACGGAGGGTTACGATAGAACGAAGTACACCAAAAATATGACCGGTAGGCTTACGCACACCCTCATCATAATAAAAGAACCGATCCGCTGTATAAGAATACATAGATCGATACATTAACCAAGATAAATCACATACAACTAAAGTTTTCATACAAATAAATACGATCCTTAAAGAAAAGACCTCTAACTAAAGAGGTCTCTGAAGAAAGGAGTTATTGGGAGGGAATAACTTATCTCTTAAGATTGTAAACCGTAGCCTCAATCTTATTTGAAATGAACTCAAAGAGGTCTCCAAAATTAGCGATAATGTAAGTTTTCATGTCCTCTGTTAATAAAGACATGATTCGCTTAGTCGCCATATCCTTTGCTTGTTTTTGAGCCGCTTCATCAAATTTACCTGCATTTTTAAGGGTTTCCACATAAACCTGAAAGGTCTCCATGACGGCATCTTCGATGATGTCAAGGGCTCCATTGAAAAGCCGAGCTTCTTTCTCATTCTTAGCATTTCGATTAATGCGTCGAGTAAGTAGAGCAAATCCTAACGAGATGAGCCCTGTGATAATGGTGGCGGCTATCCCTAAAAGCAGATTAAGAATTTCTTGTGACATACATTTCCTCCTATATTAGTAGTAATAAGTACTATTTAATGAAAAAGCCGATAACTATTCCAACAATACCACTTGCTAATGACGATAGAACTGCTGTGATAACTATCCATTTTACTTTCTCATAGTTTTTAATGGGTTTGTTTTCAAGACTAAGAATACGTTCCTCGTGTTCACGACGGATACCCTGCTCATCCCTCATAGTCTCTAAAATGCCCTTTTGTGTGAGGGCTAGCTCCTGGATATTGAGGTTTATGTCATTAATCGAGGTATGAATCTTTTCTATTTTAGTAAGTCGACTAGAAATGAGTTTACACCGCTCCTCTAGTCGAACAAGTCTTTCTTCACTTGTTAATGCCATAGATAAAACCTCCTCTATTAGATATATTTAAAGTAAAGACTCTAAGTCTGTGTCATCGTAAATATCAGTTGACATCCCGGGGAAGTTACACCAAGAACCCGACATAAAGTAACTTACTACACCAGATCCACCAAATCTAAATCTTTCAACGCCTTCCTCTAAAAGCTCAGTACCCTCCATAGATACCCGAGAAACTTGAAGAGAAAAGAAACTCTTAGTGAGACTGGACAAATACGCCGCCTTACTATTAAGAAGTGTCCTTTTGGGTATGAATACGGTGCCAAAAAGAGTAATATTCTTTGGGTAATAGATGTCAGGAGCAACTATCCTTATAAGATGTGGCCATAGCGTTTTTATTTTAAAATTAACAACGTGTATGTTGCCATAGTTGGGCCTTTCAGTAAAAGTAATGCTACCCTCGGTTCTTTGGAACCCCCGTTTTGTACCTTGATCATAGATAGCTATGTCGCAGGAAGTGGTATCAAATATTCTATTACCTATAAAGGAACCATAGGAAGTCTTTTCACCCTGATCATCTTTGAATGATACATTGGAGCCAAACACACGATAACAGTTATGGAATTCGTTATCGGAAACAATTGAAGATCTTAGAGCTATGTGCGATGACCTGGTAATATTATTACGTTCAATGCGATATTTGGTGTGGTCGGGGTCAGAGTCGTAATAGACGATCATAAGCACACAATTAGGTGAGTTAAATATTTTATTATATCTAGCCCAAGTAAAAGCATTGTATATATCTTCCTCATCTACATGTCGGGAAAAGGTGAAGGCCCATGACTCAGTATAGCTAGTCGGAAATGGATAGTAGTAACTCTTTTCCAATACCGTATAGTTTGATTCTATTGGAGGAAATAGTTCCTCATCTTTTAGAAAGACTTTAAATTGAATGTTAAGGAAATCATAGTCGGCTTCATTTTCATGATAATCCTTCATATAAGAAATTACAATCGTCCCTTGATATAACCGAACCTTCAAAGTAAATCCTAATACAGTTCCCTGACTATATACAAATACAGCATCTTGAAAAATCTTATTCACACTAGAGGCTCTAACTAGTAAGGAGTAAGAAAACTCCATAGAAGTCACTCTTACATTTGTGGCATCACCACCAATTCGTTGATTATAGTCAGCAACGATTGAATCTTTCTGCGCAGAGGTTAAGTCATAGTATTTCACCAGGTAGTAGTTACCTGGAATTAAAGAGTTGGAGGATACTAGAGACGAGAACTCAGTCATGGTTAAAGGAGTAGTTGGTAGAAGCCCGTCTGTGGTTTCATTATATTGAAGACACTCAAGAAGAGTTCTCGGGTAGAGGACTTCGTTATTAGCATTTTTAATCTTTCCCTTTTTAGCCATATTAATAACTCCTTTCTAGAAGGCTACTACTAACTTAAGTGTTAGAGTATTTTGCTCGTTTATGTTAATAGTTTGAACCGATAGGTTCTCATAGAAAAACACATCAGTGGTGTTGTCGTCATCAGGAGCAGAACCCGCTGAAGGTCGCTTGTAGGATGAGGATAGGAAGCCTAACTGACGGAAATGAACTGCATCCGCTGCATTATTCGTGAACTTAAACTCCATATAAAGCAAAAGCTTACCTGCAAACTTCAGAGCGTTGTTCAACAAAACTGAGTACGCATGAAAATTGGAGTTATTATAAGTGACAGTCTTCACAGGAGTCAGATCAGAGATGAGAGTCTCTGAAATTAAATAGTAGTCTGCAGACACAGACACGGATGCACTAGAAAGTGTTCTCGCCTTATCTAAAGCAACCCGAGTTTCAGGTTGAACCTGATTTAGATTACAAACAGCAGGGTCAAACGGAGGACGGCCTCCTGTCCACGGAGTATAACCCCGAGCTATAACTATTTTCGTTGATTCACTGTTTTTAATAGAATTATAGAATTCCAACAGAGATTTAATCCTGCCCAGATAATTTAGTTCCATAAAATAACCTCCTTAATTAATATAGACTAAGCTTCTTCGAAGCTCATAAGATCACTATCTATTGTTCCACTTGAGTCCTCAAATAGAAGTGTTACATAATCGAGACCTGGATAGTCAGAAACAAAATGAATAAGATACGCTCTCTCATCACCAACAGAGGAATAACCTTCTGTAGGGAAGAATATAATATAGGGGTTTGAAGTTGCCCATATTGAGGATTCGTCATAGAGCTGTACAAAATAAAGAGTATGTGAATCGGGATCTTCTATATAGGATGATAGAGCGTGGTAATCATCCAGAATAATTGAAGATCGTATGAACTCAAGGGTCAAAAGACCATCTACAAAGTTCATAGACATAGGTAATCCGTAGTTATATTTGGGAAAGACACTTGGGTCGGTAAACCGAATAGGAGTTGAGCCCTCAGTTACAATGAAGTAGTCAGCTATTGGAATAAAGTTCTTATATTGGTCAACCAAAGAATGGGTTGGGGAGCTAGATTTAGCATCAGTCGATTCAGATCGCCAATAAACAAAGGACTTAAGATCAATGGTGTCGTGAGTATAGTACACATAGACACCAAGTGGTCTAAGCTGTTCCAGTTTTCTCAATAGAGCTGCTTCTTCAGAGCTCATCTCAGAATAAAGGTAGCCCTCACCCTCAGAGGAAGGAAACTGAGTATAGGGAGAGGATATAGTCATTTTCTCTAAACCAGCCGTAGAAGAACTATCTCTGCCGATGATGATTTGTTTAATAGAGGCGCCTATTACATTATAGATAATGGTTGTAATGAAAGCATCCTCAGTCCCCTTATGCCTTAAAGTCTCACCCCACATACTGGCTGATCTGCGCTGTGCTTCTATGTCAACGTTATCCCTCCAGATGTAGGAAAGAATGTTCATCAAATTCTTAAGTTCTTCATCAGAAGCTTTGTTTAGATTCACAACTCTACTCATGTTTTCAATTATTGAACGTGAGTCCCCTAGAAGAATTGACATAAGCACTATAAAGACCATTATATCACTTCTATCTTCTCCTGTTATATTGAGAATATAATTAATTAAGTTCGGAGTTAACGTAGATTTTAAGAACTGATAAATAAATCTAGTACTTTGTACAAAGTGTGCAAAGATTTCAGGGTCAACAGTTTCACTGGCACCATCTCTAAGTTCGACAAGGATCTTCTTCTCATAATCTTCAAGCTTAGTAGTCTTGTCAGCGACAATATACTGCTCTGTAAACGTTAGACTTCCGCGTGTAAATGTAGCAGACATAAACTACCTCCTTAATAGTGATAGCCACCGTAAATGACTAAGTCGCTTAAAGTAGCTTGATAATCTTCATTTTCAAAATCTCTTATAGGAGTTAAGGTCTCGCCATCATCAGAAAATACACCTATCTCTATATTAGATGGGGCTATTTGAATATGAGGATCAGCTCTATAGATTATATGTAGAATATCAGAAACAGTTATACTCCTGCCATAAGAATCCTTGGATACTGGAAGATACTCGGAAAGAGCCTTATCGATAGAATTCCAGTTAATAGGCTTATCCGACCTTGACGTGGGATTGAGGAGTCGTATAAAAACTCGCAAGACGTTTACTGGGAAATGATGAGTAAAGGAATGGGTGGATTGAGAATACTCCTCGAGAGCGTTAGAGCTAATCTGAATTCCAACCATGCGTTTTTGATTCAAGTAATTTACTAAAGCATTCTCTCCTCGAGGTTGGTCAGCTAAAACAAACTCAGATCCATTACTGAAGGTATATTTGTAGGAAATCTGATCTCCTGAAATGGAGGTCACAACCGTGGATATTAGTTCATAGTTTATGGAAACAAGGGTATCCTGATCAAGTACCTTCCATGTGGTGGAACTCTTATAGGGTTCGGGTACTGATTGCGAATGGAGAGGAAGAAATACATTGTGTACTCTCTTATTCGACCTATTGGGGTATGTGATGACCGTCGCTAAATATTGAGGTAGAGTTTGAAAAACACCTTTATCTACCGCATAATTGACAATAACCTTATGGTATAAGGAGGAAGGCCACACCTTCTGGCCTTGGTAATTGGTTGGTTTCTTATTTAAGGCTGTGTGATCATAGATATAATAGTCTATGACTGAGACCGCATAAGAGAGACCATTGAAAGAGTATTCTGTATCTCCTTCACGATACTTTGCATTAGTATTCTTAAAGAGAAAATCTATAGTGGTTTGAATAAAGTCATCCGCAGTTACAGTTCTATCTAAAGTAGTAACAAATGTAGGAATTTCATTCTTAGCGTCTTCTACGGAAATCGGGTCAGAGCCTACTGAAAGAACCTCTTCTACAATAACAGGCGCTTCATTATTTAGAACGTCACTCAGAACAGTACCCTTTGATACACGTCCTAAGGAACCTTCAGTTACTAAAATGTTAAACTTAACATTAGTCAAGTCTAATAATGATATTTGAGCTCCTTCTACAGTCAAAGAGGTCTCATCTATGCTAAAGAACTTAATGTAGGACTTCATGTCATAGTCAACAAATAGTTGATATTTGAACAAAATATCTGGATCTGAAGCGCCTTTTAAAAGTGAGGCGGACTCAGTTAATTCATCAAGTAGAAACTCGTGATTGTCAAGTGTTCGAGTGAAGCAAGAAGTAGAATCAATGGCTACCTTATCAGTTGTTGTGCCTACACAAATCTGAGAAACTGTGCGGATGATGTTGCCATTCAAATCAAGGCAATCACCGAATGGGGAGTTGTCTACAGATATTGGAGTTGATTTTCTAACTCCCTGAACAAGCTCATATTTGTTATCCCCTAAGTAGTTCCCTAAATAGGTAAATGTTAGAACCTGCGCATTAGCAGTATTTAGAGTAAACTCCGAGAACAGAGGAAGCTTAGCTCCAACACCATACTCAGAGGAAGATTCATCATAATCAGGAAGAGTCACCTGAACGCGGCAACATCGGTAAGACGCAGGAAAATAGCCAAATAATTTGGTGAGAAGAATAAGATTTGATCGTTGAGTTAGAAGTGGAAGGAAAAGCTCTCTGAGCTGACGATCAAAGTGATAATTTTGCATATCCTTCATACCAGCAAACAACTTTAATAAAAACATGCCCAAATCGCCATCAGAAAAGTCCGTCCAGTCATTAGTTAATTCTGGAATTATTTCCTTAAGTTGATCAATCAAACCATCAAAATCTTTTGGTAATTGAGATAATCTATTTACACTCATAATAGTTCTCCTCCTATTTGCGCATTCACGATAAATTCATTATTCCCTCTCTTATAAAGAAAGTATAAAGCTAGATAAATAATAGACTCATCCTGAGTAACTTTTACATCATAAAGTTCTACATCTGTCATAGTTTTTACAATAGCATCATTAACAAAAGAAAACACAAAGTCCCTTACTATCGCAGGCTCTTCTGCGAAAACTAATGCTTCTAAATTGATGCCAAAATCTGGACTCATAAACGTCTTGCGGAGCTGGGTGGAGACTATAAGTTGAATGTTGGACAGAACCTTGTCCTTACCTTCTACTACCTTAGTGGAGAGCGTATCATTGTCAAATATAAACGGAAAAGACATACCCTTGTATTCACTCATGATAATACACCCCCTGACGCAAATAACGCTGCTATTGATGGGATCTTTAAGACTGTCCCTGAAGGGACGGATAAGGGATCTAGAATATCATTAAAATAACAGATAACCCAGAATAGAGCCGGAGTTCCGTAGAACTTTTGAGAAATTATATCCAGTCTATTTTCCTCTGACTGTTTGACTACATAAGTAGTGTAGTTTGAAGATTTGACTGACATATCTGAGGGATACATAGTTCCATAGTCATAAACATCTGTTAAGAGAACTTCCTTCCTTTTGTATCGGGAATAGGAATAAGGGCTATATCGGTCAGCAAAAACACCCAACACTATTTTAGCATTTGGGTAAATAACACGAAGTTCAACTAAATTTGACATAGGCCTATACCTCCAACAAATATATTTATATTCGCACCTGTGGACGCATCAACTGCTGTCCTAAGGAGCCTTTTACGGGCAATAAGGACGCATCAACTGCTGTCCTAAGGAGCCTTTTACGGGCAATAAGGACGCATCAACTGCTGTCCACGAGGTGGGTTGTTAAATAATTCTCACATATCTATAAATCACGTTATTTATAGTTTCGGCAGGGGTTGCTACCATAATCAAACGAACAACATTTGAGGACACGGTTCTCGAGCTATGCTCGTCAAGACGACGCAAAATGCGAGAAACAATAATATCCCTAGGATTATTTTGAAATAGTTTTCCCCATTTCAAATTTTCAAGTTCATCATAATCGAGTGTGATAAAAAGTCTACCACCAGATTTCTTAGCATCTTCTATTAATTCTTTGGTTAGAATAACCCTTTTATATGATCTGAACTTTGAACGAGACCTTTCTTTTTCAAGGTGCCTGCTCTTAGTAGTTCTTACTTTGCCAATTTGTAACTCGTCCCCCTCAGAAAGCATATTAGGGTCCGAGACTAAAAAGTTGATTCTAATATAACTGTTAACGGAATCACCATAAAGAATAAGATTAGACATGTTTACAGAGCCCCATTTAAAAGTGAATTCCCCACTAGAACCAGATGTTGGAACAATTGCTACTACATCTCTATCCGTATTCTTAGTCATTTCTATCTCAGTATATACCCCATCATCCATATAGCCAAGGATTACTGGGTACTTCATAGGGAAAAGTTCAAAAAATATCGGGTTGGTGGGTGCTGAGGGATTAAAGTCACTAGAACGACTAAAGGCTCCAGCTTCAAAACTATACACATTTTTGGGATACTCGGCAGTAGCCGTTACTTCAAAGATACCTGTAGGATCATTCTTATATGTAGTGGAGGAGTAGATCAACTTTGGGAGAGACAATCTATCTTTCACAGTTATGCGGCCTTCCTGATAAATAACAGAAGCACCCTCTTTAGTAAAGAGAGACTGATAGTTAAGGGAGCCGTCTTTATATTGTTCTGGTAGTTCAGAATTAGAAATTGGGACAACCCCTAAATAGACGGGTTTAGAAAGTTTGCCATTTTCAAAGATTACATAAACAATAGACCCCTTTTCAGGGACTATACGAGATCCATCAACTGAAGAGCCAAGAAATAAACCAGGACGAGCCCAGGGTAAATCATGATCTGTAATAAAAGATAAATCATGTCCTGGAGCACCGTAGAGGGACGGAACCCTAACTTTGATTCTATAGCGATGTTCTGGGTCGTTAGTTGAGACTACTACGCCCATATAAAGACTATTATTTTTATCTATCATACTAATCTCCTAAATTTGCTGTGACCTTAACAAGATCAGCTTCAGTTATAAACCCATTGGCGTCAATAGTGTCTTTAACCTGAGTTATGGTATAGGCACCAGAAGTGTAATGAACGGAGCCGTCTGTTAAAACAACAACTATGTTTATAGTCCTGCCCACATCTAAATTTAAATCGCCTATGAAAGTCGCTTTTGCCTCGATTGAGATCGCATAGAGTTTATTCCAGTAGGCATTAACGGCCTTCTGTGCTTCTTTTGAAGATGATACAGGGACAAATGACGGATTATTGTTGAGAAATGTCTTCCTCTGACCTAAAAGTGCTCCCGACTGACGACGCTCTAATGAAGAAGCCGACTTCTTAGCATTGTCTGAGGTATAGACTAAGATCTCACCTGTATCTTCATCAATCCCCGCAGACACAATAGAAGAACCTATGTTAAAGGCAGACTCACCCATGTTGGAAGGCTCAAAAGAAAGTAGACGAGAATTGGAAGAACCATTTAAATCGTAGAGATACTCGTCAATATCGTCCCGTTTATAGGAAAGAGGTGCATAATTGAGATAGACCTTAGATCCTTGATTAGTAAACCATAAAGAGTAGCCAGAGATACCAGCATCTTTAGATTTAATCTCATGACAAAGAATTGTTGAAAGAAACTCGGAATCAGACATATTAGCTTGGATAACATCTTCGATCAGAGGTTCAGCGTCTACGATAAACCCCTTGCCCCAATTATGAGCTGTGCAGATAAGATCTATTATTTTGGAGAAAAGCGTCCCCGCTTTCCATATAGCATTTCGACGAATGGTGTCACCGTGATACATAGATACAACCCCTTCTATGTTAAAGGCGATCGCTCTCTGTTCAAAGTGAGGGGTTGCTCGAATGATTTCTCCTGCAAATTCCTTACTTTCTACCCCCTGATATCCGTACCTTATGAAGACCTTTTTAGAACCAAGCATTAATTGATATTCAAGCTCTAAAGAAAATCCCCCTATTAAGGTAAGATTGAAAGTATTGGCTCGATCTTGCGCATTTCGAGTACATGAAAAAGAAACTATATTAGCCGTAGGTACTTCAAAGACTTTCTCTTCCTGAGTCCCATAACCGGTTATCATAGTTAATTGAATGCCTCTCTGAGGAATCTTTCTTGTATTATATCGTTTACCACCAAAAAGAGCCATAACTAACCTCTATCAATGCCCCTCTCTACCTCATAGGCGGAGATAGCATCATCATTAATTAACCCTGTACCTGTCCGAATTACACGCATACGAGTAAACTCAAAAGAGACCTCGGCTATAATCATTTTGCCATCTCGAACCGGTGGCTTATAGGTAATGGTAGTATTTACAACACCCCAGAAGGAATACATGCTACCTATTTTCGCATAGACACGAGGCTCTCTCACCCCATTCTCATAAACGGGGAATGAAAGAGCTCGAATCTTATCACAGAATTTTGCTAAGTCCTTACCAGGAACCAGGTCTTCGTGTAAAACAACTGAAAAGGAAAGCCCTCGTGAAGAACCACCAGTATAAATTAAAACTGGAGAAGAGCGGCCAAGTATCTGATGTTCTGAAAAACTTGCAGTATAGGAATCAGCTATTGATTCCGGGGTATACTGAATGTCAACTGTAGTAGCAGTGTTTAGATTTTTAATCGTTATCTTAAACTCTGCAGGTCCTTGAAGAGGTGATACAGAAACTTTCTTGCCACCAGTAGTGACTTCAAAACCAGTAGATAAATAGACTCCACTTTTGATCATATCCTATACCTCCTATCCTGCAGCTTTAGCTTTCATACGCGCATCAAAATTCCTTATCCATTCTGCATTGTCCTCTGTCTGTTGAGAAACTTCTTCTAATTTGCGCTCAAGTCTCAATGTCATTTGCTCAATAGCCTGAACCACGTCAGCATTAGATCCCTTCTGGGCTACCACATAAGGGTCGATAAAGTTGCCTTCAGACCTGGTCTCATAATGAAGATGAGGTATAGAAGACTCCCCTGTATTTCCAGAAAAGCCTAAGGCTTGTCCAGGTAAGACAGTGTCACCCCTTCCCACACTAAGAGCACTTAGATGTCCAAATACTCGTTGAATACCATCTGCCCCTAAAAGGGATAAATAGTTCCCGTAAAGGTCATTAAAGCCCGAGGCGGTGACGACACCGATTTGACTTGCAGTTAATGGGGTACCTGATGCCATAGGGACATCCTGACCTGGATGGAAGCCTCGTTTAGTTAAACCAAATCCATAAGAAGGACCTCCTAAGCTTGAGCCAGCAAATTCAGAATCTGTAGTTTGATTGGTTATTTCCTTAAACTGATCTTCCGTTACTAATGGAGGTGGATTACTGCCACTAGAACGAAGACCTTCAAAAGGATGCCAACCGAAAATAGAGATGTCTGCCAACCAGTTTCCTATGGCTCTTAACCCTTC
>JGI24500J29687_10049404_pt1 | contig 15400 bp, 14 predicted proteins | sample BioPla2RNA1_FD_29687 | JGI IMG/M metagenome (IMG submission 29687) | reverse complement strand
CATCCTTAATTTTATTTTTTATATCGCTTTTAGTAAAAGGATTATCAGCTTTGCTTTCAACTAATAAAGTCAGCAATTTAATAACATTATCTAATTTTTCGCTTTGGATTTTATTTTCATCTTCAAGCAATTTTATTTTATTGTCATTATTAGCGTGTTGCTCTAAATTCGCTTTATTTAATTTGCCAATCATATTATGCACCCACATAAGAATGCCTGTAAAAGTTCCAAATGATACAGACCCTGTAATTGCCATAAATTTCGTTATTAGGGGCACTTGTTCTTGTATCTCGGCAGGTAATACCAAGTAGAGCGCAAATAGGGCGGAAATCGCCATAAACGAATATGTAGATATTAAGTATATTTTTCTAATCATTTTTTTGCTACCTCCTCTAAAATTTCATAAATAATTAAGGTTAATTTGTCTTTTATCGTAGCCATAAATAAGTCATTGGCATTTTTATATTTTTTAACCTCCTGCGATAATAGGATATTACTGTGCTGTATTGCTTTTATATCCTCATTTAGTTTGGCTGTTATATCATCAATACAAATAGCCTCAAATTTCTTGCCCGTATAAATTAGCATATCGCCTTTTTTTAATTTATTAGGCACGTCAAAATTGACTAACATTTAATTCACTCCTCCTTTTCTTTTTCTTTCTCTCTTACTTTCGCAAATTGCTTCTTAATGTTTTCCCAACTCACATTCTTGTCCCTAAAAACATATTTCTGGACTAACATCGCTATACCTATGTTTATCGGTATTAAAGGTGTGAACGGCAATAACCAAAAACCATATATCGTCGATCCTATAATTGCTAATCGTGGTATCGCTAATACTATTCCTAAACCTATCAAACCACTACCACTTATTATTAACCAAGTTATCAATAACGCCAAAACACCTTTCAAATTACCCATTGACTTTATTACATTCCATAACCCCTTTAAGAATGTTATAAACTTACTCCACATTTTTGCTTTCTAATAAGTTTATCCACCACCATTGCATAACGCATCAATCTCCTTTGAGTATATTATCTATTACTTATTTACCAAATTCTATTTCAGTTTCAGGTGCAATTTCTTGTCTATAATATTCTTCTTTGTCTTCACGTTTGACACCTGTTGAATAATCATATCCTAATGTTATTTCATTTGACATCTTAAAGCCGTCGTGAATTCTAACGAATATGTAACCCTCTTGTGCTGTAATTTTTTTGTGTGTCATTTTTATTTCCTCCTTTTTATTTGTCGTTGATACTGAATATTCTACTTGCTAAATTAACCCATTGCGTTGCTTCTTTATAATCATCTACGCTCTCATCTGGAACATATATCGGTGCGTTATTTTGGCTATTAAATGCATCTGAACCAGCTAATGATGGTGGAGTTATTGCTTGTATCTCTATATACGGGACTTTCAGCCAAGCAGCAAACGCAACATCTCCAATACTCGTGACGCTGTTCGGTATCACTAATGGGTGGTTATTTGAACTCCATTGTTGAAACGCACCCTCTCCAATACTCGTGACGCTGTTCGGTATCACTAATGGGTGGTTGTTTGAAGTCCAATTATAGAACGCACCCCCTCCAATCTCTGTCACACTATCAGGAATTACAAGTGGTTGATTATTTGCTTCCCAACTTTGAAAAGCCAAACTACCAATCTCTGTCACACTATCAGGAATTACAAGTGGTTGATTATTTGAATCCCAATAACTGAAAGCATAATCTTCAATACTTGTTACACTATTTGGTATTATAATTCCGCTTTCGTTCTCAAACTCAAAACCTTGTTGAATAACAATGTTATTGTTTGGAATTGAAACACCCGCAATCTTTGCCAAAACAAGACCTAACCCCATTTGAAGTGGTGTTAAATCACCTATTATAAATGAAGTGTTGTCACTAACATCAAAATTGCCGAAATTATATAGTGGAATAGGAAAACCAATAACTCCGCTAACATCTCCCGCATAATAAGTTGCAACATTGTTTACATAATAAACATCGTTTGGTGTTATTGTTTCATTGACACAAGCGTCATAGAGTGCTTGGAGTTGTCCGTTAGTCCCAACATACAAGTCAATAGTCATTCCACCCATTTCTTGATTAGGTGCAACCAACGTTAACGGAATATCAAATATAACCGTTTCGCTGTCTTTCATATCTTGCCAAGCGTTTAAGAATAGCGTTGAGTTGTTAGTTATGGTGTAATAGGCTTTTGAGTAATAAAAATACTCGTCTCCTCCACCACTAATATCTAAAATCTTATTAGCATACTCGGTGAAAGCAACATTAGTCATTGGAATGCCTTTCNTTTCAAGGGCTGTTTTTATGGCTTGTTTCACTTGGTTTACTTGTAATAATTTATCTGCTACTGACATCTAAAATCACACTCCTAATATTGCGTCTAACGCATTTTCTATATCGCCAATCATAAGGTCAATTTCCCCTTTGGTATAAGTATTGCCTTTATCACTTATCGGGAATATCCTATCTGCTAAATTAACCCATTGCGTTGCTTCTTTATAATCATCTACGCTTTCGTCTGGAACATAAATTGGTGCGTTGTTTTGGTCATTAAATGCATTTGCGTTTGCTAATGATGGCGGTGTAGTTGCCTTCATTTCTACATATGGAACTAATGACCAATTCAGGAATGCACCACTTCCTATACTTATTACACTGTTAGGAATAATTAGCGGTTGATTATTTGATGACCAATTAGCGAATGAAGAAATACCTATACTTGTTACACCTTGTGGAATAGTTAACGGCTGATTATTTGATAACCAACCCTCAAACGCATACTGTCCAATACTCGTTACACTGTTTGGTATCACTAATGGTTGGTTATTTGAAGTCCAATCCCAAAACGCAAACTTTCCAATACTCGTGATGCTGTTAGGTATCACTAACGGTTGGTTATTTGAAGTCCAATCACTAAATGCATAAGTTCCAATAGTTGTTACACCTTGTGGAATAATGACACCCTCAGTTTCTCCATCTGGATATTGTGCAGTTCCTCTTGGACTTGACATGTCACTATCTTCACTAATCCCTGATGTGTCAACTGCTAATGAACTTTCCCAAGCACTTGCTAATAGATTGTATTTAGCACCATAAATGCTACCAGCATAATCGAAATAAGACATCGTGTCTAGGTCAACTTCTCCACCACTCGCACTAATAACACTTTCTAAATAAACCTTACTTACAGCGTCTCTATCATCTACAGGAGTTTCATTAACTCTTACTTGTCTAGCAGAACCAAAATCTACTACATTATTTTCTATTACTTTAGTTTCTGTGCCGATTGCTATTGAGTTTACTCCTTCAGCTTTGGCATTATATCCTATCGCTGTTGAGAATGAGCCGTTAGCACGAGCATTATAACCTATAGCTGTCGAACCATTATGCTCAGCAGAGGCACTTTGACCCAAAGCTGTTGAGGCAGGTGCTGAAGCGTCGGCATTTCTACCTAACGCCGTTGAATAATCTCCTGTAGCATAGGCGTTATATCCTACCGCTGTTGACATCTCTCCTTGAGCAGAGGCACCTGAACCTAATTGAATTGAGTTAGTGCCAGTTCCTTTTAAAGCATCTAATACGCTATCACTAGGCATATCGCTTATCGGGAATATTCTACTTGCTAAATCCACCCAATTAGTTGCTTCTTTATAATCATCTACGCTCTCATCTGGCACATAAAATGGTGCATTATTTGTATTGTTAAAAGAAGTGCTTGTTATCGTAGGTGGTGTTTCACTTTCCATAATAAATTCTTTTGCCGAACTCCAACCATTAAAAGCAAAACCTGCAATGCTTGTTACGCTCTCAGGTATCACTAATGGTTGATTGTTTGAATTCCAATAACCAAAAGCATAAACCCCAATACTCGTGACGCTGTTAGGTATCACTAATGGATGGTTGTTTGCCTCCCAATTACTAAATGCATAACTTCCAATACTCGTAACACTGTCAGGTATCACTAATGGTTGATTATTTGAAGTCCAATTATAGAAAGCATAATTACCTATACTCTTTACGCTATGTCGAATAATAACACCTTCTGTTTCTCCATTCGGGTATTGTGCTTTACCTCTGTTATTTGATGACGTGCCATTCGCACTAATCTCAAATGGGTTAACTGTTAACGAATGTTCCCAAGCGTTTGCTAATAGATTGTATTTAGCACCATAAATTCTACCAGCATAATCGAAATAAGACATTTCGTTCAGGTCAACTTCTCCACCACTTGCGCTAATCACATTGGTGTTTGGATCAATCGTAATATTATCACCAGCAACTAACGTATCTTGCTTATCATTCCATGTATTCTTTTCTACATCTGTTACAAATCTATTTGATGAATCCTGTGTAATTTTAGATGGTGCTAAGTTAGGTATCCTTGCTGCATCAAATGTTCCAGCATTTATTTTTGAGGCGTTTAAATTAGGAATATCCCCAGCAACTAATGCTTCTCCACCTGTAACTAAACCTTTTGCATCGTAAGTAATTTTAGGATGTGTTCCAGCAGTAATATTTGTGTTCTTATCTACTTTCCCTGCTAAGGCTGTTACTAAGTCAGCACCCTCAGGATAATTGTTGAAGATTGCTAATACTTCATTGATACTATCTACAACATTATTTTCTGTATCTTCTTCAAGAAGTGCATGTAAAACATCAAGTCTTGTTTTATCTGTTGCACTCATTAATCCAGATATCGATTGTGTTGCTTCAATTAAATCACTTACTTGTGATTTCGTAATTGATATACCTGTTGATTTATTCCATGCCGTAAAGATTGGATCGGTTTCAGTATATCCTGTTATATATCCTGCACCATTAGTTAGTTGATTATTATTAGTAGGGATAGTTGGTTTGTTTAATATAAACGCATCACCTGATGTTGCATTCCAATCACTTTGTACATTTACTTCTGCTCCTGTTTCTATACCAGATAACTTAGTTTTTTCAGCGGAAGTATATACTTGGTCTATATTGTCAACTTTATTTTTATCAGTATTCGTATAGTCATTTGTTGATAGAGCCTTGCCTGTCACCTTATCAACTTTATTATCAAGCATTGAGTTAATCTCTGTCTTATTAAAATAATTGCTTAAATCAACAATACCACCTAAATCATCCCAAGTAGTTCCATTCCATGCGAAGTTTTTACCAGTATCTGCAATGTCCCAAACATCACCGACTTTTAGTTCTTCTGTCGGTAAATCTTCAAATGTAGGCACTTGTCCTTTATAATTAAACACTGTAGATAAATCAGCTTTAGTCGCAACCTCTTCTCCATTAAAGTGTAAAACCCCAGTAAAGTTTTTAGTTCCACCTATTGATTGATTTCCAGTTAATTTAACTACTTCATTATCATTTGCTTTTGTGCTAACTGCTAATTCTAAGTCATCAACTCTTCCACTAACTTGTGTTATATCTTCCTTAACTACGAATGTCAATGCAGCTGGTTTACCACGACTGCTGTTAAACTTATCTGCATCTGTTTGAGTTCTTGCGTAACCTGTAGTTGCTTGAGAACCTTGAAACATATCAACCATAATTCCTACATTACTTGTATCAAAACTACTTAAATCAAGAGTAGTTGCTTGAGAATCACGGAACATATCACTCATATTAGTCACTTTACTTGTATCAAAACTACTTAAATCAAGAGTGGTTGCTTGAGACATATAGAACATTCGATACATAATTCCTACATTACTTGTATCAAAACTACTTAAATCAAGAGTGGTTGCTTGAGAGTTATTGAACATTCGATACATACTTATTACTTTACTTGTATCAAAACTACTTAAATCAAGAGTGGTTGCTTGAGAGTTATTGAACATATCACTCATATTAGTCACATTACTTGTATCAAGGTAGTCTAATTCAAGATATAAACTGTTATTACTATTGAACATATTATGACAACTTGTTAAGTAATCACCGTTTGTTGCGACACCTTTAACATTTATATTTCGTATTTGATAACCGCTTGGTTTGTCTGCTGGTAATATAATATATTCTGCAGTGCCTGTATAGTCTCCACTTGCGTTGAAATCTTCTACAGTTGTTTGAATGTATCTTGGTGGTATTATACTATAACTAATTACATTTGTAATAGGGTCAATAGTGATATTATCTCCTGCAACTAACTTGTCTTGTTTTGAAGTTTCTAACTGATTAAGACCCGTGTTTATATAGTTAATAATATCTACTTTAATTTGGTCTACTTCACTTATAGTATAATAGTCCTCTAAATCAACACTAACATTACCTATCATTTCCCAATCGTTATCTACCCAAATATACTCATCTAATTCGTTTTGTGTTTCTGGTTCGCCACTTGGAACTAAATAAATCTTATTAGGTAGTCCAACTTCTGGCAATGCACTTACTACAACAAATATATCGATAGGAACTACATTACTTAACATATTAGCAAGCGTGGTTTTATAAACTGCCCCACCTCTATTTAACACGAACTCATCATTTAAATTAGTTGAACTTTGACTTGTAATATCATTCCATATCTTATCTAACTTACCACTTTCTAAATTAGTTATGTCTTGTTCTATTCCACTTAAATCAGGAACTAAACTATCGGCATAATCTTTTGCTTCTTGTAATACCTCTTCATCTTTTTGGTCTATCTCGCTTTGTGTGTAAGACTCTAATTTATGTTCCTCTAACGCATTATTAACCACGTTTATATCGTTTAATATACCGTCATACTGCACCTCGTCAATAGTCGTATTACTAGGCCTTAGTCCGTCAGCTACATTTTCAGTAATTAACGGGAACGCCTCAATTACATCGCCCTGTGTGTCTAATATTTGAACGCTTATTTTTAATTCGCCGACAATATCGCTGATCCATTCATTTACCTTTTTATAATAGATCTCACCTCTACGCAACAATAATATTTTATTAGTTTTTTCGCCATCAGCTCGTTCAAAGACAACATGAAATAATAAATTCTCGTCATAATATAAATTACCATTTTTATAAAAATGAAACTCAAATTCATAATAATTATGTTGCCCTTTTACAAGTGCTTGATTAATAATTTTTTCATCTATTTGGTTTGTGTCAACATTTAATTTAATTATATTTTTTGTCATTTTTATATGACACCTCCATCATTTATTTTTTCTCGTCTTTTTCTTATTCTTTATTGAATTTATCTTTTAAAGCGACAATTTCCTCATTAAGTCCTCTAATATCGTTTAATAACGCTTGATACTGCATATCGGTAATAGTATCCCCTGACGGAGTTAAACCGGCTCTAACAGGCAATAAAACCTGCGTAAAAGCCATATTATTTACTAACACACTAATTTTTAAATCACCTGCTATATCACTTACCCAACTTGATAATTTTTTCTCATATTTTCCATTATTTAATAAAACTGATAACTCATTACTACCCTCGCCATCAGGACGCTCAAATAGAACCCTGACAGCCCATAACGGATTATTTATTACTTCATTATTTTGTCTAAATTCAAATTCAAATTTATAAAAATCATGCTGACCTACTACTAGTGGCTGTGTGATATTTTTTTCTATTAAATTAAAACTATCTAAATCAAAAACTAACTTATTAATTGTCATCACCTCCAAAAAATATTTCTATTTCTAACGGATTACCAATACTAACACTTACATCGCCACCAGCGTTATATAAATTACCTTGCAAACCTGTATTAACTGCACCATTATTAATTCCACCAATAATCCAATATTTCAAATACCACGTATCAGTAAACCCAAATTCACGCTGTATATATCCTTCATAAATATTACTATTATGTTTTATTTTTACTTTTAACTCAGGCATACCCGATGCACTATCATCATCAAAATAAAATGTTGTATATTTTAATAAACTCGTAGGATTTTTATAATTTTCTAATAAATCGTTAAATAATACCTGACTATCATCGCTATATTTAATTATTAGTCGTTCGCCATTATTTATAATTTTAATTGGTTTTTCTAATATTCTATCCTCTAATATATAATCATTATTACTATCTTTAATTCTAAAATAAATATAATTATATGGATCAAGTGGTGGAATAAAACTCTGTTTACTAATAATCCAATATAACTGCGTGTCATTACCGTTATATGCTAATAACGGCTCATTATCTGCGTAAATACACCAGCCATAAAACTCGCCTGTTATATTAACTGTTATACCTGTGCTAGTAGCTGTAAATTGTCCCTCGCCCAAATTCTCACCCATAATTTTACTATATCTATTATATTTTTTATTTTTATCCCTATTCACATATAAATAAAAACGTGCGTCATCACTCTCATAACTAATAGTCGCAAGTCTGTTTCTAAAAAATATGTGCGGATAAAATATCAGTTTATCGGTATTTAAAAAATTAAATTGTAGCGTCTCAGCTGTTATTTCTCGTGTGTCTTTATAACGTAAAATATTATCCTCACTATACATCAGTTTATCATATTCTCCGTCTATGGAGTTATAATTAGGCTCAACCCCTCTACGTGCTATAGGATATTCCTTTATGTCGTAAGCAATATCAAAATCATCGCCTAATAATAACCTATAAACACCCATATAAACACGTGTATCAAACGATACGAATTCGCCTCTATTATCTACATATGGGATTAACGGTTGCGTGATACCTTTATCTTTTTCATCCTCATCTAAATTATCTATATACATAGCATTTTTTAATTTAGTTCCAACGGCATAATTATCATCCATTTTCATATATAATAAAAACGAATTACCAACAGTCATAGGTAGCAATTTTCTCACAAACCACTCGCTGGTAGTCCTGTCCTCATAACGCATCCTAAAAAAATTATAAAATTGCCTAATTGCATAACCATCGCCAAACGCATTACTTGTGAAAAAATGGATCATATTTTTATCCGTGTTATCTAAAACACCCTGCTCCGTCGCTAATGTATAATTTATATTATTAATATGATTACTTATTACAGCTTCGTCTATCCCTGCTCGTTCAAAAAATCTCTTGTCATAATCTAGTGCCATTGATATATTTATCTCGTTATAATTACGCTTTAAATATGCCTGCCAGTTATTATTGCCATCGCTATTTTCTATATCTATTTTATAAATATAAAAATCCTCAAAATAATCCATTAAATTAGGCGTTGTATTACTGCCTTTTATAATTAACTCATCCTCGCCAAGCTGATCCAATATATCTTTATTAAAACGCCCAAAATAATCTAAATTAACAGTTTTTTCTTGTTGCCCTGACATAATATAACGGTTTATTTTACTAGTATCCTTAATAGCATCGCCAGAAACATCTTTTATCATAGGCTTATAAGCAACTGACATTAAAAACGTTCTAGGTTTTAAATCCTTAACGATATCTATCGATGTGCCTGTTTTATTAGAAAATATATTCTGCCATGTAATTCTATCTACATTTAAAATCGGGACCCATGTTTTATCATTATAATTCCAACCGTCTATTTTGTTTTTACCACGCTCATAAAATACCTTATCACGCTTATAATCGCCCTCAACATCTAATAATAAATTGCTTGGCATTAAGGTATCATAAACCGATTTCTCAACTATTTTATCAGTTATATCAAAGTCTTTTTTATTAAATGGGATACTTATACCGCTTAAAAATATTTCCTCCCAAGCAATAAATCTAACCTCATAAATTTCATCAATCGGATGCTCCGTATAAATAGCCCAGTCATCATCTTTCAAAATAGGCGCATCAAGTGTAATAGGTTTTAAATATTCCAACACATACGCTTTTTCGTCCTCTAACCCTAACTTATTTTCAACATATCTAGCATCAGTCAAATTATAACGCAGTGCTTTACCATATTGGTTATAATCGTTCCTACGCATAATTGCATCAATATCATCGTTATTAATAGGCATTCCAACGGCATCTAAATCTTTAAAATCAAGCTCATTAAATTTATGCATTACAGGTATAATATTTAATTCAGCCCTAATAATATCATTTATTACATCATATAATGTAGGATTATTCCAAGCAAAATCGCCCACTGGTTTATCACCTAATTTATTACGTAAATTACTACTTATTTTGATATGAGGTGCATATATTTCTAAATACTCGCCTATTACCTGAACTGCTGTTTTACGTGGTAAATTAGTCCTGCGTGTAATTGCCCTATTTGGTAATATAATATCGTGTAAATCTATCGTTGGCTCAACTAAATTAACTGTATATTCATACCTAATATAATTATTAAATGTAAACTCAACTTCTTCAAAATCTAAGACATAATAATTTTTATTTCCTAATAATGCATAACTTTTTATCTCAGCATCAAGTCGCTCATTTTCTAACTCAAATTGTAGCGTGATATTTTCCAAAGATTTATCATTATATTTACTAATCTTAATATCGTCATTATAATTTATTTTTTTATCGTTTATATATAAATCCATTATTTATTTACCACCCTACCTAATCGTGCATTATTATATTCTATTTTACGCCTTTCAATTTGCAAGTCTTTTATATCACTATAAATACCCAATATCTCTTTACCTGCAACATAACCAGCACCAATCCAACCACCAGCATAAATCATTAACGCCGATGATCCAATATTTAACGCTCTTTTATATTTATTAGACATAATACTATCACCAGACCACTCAGCGTGTTTATCTAACACCGTGCCAAGCGCCTCTTTACCTAGACTAATTGCACGTGTTAAAACAAGCTGTGCCGTTCGGTTTATTTCTTGTGTCGGTTTACGTGGACTTGCTGTCGTAGGTGTTTTATCAACTTTCTCAATACCCTCGCTAGCACCACCCGTAGCACCATCGTTTTTTCGTATTAAAATTTCTATTGGTTGCTGTGCCATAATATCACTCCGTAAATGTCAGTGTCATTAAAGGCATATTACTATTACTTGCCTCTATACCTGCACCAGATAATACCATAATATAATTCTCGGTATAATCATCATCAATATAAGTTATTTCAATATTAAATTCAATATTTAAAATATCGTCCCCACGCCTAACACGCCTTACTTTTTGTAAGACAGGCGATACCTTGCTAATTAAATTAATTGTTAAATTATTAACCCCACCGATTATTTGTGATTTAGTTTTGTTTTCGTTTCTTGGTTTTCTAGTATTAACTGCTCCTGCATAAGTCAAAATCGCAGTATCAAAATCTACCAACTCGCCATCAATTTTAATCTCTTTAATATCGCTTATATCTTGGCTAATTATAAACATACCATTAACAACTACTGTTGCTTGGTAATTATCGTTTATCTCACTCCATACATTTAATAATTGTGGCGTCTCATAACTCATTTTAATTTGTGTCATACCTAAATTATATGTAATACCTGTGTTATTTTGTGCGAATTCTCGTAAAATTTCAACGTATTTATTAATATCACGCACATAGGCTTGTAATTGTATTGGTTGGATTACGGCAGATTTAAAATTAGTCCCTGTCAATTTTTTAATAACTAGACATTCGCCGTCATTATTAAAATTAACTTCGTCTATTATTTTATTAAAATGCTCGCCTAATAACGCTTTAAATATATCAATCAACTAAATCCACCACCCTCATATTATATAAACCTGCTAAATGCTTAATATTACGCTCAACGTATTTATAATTACGAATTTCTTTAGCACTTCTACGCTCATTATAATTCACCTTATAAGCATAATCACCTGTTGTTTTTCCTGTATTATCAGGACGTGTCGCATATGGACCTGTAATAGTTATAACCCAATGCGACCCTATGTCCTGAGTTCCTACTAATTTACTTTGTGTCATCATATTTCTTGTATCTTTTGGCATATTTGCTAATAATGTTGTAAATAATTCCTTATAAAACGCTTCATTTCTCATAATCTACGCCTCAAAACAATAGTAGTTAGAATTCTACCTCTATGATCCATTATATTTTCAGTTTTATCAACCATTCTATATAAATTATTATCATATTCAACGAAAAAATCTGTCTTTGCCAAAACAAAATCAGGACTTTCAAGCGTTACAAGTAAATCTACCGTCTTTATATTTCCGTTAAATGTATTATTTTCTACCCTATTTATTTCCTTCGCATAAAATCTATCAATTAATTTAGCGTCTTTTAATAATTTATCACCCACATCATAATTAGCGCCATATACCCTGCATATTTTATTATAACCGCCTTTACCTCTCGCTATATTTCTCATAACGGATTAGCCCAACCATTATTTTTTAATATAATATAAGTCATCGGTGCTAAAATAGGCAGGTTATCAGGATTATAAATATGTAATTTGCCATTTTCTAAAAAATACTCAATTTGATATAATAACGCTTTTTTAAATGCTTCATTATTTGTTGGTATAGTAGCAGGTGCAAAATTAAATTTGATAAAATCCTGCACCACGCTAATTACCATCTCAATATAAATCTCGGCACTCTTAGTTTCATTATCAGGAGCTGTATTTTTTAATTCTATATCTAAATCTACACCCCTGAATATAAAATAATCGTTTTTAGTTATCATTTTTTAGTGCCTCCTTATTTTTTTAATTATGCTGATGTGTTGCCAGTGATTTTCGCTAATAACTCGTCGTGTAAACCTGCAACTCCGTATAATACGTCTAGTGATACTTGGTTTTTCTTAGTAGCGCTGTCATAATCCATAACCACTCTAATTGAGAAGTTTTCGCCCTGAGCGATATAATAATCTGCTCCACCAACTGGTGCGTCAAGTGGACGTGTTGCGAAAGTAACTGCGTCTCTATGTAATCCAAGTGATAAATACTTAGGCATAACTTTTACATCAACAGCATCTCCGTCATTTGCTACTGGGAACTCTTTAGCACCCTCATAACCGATTTTAGCGATTGAACTAGAACTTCCTGTTTTTGCTTCTGTAAATCTATATGCTACACCGTCATAAACAAAACCATCACCGACTGCAATAGTCGCTGTTGCTGCGCTTAAATCACTAATTACTAAATAACCATCATCGCTATGTCTTTTAACTTTATAAGATGTTGCTGTTCCTGCTGTTTCTGCTAAGCTGTAAGGTAGGTTATTACTCATTAATGTATTAAGAGTATAAATTCTACCAAGTAATGCATCTCTTAATGCTTCACTAGTTCCCGCATATGCAACCTTACTTAAATTATCAGTAAGTGTATATGTATATCTGTGGTCTGGTGATAATACTAAATATCTACCTTCTTGTGGTGCTTTTTTATTTTCTAAATAATTAGCAACTTTTGCAATATCATCAATCTTAGTTGTGCCTGATACATTTTTAGTTGTTAATTCAAAAGCTGTGTTTGCAATATCAGCATCAATTTTATTATTTAACGCTCTTACCGCTGGCGCTAATAACTGCTCGCTAAATTGCGGAACTTCTAGCGTTAAGTCTTTACTTGAAACTTCAAAACTCACGTCAGCAATTTTATCTAATTTAACTGGGACATATTTTTCTTTAACTGTTTGTCTTGATACTTGCCCTACGAATTCTTTACCAACAAACGATGTTGGAATTCTTACGTTTACCGTTTCGCCTACTCCTGCGAATTCTCCTGAATAATTACTATTTACAATATTTGTAAATACTCTTGTATTTTCTAACACATATAACGCTTCACGAGCGATTAATTCAGCTGTTAGAAATTTATCTGTTACATCACTTTTTGCCATTTTTTAACATCTCCTTATTTTTATTTTATTTTTTGGCTTGTTCTTGTCGTAATTTTATATACTCAGCATCTGTCTTTGCATCCTCTAATCTACGAGGTGTCGTGCCTGCATATTCGGCATTACTGCCCTTATTTGTGAAATTCTCAGCTAATACCTTTGGATTATTTTTAATAAACTCCTCTAAATTATCATCGTTAGTTTTAAATAACACATAGTCAATTAAATCAGCGTCCACACCTAAATCTTTTAATTTAATAGTGCGTTCAGCTCTCTCTTGCCTAATTTTATTTTCCTCTAACTCTTTTAATAATTTCTCATTATTGCTACGTAATTTAGTTATCTCATCACCCAATTTGATATTTAACTCAGCTTCTAATTTCTTACTCTCACGTGCTAGACGCTCACTAATAATTGCATCTATTTCCGCTTGCGTAAATTTTTTTTCCTCAGTCCCAGCAGGTGTCTCTGTCTCGTTATTTTCCACCACTTCAACTTCAGTTTTTTTAGTTTCTTCCATTTTATTTTCCTCCTCCTGAATTTTTACCGGCGACAGTTAGCCGTTTTCTATAAATCAATATAATCACTAACCAGATTGTCGTAATTATATTTAACCCCTAAATCATTTAATATCGTATCACGTGCCTCACGCCTTTCATCTGTCTTTAAATGTGCGTGCTTTGCAACGTGCGCCTTACGCAGTTTCTGCCATTTCATATATTTAGCATATTCCTGCCCCTGTTTCTCTACCAACTCACGCATTAACGTCTTGTCAGTCGTAGCACCCGCAGTCTGTTTATACATACGCCATTTATATTCATATTTCCTAATTTGGCGTTCCATATAACGTAAATCTTGCGTTGCCTTATATTTTGCATCTTTATAACTACCTGTCGTAATTCCTAAATCTCGTGCCATTTTATGCCCGTCAATTTCTAGTGCCTGCTCTATACTCACAGGCGTAAATGTATGCCTACAATTAGGTCTAGTCGTTAGGAATGGTTTTTTATCCCTTACGTGTTGCAACGGCATAATTTTTAATTTCCGTATGCCATCCTCTATTTTTTTAATAGTATCATCATCATAACCGAAACTCTTATATCTCATGTCATAATAATACCTACCCTGAAATGGTGCATGGTCGTCCGCACTATCCTCAAATACATTACAAATATAAAATACTCTACCAGCCTCGCCTCCTACCTCTAACTGCAATTCTCCTAACTCATGTGCGAGATCAGTCCTAACCCGCATCTCCATATATTCCTTATACCCATAATTCCTACCATTTTTACGAATTTTAGGCATCCTATCAATTCCATGTTGTGTTGCTTTTAATAAATCTCGTTTTAAAGGCGCTATATTTTTGATTTGTAGGGTTTTTTCCATTTTTCCGATGTTAGATACCACCTCGTCTTTAAACCCGCTTAAATCAACCTTTAACATATCCTCCACTCGCTCTATTACTTTTAAATTAAAATCTATGTTTTTTTTACTCACATTCTTTAACTGATTATTTATAATAGCAAGCGGAGTATCTTTAATTAGACCTATTACAGGGACTGCTTTTAAATTATTCTCAGTCGCCATAAATATCTCTTGCAAAATATCCGTTAATAAATCTAACTGCTTATGCTTAATAGCCATTTTAATTAGTCG
>JGI24500J29687_10050730_pt1 | contig 15514 bp, 11 predicted proteins | sample BioPla2RNA1_FD_29687 | JGI IMG/M metagenome (IMG submission 29687) | reverse complement strand
ATTATAACAAAGCAATTCAATGTTAAAAATGTACTATAGTTCAAATTAAAGAAAAAAGAGGCTTATCTCATTACGAGTAAGTCCTCCATTTTCATATTGAATATTAGAGCAAGATTATACAAGTTTTCAGCATTAGGAATTTTCATTCCGCTTTCCCAATCATATATCACTCTAGGTGATTTTAATTGTAGTAACCCAGCTAAATCTTCATGAGTTAGAGCTGATTTACAACGAAGCATTCTTAGCCTCAAACCAGTTGATACTTTATCTAATATGGCTTTTTGATAATCCATAAACAAGTACCTCCTTCGAGCCCTTCCTCGACTTTCTGGTACTTTAAATTATCGATTTAAGTATACACCATAATTAGAAATAAATCTAGAACTCTAAGTATTCTTACCTATTTTAAATTAAGTGTAATCACAACATCTTCATCACCAAGTAAATCAGTTAATTCACTTTTAGATAAATTGATGTGTCCTAATTTCGTATAAGACCATGTATTAGAATCAAAGAATAATACTATTTGATTTGATGAGTATAAAACTATATCTCCTGGATTAGTAGTAATTCTAGTATCAGCTGATGGCAATGTAGAGCCAATTGATCCTACCTGCTCAAAACCACCATACTTACTCATATTTATGGTTAATCCATCTTTAGCAAGATTCTTCAAAGCTCTTACTGAATCATTGTCAGTCCATATTACATCTACTTCTATACCATCTATTTTTAATGTTAATTTCATATTGGCACTTTCATCTTTCTTAGTTGTTTGATTATCCCCTGATGGAGTAGTAATTGTTGTACTAGACTCATCAGTAGTTGGAGTAGGTGTGCTATTTGATTTACCACAAGATGTTAGTGTAATCAGTATAATTGATAATAGTATCATTAATAATTTCTTCATAGACTAATCTTCGCTTTCTTTCAATTTAGCTCTGACTTTAAACTCACTTTGTTCTACAGAAAATCTACTGTTATTAAAGAAATTCTCTCCATTTTCAAACAATAAGATATTACCTAATTCAATTGGATTTTGAGGCTTCTCATTTACTATAGGGACAAACCATAATTCATATGAATCTTTATGCTTTTCAGCAAAATCAAATTCATTCTTTGTTAATGTAAATTCTATATTGCTTGCAGAACTTCCTTTAACTTCAACATAGTGAATACCATTCGAATCTGAATATTTCATATCATAGCCTAAAGTATCATCACCATGATCAACCTTACTTGCTTTTTCAGCATTACCTGATAGCCATTCAACGCTTCCGTTTTCACCTATCTTTTTTTCAAGAACATTAAACACTTTGCTCTCCGCAACAAATCCATTATAGTCTTTTGTTTCTTGCGAAGATTCACTGTGAGGCTTTCCTTTTTTACCTTCATGACCACCACGAGAATCCTTATTAATAGGATTAGCAACTATATTGCCCTTCACTGTTATAGAATTATCTTCACTAGCAATCTCATCATTTAATGCGGTATAGTCTATAGTTTTTTTAGGAGTAACTGGCGTTTGCTCTTCTTGATTATCTTCAGATTCGTTTTTTGTTTCTGCGGACTTTTCACTATTTTTTAAATCTTGTAATAATTCTTCATAGTCATCATCAAGTAAGTCTAGTTCGCCAAGCAAAACACCTATAAAAGCCTCAAAGCTATTTTTGATATTGAAATGAATACTGTTCACCATAGAAAGATTAAAAAAATCATAACTATGTCTTTTACCATCAAAATCTTCATAGCATCCATTATTTTCAATAGCGTCTTTAAGTAGATATTTTAGATATTTACTCCTATATTTGTTTTTTAAAGAAATAAATTCATTCTGATAATGTGTTGTTAAATCTATAGGTTCATAAGCATATTTGTTATAGTCAACTACATCAATTTTTAATGATTCAAATATACTAATAAACGCATCGTAATTATCATCGCTATTCAAGTTATCATAATTGATTTGAGTATTATAAACGTCAAGTTCCATCAAATCGTTAATATCTAAATTAGTTGCTTGTGAAATGGCATCCCAAAACTCTTCTTTTGAGTCAATTATAGTACTAAATCGTTCTTTAGATAAATTAACAACAGATAAAGTTTCATCTCCATTACCTTTAAAATATTCCTCAACTTCTTTTGTTGTGTGCTTACTTAATATAATAATAAATGCATCTTTATCACCATCAACATCAATCATTGTTGTTATTACTTCTGATACAGCATTAATAAATGGTGTTTGTTCTTTCAATTGATCTATACTTTGCAAAAACTCTGGTATTTTAATATAAGCAATTTTATCATTAATTGAATAGATTACTTCATAATCTTTTAATATGCCTTTCTTTTCCTCTCCACCAATGTAATATACAGTTGATGCTTGAGAGACCAAACATAATTTGCTCTTTTTTAAAACATTAAGTTCTCTATTTTTATAATCAAAGTCTATTCGTTTTGCATAAATGTATGGCAATATCTTTTGATATTCTTTTTGATAAGTCGAATTCAAAGCATGCTCGACAATATCTTTTACTTCAACATTACCAATTTTTAATATAGATTGGACGCCAAACATTTTATCTACTTTTGAATCACCAACTCTTCTGTTAAGGGCTAATTTAGGGAATGAATCTAAAATATCATCACTATAAACCTTTTTGCCAACATAATAGACTTCTTTTAATGGCAAATATTGATATTTTTTATTAACTTCAGCTAGAACTTTTCCTTCTTTTTTAAATTCTTCATACTTTTTGTTATCAGTTATTAGTTTATTTAATCTATCATCTTTAAAGTATAGATTTAACTGAGTATAAATCTTTTTACCCAATGTATAGTCTTTATCTAATTCTGGTAAATTTAGCATTATTTCATATATTTTTTCTTTTGATAAATATTCAATATCATCTGCAACATTCAATTTTTCCAATAATGCTTCGATATCCTTTTTACAGTTTCTATTAAATAAAGAATTTAGAGACTCGTAGTTGACATTAAGCACCTCAACAATTGGAGATAGTTTATGCTGTGCTAAAGTACAATTATATGAATTGACTTTTTTATTAGATAACGTTGGAAGCCACTCATATTCCATAAATACTTTATTAAGCCATGATTTCATTTGTGACTTTCTAACAAACCTAGCCTCTTGTTTTTTAGGAGGCCATCCTCTCATATATGCATCATCACTAATTTCAATGTCACTAATAATATGAGAATAGAGATCTTTATCATTTAAAATCCAGTATAAAATATCGTTAAAATCAGATTTTTCTAAAATAGACTCTATGTCCTTTATTGCATCTACTTTTATAATTCTTCCATATTGGCTAAAAAATGTTGAATGTGTCATAGATTCATCTCTATCTGTATGCAAAGTAGAAAAGAACTTTGCGTTATAATTGATGTAATCTGAAATTTGTTCATTAGATAGCTCAATTAATTCTATTGTAGGATATTCTTTTACCCCAAGCTGTTTAAGGAAGATTTTAACAAGCTCAGGAGATTCATTTTCTAATCCTAATTCATTTGGTTTAGATATAAAAGTTGGGTTAGTAGTATTGTTTATAATTCTTTCCCCAATAATATTATTGTATTCACTGCCAAAATAGCACTTGCTACAACCAATAATATTACCTTCTCTTGATATAGCTTTAACATCTATATTAGTTAACGAAGAAACAAATTTTTGATCATTATTTTTCCACGTTGTAAATAGCCAATTCAATAAACTTGTTATCTTATTTTTTTCTTCTTTGCACTGACTAATTAACTCTCTTAGAACCCTATCAAAAGAATACTCATCACAATTAAAATATTCTAATTTATCAGCCATTTGTCGTGCGTTACATTTCCAATAACTACGTAAACTGTTTTCCAACGTTTTATTGATAAATCTTAATTTACTCCATGAAGGCAAAGAAAAAATATTTTCTGGATTATTAAAAACTTTTATAGAATTATCGGTTATACGATTTCCATCATTGTCTGATAAAATATTTGGAGCAACTTGAAAGTTACGATATTGTTCACAGTACAATTCAATCAACTTAGTATTACTTTGATTTTGAACATACTCATCAGCATCCAAATTTATAAGATTAGTAATCTCTTCATCAGAATAGAAATTAATACGGTTATCTATTACCATAAAATTTCTAATTCTATTATCGTCGCAATGTTTTAACAAATTAGAAAATGTATTAGGATTTAAAACACTACAAAAGTCTTTATCCGAATATTTAGGGTTATCATTAATAGATATATAGGTTCCATTGATAGTTGGAAAAACCTTATAATTTTTCACTTTTTCTTTTAATAAATTAGAAAAATCATACTCTCTATCTAAAAAATATAAGTCTGTCGCAGGGATTAAAAACTTTAAAGCTTCATAATCACATGACTCATTACTATCTGCAATAATAGTTCCTTTTTCAATTATAAAATCAACTAAATATTCAATTAGAAGGCGATTGTTGTCATTATCTTTAATAAGACTATTTCTTTCACTTGTTAAGTCAAATGTTCCATGAATCAAAAATGGGAAAGGCATAGGTATTTCAGTCTTAAAGAAAGAATATAAAACACCATTTTTTCTAATGTTTTCTCTAATAGCTGGATCGGTATTATAAGCAATAACTAGTTCATATTTCTTATCTTCCCCATTAGGCTGTTTTATTGTTCCATTCTTTCCCCATATTTTCCATTCGGTACATTGGTTTTCTTCTTGAATTAAAAATGTATCATTCTCTTTTATAGCTTCTATATTTCTTGTAATCGCATCTGACTCAATTACTATATTTCTAACATGTTTTAAAAATAACAATTCTTCAAACTGTAGTTCTTTTAATTGAGTTTGAATACTACTAACATATTTTTCTTCGCAACACAAAACAATTGCTGTTGAATATTTATCATCTAAGTACTCACTAATCTTAGATTCATCCATCAAACTAGCTGAGCATAACACAGCAATTCTATCTATTTTATCTAATTCTTCAATATATGATTTATCAGAGTTTTCTTTATAATAATCATACTTTTCTTTAGCTTTTACTTCTGAAAAATTAACACAAAACTCCTTAGTGCAGATAGTTACATCATTTGCCCAGTTCAAAACAGATCTAAATCCAAGACCTTTACAACCAATTGTATCACTATATTTTGAACTTGCATTTGAATGCATTAATGAAGCAATTCCTCTAGCATCAAATGGCTTTCCAGTATTTTGAATTATTAGAGTATTACCAATTAACTTGATTTTTACATCAATATCATTACATTCAGCTGTAAAGCAATCATCAGCATTTTGCAATAACTCATATAACTGGCGGCCTTTATAGTCGTTTTTTGTTTCATTTTCTTTTTTATAATCGGATATAATTTCAAGAACATTTTCAAGGTATTTATTATTTACTTTGTCAATTTCTTTTTTTATAAGTTCAATTTCTGACATTTAACAAAACCTCCTTGAATCATTCTTCTATAACGCTAAATAAATCATCGCTAGTTTTTAACTCTGATATCATTATATTTTTATTATTTGCGAGAGTAATTAGATTTTTATATTCTTCTGATGTTTTATCTACCTTACAACCTATATATATTTTTGAAATATTGGTAGGCATTTTATATAAACTCAATTCTTCTAACGTAGATACACCTTCACTATTTGGAGACAAGATACATCTAACCTCTTCTTCATATTTCCAATCCAAAGACTTAACAATAAATGGTTTAGATATACATCTTATTAGTCCTTTGTCATTAACATCAACTTCTTCATTTGATAGCATATATCCTAGTACTCTTCTTGTAGTATCTTCCAAATCAGATTTGCATCTCTTCTTAGAATACTTAACATCCATGAAATCTTTTTCTGGTCTATCAAATTCAATGCAGATTCCTTTATGTTTATCGCCATAATGTGACCACATCAAAATAGAATCATATCTTTTACTAAAGCAAGATATTAAGGCGTTATTTCGAGCCTCTTTTACTTTTTGAATAATTTCAATAGTAAACTTTTCTTTTAATTCTTCAAAAGAATTTTCACCTTTTTGAGCAGCATATCTAACTACAAATTTAGTTAAAGCCTGAGCTCCAGGAATAGAATCATAGTACTTATTCTTTTTTGATATCTTCAAGTTTAGATTAATGCCAAATCTATCCCACTTCATTATTAGCTTTGTTAAAAAGCCAACTTTAATATTCTTATTATTTAACAACTTTAAAAATTCTTGAATTAAATAGTACTCAACTACTATAGAAATTGATTTTTCAATATCGGCATCATCAAAATCTATAACACTATCAAAAGGATCATTATAGTTTTGTGGATTATTAAGTGCAACAGCATTACTTTCTAATATCTTAATTGCACTATCCAATGATGTGTATTTATAAATTTTATCCACAGCAAATGACTCCTTTCACTTTTTACTACCAAGTAATAATTTTATCTACTATTTCTCTTTGTTCTGTAGATGTTCTCCTCAAATATATTCTTGTTGTTTCAATACTATCATGGCCCATTAGATCCGCTAATAATGATATGTCATTATATTTTTCAATAAAGTTCTTAGCAAATCTATGCCTAAAAGAATGAGGATACACTACATCAGGATTTATTCCATATTTTACAGCCAATTTCTTAAGCTGGATTGAAATACCTCTGGTAGTAATTATACTACCTTTATTATTTAAAAATATATATCCTGAGTCTCTTTTCATATCATTTAGCCACTTTAACGCTTCTTTTCTCAAAGCTTCTGGTATGTATATTCTTCTAGTTTTTCCGCCTTTTGAATACAAATCTAAGTGTCCTAATTTAATATGTTCTGCTTTTATTTGAATTAATTCACTAACTCTTGCACCAGTAGCTGCTAAAAACCTAACAACAAAATACCACTCATAATTTTTATCTTTTTTTAGTGCTCTTTTTAGATACTCATAATCTGCATCACTAATAACATTGTCTAAAAACGGCTTCTGTTGAATTTTAACAGCTTTAATTTGAAGATCTTTTTTGTTTAAATACTCCAAATATTTATTGATTGCTTGAATTCTTAAATTAACAGTTTTTACTTTGAAATGTTCAAGAAGATAACCCTTAAACGCTAAAACATTGTCCTTATTTACCTCTTTGAACATTCCATCGAATATCCCTATTGTATAAACATAAGCAGATATTGTATTGTTTGATAAATTCTTCTCTTTTAAATAATTACTAAAACCCTTTAACATTTTTCTATCCTCCTATTTTAAATGAGTTTTACATATAGAATAGGAGATATTAAATTTGTGATAATTGTTATTATGAGAATGATGAATTATTTATGAATTATAATGATTCGAATTTTATTGAAGATATTCCATCTTCTTGGGTAATAACTAAAATGAAAAATATAGGTGAATGGGGCGCAGGAGCAACACCTTTAAGAAGCAACATCAAGTATTATAATGGCAATATTCCTTGGTTAAAAACTGGTGAACTTAATAACGATTATATCAACGACTCTCAAGAAAAAATAACGCAATTAGCATTAGATGAGTGTTCTTTGAAAATAAATAAACCAGGTGATATTTTGATTGCAATGTATGGAGCAACAATTGGAAAACTTGGTATTGCTAATTGTGAACTAACAACTAATCAAGCATGTTGTGGTTGCACTCCTTTCCCGTTCATTTATAACAAATATCTTTTTTATTACCTAATGTTTTTAAAAGAATATTTTATAAGTATATCTTTCGGTGGTGCTCAACCAAATATTTCAAAAGAAAAAATTCTCGATACATATATTGCTTTTCCTAAAATAAGTGAACAAATAAGAATTTGTAGTGTTATAGAATCTGTATTTAGATGTATTGATAATATTAAAACAAACTATATTGAAGTACAAAACTACATTTCAATAGCAAAACAAAAAGTTTTAGATTCAATTTTTGGCCCTGATAGTTCTTATAAGTCTTATTATGGTAAAAGAACTAAAACAACATTATCTAAACTCATTCCACAAGATAAAATAGGAGATGGAGATTGGGTCTTATCTGAAAATATGGATGAAAATGGTGAATATGCTCTGTTACAATTAAAACATATAGGACAAGGAACGTATTTAAATAAATCGTTTTGTCACGTAAATAATAATTTTTTTCAGTCTAATAATTGCACTGAAATTAGGGAAAACTTTATATTGATTAATCGTTTAATCGCTGATAATATGAATGTTTGCATATTACCTAATCTTGGCTTCAAATGCATAACAGCTGTTGATGTTTGTTGGATTGCTCCTTCAATAGAATATAATCAAAAATATCTGCTTTACTATTTACTTTCTCCATCATTCCAAAAAAAAGTTCAACTTAAAACATCTGGAACAACTAGAAAAAGAATCAGCAAGAAAAATTTGATAAGTTTGGAATTAAACATTCATGATATAGATCATCAAGAAAGTATTGCGCTTGAAATTGAAAAAATGTTTAAAATATTAGATTCAATTGTTTCCTAAAAGTCTTATTATGAGAATAAGATATCCATTACTAATGATATTGAAATACTGGATAATTTAAGAAAACCTGTAAATTCTGATGAACGTTCTAAAAGAATTGAATCAAAAACAGAACTTTTTCCATATTATGGTGCTACTGGTCAAACAGGAGTAATTGATGATTATATTTTTGAAGGAGAATATGTTCTTCTTGGTGAAGATGGTGCTCCTTTCTTAGATAAAAATGCCCAAAAAGCATATCTAATCGCTGGAAAAACCTGGGTTAATAACCATGCACACGTACTAAAATCTAGAACAAATAACAGGTTTTTAATGTATTATTTAAACTGGTTCGATTATTTTAGCTATGTGTCTGGAACGACCAGATTAAAACTTAATCAAGCTATGTTAAAGAAAATACCATTTCCAAATATGCCAGTTGAAATAAAAGATAAAATTGTTGAACAAATAGAACAATCCTATAAAATATTAGATTCTATTAATTGATTCCAGTATTTTATAGGTGCTCTTAATAAAATCTATAATTTTTAATTGTTCATCATATGTATGAATTTTCACTTTAAGAGGAGCATATTCTGATATCCAATATCTTTTATGAGTGTCATTGTTTACATATAAAGTTTGTAAAAAATAATACAAATAATCGATATTAAATATAGCAGGATTAGAACTTCTAAGTATCTTCATTGCTGATGATTTAACTTTAAAATCAAAATTAATTAACCTAGAAGCTGTTGTAAAGTCATCAAAAATAATCACCTTACCATCACCAACACTATATATACCATTATTTTCATTTGTATATCCTAAAATAAATGATTTACCAGGAGTTATAACCGGTGTTTTATATGAATCATTATAATCAGTTGAATTTACTATATATGGACCTGGTTGTTCATAAGGCAAAAGCTCATCAAGTGTATATTCCTTCTCATAATAAGACTTATAAGAACTGTTTTCTCCAAAAACACCATCAAGTATTTTTCGCTTAGCAAAATTAACATAGGTTATTAAACTATTAAAATCTGAATTAATATTTTGAACACATATATTCATCTTATTAATGGTAGAAAGAATTCTTTTTTGTTCAGATGTTGGCGGTAATGGCATAATATAGTTTCTTAAGAAATCTAACGAAACGAATGGTTGCAATCCGCCTTGTGCATCGCTTTTCATTTTTGATGTTACACATTCTAAAACACATTTAACCCAATTTTCAGATAATAAATCTCTAGAAATGTTTTTGAATAAGGCAACATTTTTTATTGAAAAATCCCTATCTTTTTTTACAATAGTTGGATTTCCGATTGTTCCTATCATTGCAAAAAGAATATCGTAATCATCGACACGAGAACGCTCATTATATTTTAATGAATCTTCCTTAGATATCAATTTACATGTTGAAAAATCAATTGTACCATTTTTTAAGTTTTTACTAGTTACAAAAGGGATTCCTTCATTATAGTATTTTGGTGAATCATGTGTTCCATCTCTAACATCTAAAACACAATTCATTCTAACAAATTGCCAACCTTCAGGGATTTCAAAAGGAATTTCGTCTGAAATATCTATTGTTGTATTTCCTTTTTTCTCATAATAACAATTATCGGAACCTTTATAAATATAAGATTCTTCTTTTGTTGCTTTAATTTTGCCCTCTTTAACTAACTTTGACTTTTCAGCTTTTATTTTTTCAATGAGAACTGAAGCCGGTTCATCATTAGGATCTTGTGGCACTAATTTACCTCTAATAGCAAGGTCCAGAATTTTTTGTTTTAATACTTCTACATCCATTTACTCATCCACCTTACCTATTAACTTTTCCAATTCCTCTACAGCTTTTGCGATATTGCTTGATTTTTCTTTTATTTTTTCAAGAACATCGCTTAGTGTTAAATCTGCAGCATCATCTTCTGCTTGAATCCATTTTAAATCTAGCCTATATCCATTTTCTTTTATTTTTGAATCAGCTAGTGAATATTTTCTCCACCTACCATTAGGATTTTCTTCAGAATATGTTTCTTTTCTATCCTCCATATGACCTACACAATAGCAGTTTACAAAATCATCCAAATCACTGCGTTTTAATGGATTTTGAACCAGTGTATGTTTTACACCTGTTCTATAATCATAAATCCAAATATCATTTGTAGGTTTTCCTTTTTCAAAAAATAAAACATTGGTTTTTACCCCTTGAGCATAGAAAATACCTGTAGGAAGTCTTAAAATTGTGTGTAAATTAAAGTTTTTAAGAAGTTTTTCTCTTACTCTTGCAGTAGCACCTGTATCTGCCAAAACACTATCTGGAAGTACGACGCCTACTCTACCACCAGTTTTGACAATTGACATAATATGTTGCAAGAAATTAACCTGATTATCTGATGTCTTTTCAAACTCAGGTCTGCTTGATGATACATCTACGCTTCCTTGTGGTCTAGTTCCAAAAGGAGGATTTGCTAGAATTACATCAAACATTTTATCTGATTTATCAATTAATGAATCTTGGCACACAATTGGACTAGTATCAACACCAATATCATGTAAATATAGGTTCATTGAAGCCATTGTAACAACTAATGAGGTATTGTCAGCACCAAAAAATGCATTTTTCTTTAAGAAATTTTGTTTTGATATTTCACGGCTTTGACCTTTCATATGTTCATATGCATTCAATAAGAATCCACCTGTTCCACATGCAGGGTCAGCTACAGTTTCAGTAATTTTTGGGTCAACACAATCTACAATTGCTTTAATCAATGGTCTTGGAGTGAAATATTGCCCAGCTCCACTTTTTTTATCTAAACCATTTTTTTCAAGAATAGACTCATATAATGCGCCTTTTAAATCTCCTTCCATCATATACCAGTTTAGTGGGTGACGTGGGTCTTCACCTTTAACCATTTGGATAACTTTAGCAAGATGTGCAGGTCTATCTATCTTATTAGATGCTTTAGTAAATATTGTTCCTATTATTCCGCTTTGTTTTGATAATTCTCTTAATATTTCTTCGTATTTTTCAACAAGATCTTCACCGCTTAAATTGCAAAAATCTTTCCATTTGTAACCATTAGGAATTTTACTTCCAAGTCCTAATTCTTCTTTTTCCGCATCCATCTTCAAAAATAGAATGTATGTTAGTTGTGTTAGATAGTCAGTATATCCAACACCTGCAGATGCTAACACATTAGCAATTCCATCTACTTTCTTAAGTAATGTTGATTCTGTTTGATTTATTTCGTTTGACATATATTATGCTGCTCCTATTACATATTTTGATAACATTTGCATTTCTGCTGCAAACATGTTTACACCAAATTCTCTGATTCCATATCTCCAAAGGTCTGCATCAACACTATTTAATTCCTCTGTAGATATTGCTCCATCATTAACGATATATTCGGCTATTTTTCTCATTAAGTCAACTTGAGTTTCACTCAAATTATGATTTGTGCTACCAACGTACAAATTAAATCTTTGTGCAAATAATCCATATAAGCTAACTAATCTACTATCCTTTTTAAAAGCATATCTAGCTAATTGAATTAAATTGGTTAAAGCATTAATGTTTCTTCTTTGATCTAAATCTGATACTTTTCCTTCAGTATCCAATCTTTTATAATTCCTCCAAACAAAATATGGATTATATTGTCTATTTTCGCTTAATAACATATCTTTCAATTCGGTAAGCATAGAATATGTTATAAGTTTATCTTCAGAATTATAAATAATCCTTAAAGCTTCAATAGTATCTTTGTGGTCTATTAAACACTTTTCAAAATTCTCAATAAATGTTTTTGCTGTTTCATATGAGAATCCACTATAAATAGTTTCATCTGGTGTATCAGGTGCAAAAACATAATAACCACTTCTAAGTTCTAACAGTTTATTCTTAGCATTGTTATCATATATTAATTTTGAAATTACAGACATTCTCACACTATTATCAGCTGATGGGTTCTCGTATAGAGGAAGTGTACCACTTGTAAATGCAGTTTGAATTTGTTCTGAAATGGCAACAGGTGAATAACCAAATTTATCAATAAACTCATCTAAATGTCTAGAGAATAAAACATTGTTCTTATATCTATTTGTTATTAAAGAACAATAATCTCTCAATAAAGTTAAATTCTCATCAGACACTTCGCCATGTGATAAATGTTCTAATAAATCCTTTAAGGACATTTTCTTTTTGTTTGTTGGGCTAGTTCTAGGGATTGTCTTTTCACCCTTAGTAACACCAACTGCATCGACAATATAAAAACATTCTTTGCTTGCTGCGTTAGGTGTAACTTCTTTTAATTTATCGTCATTTAAAGTTCTACAACCTCTACCTTTCATCTGAGTGTATAAAACATCAGATTTGACATCAGACATAAATAAAACTACTTCTAACGGTTTTACATCCGTACCTGTTGCTACTAATGTTACTGTTACAGCAATTCTAAAGTTTTTCTCATAATTTAAATTGCTAATTAATTGATTAGAATCTCCAGCTGAGTAAGTGATTTTTTGAACGAATCCTTCTGGGACTTCATTGTTAGCAAACTTTTCTCCAAATACTTCTTTAGCAGCTTTTACTATTTCATCTGCATGTTTATCATTTTTGGCAAATATTAAAGTTTTAGGAATATATTCCCATTTTTCTTCCCTTTCAGGATATAAATCTGCATAGATAGCATCTCTATATGTCATTAAAACTTGTTTAATTTGTCCTCTATCATATACACTTCTATCTAATGCATCATTGGTGTATATTACTGTGTTACCAGTTGTTATTTCCTTTTCTGTTTGAGTTCTTCTTGAAACTTCAGTTATTGGTGAATTAGCATCAATTTCTCCACCTTGGACAGTTCTTCTAGTTTCAATATCAAAAATTCTAAATGGAACGTTAACCCCATCTAGGACAGAATCTTCATATGTATATTTTTCAACGACATTTTTATTAAAAAAGGCATATGCTTCTTCAGTTGGAGTTGCGGTTAATCCTAAAACAATCGCATCTTTAAAATAATTTAATACACTTCTCCACTTACCGTAAATAGATCTATGACATTCATCTACAACAATAAATTTAAAATAATCTTGTGGTAATTTTAAATCATTACCAAGTTCTACTTCCGGTTCATTTTCAGGTTCATCTTTGAAATAATCTTCGCTTTCATCTCCATCACCATCGTCAATGAGATTATTACCAGTCAAAACTGCAAATAATTTTTGTATAGTAGAAATAACAACATCTCCATTAATATCATCTTGTTTTGCTAATCTATTAATACGATATAGAGTATTTAATGTCATTCCATTTTCTGTTTTATCAAATGTACTAAATTCATTTTTAGTTTGCTTAGCTAGATTATTTCTATCAACCAAAAACAAAACTCTATCTACTGGAGTATAATTTAACAATCTATAAGCGGCTAAACACGCTAAATAAGTTTTACCAGAACCGGTGGCTAAAACCGCTAGTGCCTTTTTCTTTCCGCTCCTAAGAGAATTTTCAAATTCAGTTTCAGCCCTATATTGACAATCTCTTAAGCCACCTCTATCTATTCTAGGAAGTGCACCAAGATTAGATTGTGCACCGATTAAATTTAACATTTTCTTTGGTGAATGCATTTTTGACAATTCTACATACTCACTATCTGGGTCTAGCATATTTTTAAAATATATTTTCTTCCCATTTGCTAGATAAACAAGAGGAATCATTCCATCAAACCATAGTCCATACCATTTTTTTGGAGTTCGTGAATAGTTTTCAGCTTGTTCGGCAACAACATCTCCCAAGTTACTCTCTTCTCTTTTAGCTTCAACTACAGCAATGGCTTTATTATCGACGAAAAGAAGATAATCACTTTCCGTTGTGCCAGCCATTAATGCTTCTTTTACAGCTTGTGCATGAAAAGGAACATATTCTTCTCTAGTTACTATATCCCATCCTGCCTCTACTAATTGTTTATCAATTTTAATTCTAGCAAGTTGCTCTGGAAGTAAATTATCAAATACTGACATTATTCGTTCACCTCTTTTACTTCAATATTGTGTTCTTTAAACAATTGATTTAATTTAACTTTAACCAACTTTGTAGGTGCATACTTATCGTTTTCCCATCTATTAACGGAAATATAAGAAACACCTAGTATTTTGGCAAGTTCCTCTTGAGATAAATTAAGTTTAGCTCTTAACTGTAGAATACCATCTGCATAATCGATTTTAGCCATATTATTTACCATCCTTTAAATCGTTAACACTTTTTATAACATTATATCACTTTTTTATAAAAGTCGCTATAATATGTACTATATTTCCTATTATTTTTTCAAACTTTCTCAAATTCTTATATTTCATATAAAAAAGAGCAACTTTTACATTGTTCCTAATAAAGTGTATTTTTGCCATTATTAATTGGCGTTTTCTCTTTTTCTTTGTTGAAAATCTTTTTGCTTTCTTCTGTTTCTATCTCTTTGACAATCATCTCTTTTACAGTATAGTTGCCTATTAGATTTCATTTCCATATATCTACCACAACTTCTACAAACACCAATATGTGTTGACCTGAAATCTTCAGTATCAATGCTTAGATCCAAATCAAGTGAGCCTGAATTTGTTGCTATAAATCTAGATAACGTATACCAACAAATATCAAATACTGAATTAATGTTTGCTGTAAAGACTGCTTTTGAATTTTTATAAATCAAGCACATTTTTAAATCTGGAATCATAGATGATAAAAAAGTCAATATTTCATCTTTATCTTTTATAATTGCTTTTCTAAATTCATCAATAGAATTTTGTCTTGTATGCTCATGCTTATTAGCTTCTTGCATAGCTTTAACTATATCCCATGATGGATCTTCTTCATATTCATCATAGGTAGTTGTTGTTTTATACTTTTCAAAAATATCTAAAGTATCAAAATAAATACCTTCTTCATATAAATTATAAGCAGTTGCTGGATTACCATTAATCGCATCAATAAATGCGTAATAAGCAGTAAATACAGC
>JGI24500J29687_10029692_pt1 | contig 15679 bp, 19 predicted proteins | sample BioPla2RNA1_FD_29687 | JGI IMG/M metagenome (IMG submission 29687) | reverse complement strand
GGGGTTTCGCCAGCGAAGTCAAACAAACTCGTTTGCCCATTTACTGTCTTGTCCCAGTCGCGGCCAATAGATTCAACAAAGCTGCGGAGCTTGCCTTCGATTACTTTTTGTTGCATGACCTTGTAATCAATTTGGATATTGTGGGAAATAAGGACATCATCTGTAACGGTGTCGTCAATGCAAATTTCGCTGTATTCTCCCTTTGTATATATAAGGCGAGGTTTGACGCCGGGTGGGAATTTGAGGTTAAGAATTTCATCAGCTCGTCGAACGCCGCGAGACCATGGGTCGTTGCCTTGCAGGTTGCGAACCCCCCTCGGAATGCTGATTGAGTAACAGTCGATGTTACCCTCTCTGACAGCTTTGACAGCTTGTTTAACGACTTTGCACGCACCCTCTCTTCAGCGCATTTGAGGGCCTTTAATTTTTCCCGGACGTCGTCTGGGAGTGAGGCTGCCGCCTCAGTCATTGAGGCGGGGGCCCAGGGAAACGGTTCAGCAAATGGCTCTCCGAGTTCTGTCGCCATCTGACGCTGCTGCCTCCAATACTCCGAGTCATACGTGGGCATGGTTATTTGCCCCCCATCGTATCTCGGAGTGTCATACCGTCCCCCGCCACCACGAGCGCCCGTATCGCTCGATCCGGTAGACCCGTCGATAGAATGCCCACTCATCCGTCATCGCAGGGAGGTAGGTATCAATTACCAGGCCCTCATCCATGATAGTTGGGAACACATCATCTCCCCGTTTCATGTAATCGGTTTTCATCAAAATCGCCTCTTTTCGAGCACGGTGCCTTGGTAGTCGCCCATCGTTCATTCCTCTACCATTTCAGCCCGCAGAAGTTCCAGGGAAGCAAGCGCTTTCCCGAGCGTGGCGCGATCCAAGTAGAGCCCGTCATCACAGTCATAGTGATTCTCCAGACGGTCGATCAGCGGTGCGACCAGATGGAGTCCCGCCTCAATGTTATCACAGAGTCGGGTAATCCCGATACCGTTTTTGAGTTCGTTACGGCATGTTTCAAGGCTCTCCTGGTCAAATGCACCATCTCGGATCAGTTCGTCGATGATGTCGATTTGCAGTTCAATATCTCTCACGGATTTTATCTTTTCCATTTCAACCGCCCCATACAAAATGAACAAATTTGGCAAATGCCCGCCGTATCCCGGGAATTCCATATGATTGCTCTGCAATGGCGTCGTGAATGTTCCAATACGATTCTTCAATAAAGGGGTATTCAACCCGGCGTAAATATTCAATTTCCTCTTCAATTATCCGGATTTCATTTTCAAGTCTTTCGCGTTCGTTTGTCAAAGATGTAATAAATTTGTCTTTTGACCCAATTGGCTGTGGAGGTCTCAATGCTATGAAAATCATTTCGTTTACGGTCTGAATCTGGTCTTCCCGCGATAGAATTAGGATTTGGAGTGCATTTGCCCATTCTTCATTCTCTTTGAGTGCCATTCTCGCTTCCACTTGCTTTTTCGACGACACAGAGTCGTTTAGATTCGCTCATTTGGCCTCTCCTTCAAAATATTCTTGAATCGCAGAATCTTACCATAGATCTCATCTCCTCGGGGGTCTAACAACCAGGGCCGCCGGGAAACATATGTTCCCAAAAAATCCCTCAACTCATAGACCCGGTGCAGCGATATCCGTTCAATGCGGGGAGAACTCAGAACTCTCGTATATTCACGGAATACTTCTTCACTGATCCCTGCTTTCAATGCGGCATTTTGTTGTAATTCTCGTGCTTCTTTAATCCTGTCTTTTGGAGCCATTATAACTACAAGGGGCCATTTATCTCTGGGCGAGTCGATTAAAACATCAATTGTATATCGGATAAACAACTCCATCTCTTCTTTTGTGATCTCTAATTTGCGGAGCATTTCAATTTCATCTTCTTCAAGTTGGCCATATTTTCCCATTTAATCATCTCCTCCTCCTGTGAGATCCGGACAGGTCAGGGGTCCGCCCTGACCCCCCACGCCTCCTCGCCGACGTGGCTGTGATGCACGTTGAGCCGGGCCTGGTTGCCGGCCGCCCGGGAAACATATGTTCCCCAAAAATCCGTCAATTCGTGAACCCGGCGCAGTGTCATATTCGACGGTATAATACAGGCAACGAACCGGGTTGAATATCCCTAACGGACATTTAAACCCGATTGCCGTTTCATATCCTCGCCGCTTACAGAAATAGACCGTGAATATCCCGAATTTCGGACACCCCTGTAAGTCTTTACATCCAAAACAAGTCAACGGTAAACCCCCGTTGGTTAATCAACTTCAATGAGATTATCCATTTCTAACGACGTTTTGGTCGGTTCTTTCCAGTTTCCGACCACATCGCGATGGATTTTCATAAATTTAAAAATCATTGTCTCATACTCGATTTGTTCATCGATTGCGGTCTTAATCTTGTTCAAATCACCCGTTGTGTATCCGTTCTGCCGAACCCCCCTTCGTAACGCATGAGAGTCTTTTGGAATCGCTTCAAACCGTTCGGCAAACGCCGGAATATCTTCCCCCTGGGTGTTTATTGGGGAAAGGATGAAATAAACTATGTATCCTCGGTATTCACCGATAGAATACCGTTTGTCATGATGTTCTGGTGTCATTTCTTCAATCCCTCCAAACTCTTGGTGCGAATTCGTTGTTTTTCCAATCGAATCCGTTCTCGCCGTTTGCGCAGGTATTCCCGGTTACATGCCTTGCAATATGAACTAATACCGTCAGAATTTGATTTGTCTCTGTTAAACCGGTTGATTAGTTTCTCTTTCCCACATTTCCGGCAGACTTTCGTCTCGGTCACTTCAATAACATCAACAATTTTCGGTTCATCAATAAACACTCTTCAATCCTCCGTTATACCTGCTGCAACTCGGTGTCTTGCCCGTAATATCCTGATTTCATCATCAGAATAATCGCACATGGTAGGTTCGTGTTCTATCATCAGTTTCCCGCAAATAGGACATAGTTTCTTGGCTATTTCCGAATAATACTTCTTCCCACAGTAACAGATGAGATATCGCCTCAAGGCGTGGCCTCCATTGCTTTCCTTTCTTTCCGTGCAATCATGTATTGAACGGCTTTTTCCGATTCAGAAGCCGATTTGAACAACCAATGCGGGTTCTCCTTCAACACCGATAACCATGATTTGACATACGCCGCGCTTTGGGTCAATGCTGCGGTATCTTCCCCAATCAAGTAGTTTGACAGGGTTGCCGCGCCAATCTCGGCTACCAATTCCTCCTTCGAGTATTTTTCCGTCCCAAACATATTCCCAAGTTCACGGTCCAATCTCGATTTATGCCCCGTCCAATGCACCATTTCATGGAAGAGCGACTGATAATACGCTTCCACCGAAACGAACGCATCAATCGGGGGCATTTTGATTACATCCCTAAGCGGGCTATATGCCGGGGTTTGACCGGAGACTATCGTTGGATTGACCGATTCAATGAATTGGTCCAACGTGGGTATGTTCGTCGGGGATTCCTGCCCATTCTTGGGGAGTTCTCCCAGATACGGGCTCATATCAATCCCTTCGCACTGGTCGAGATTGAATACCGTTGAAGAACCAAAATACACTCGTGTGATTTCGTTGTCCGGGTCATCTTTATCTTCCCGTGTGGTCGTTCTCGCGACGATTATCGGGTGTCCTTTCTGTCCTTTCATAACATTACCACCCAGCGCTTTGGCTCCATTGTAGGTCGTATAAAACGGTGTCGCGTAATTTTGTAGCCACCGCATAGCACCGAGGTAAATCCGGTTACCCCCGGAATAAACAGTTTTCGTAACAGGGTTTTGAGGCTGGATATGATCCGGCCTCAAATATGGACAATTCCACGGCAAAACGTCTTGTTCTTCGCAGATTGTCACTAATTTGGTCACTATCTTTTCAATCGGTTTTATCTTCATCTAATTCCGCCTCAATCTGTTTTCTAACCGGGTTCACTGTGATGTGCAGTGTATTCCAGCCAAGTTTTCCAATGCTGTCCAAAACCATCTGTTTTGCCGCTTCAAGTGTTGGTGCGGCAATGGTTCCTAATGTGGTCGTAGTGACCACAAAATCAAATTTGTCGACCGGTTCGCCGCTTTCCCCAAGAATGGTTGTTGCGGTGATGGTTGGAACAAGTTGTATCGGTTCTTCAGTCTCTTGCTGTTGTTCTCGGATACTATGCATTACATCCAATGATTTCCGATATACCCGCCAATTCTGGGGATAATTCGGGTTCTGACGGCTGAATTTGATCGCCGCTTGGCGCGCCGATATACCAGGGTGTTCATCGAATATCGCCCGCATCTGGGCTTCTTCAGTATCTGTCCATACGAACGTTGTCCTGCGGTTTCGGTTGGTTTTCATTCTGCTCATGGTTTTCCTCGACTCCTTACAGTATTCATGACAATTCCCATTTAAGAATTTCGTTTCCGAATCAACGGGTAAAAAATCGGTGAATAGGTTGTCTTACCAACCTAACAGGTGTAAAGCGGTTTCAATTGACCCGGTAACCCAAATTATCCCGATTACTACCGCGATTCGCAATCCCCAGAACCCAACCAGATAATAATGATATTCATTCTCCAAATCGTTTGCCAGTTCCGGGCTTAAATTGTCATATTCTTTCAATGACGCGTAAGCAATCGGTTTGAGCATTTTACAGCTGTGTAACAGCCCTATACCGAAAGCGTGCACTTCTTCACAGGTATTTAAAAATTCAGATATTGGTGAAGGTTTGAATTTTTCAAACGTCATGTAAAAGGTTTCTCCAAGTTTGCCGTTCATTTCATCGAGATTTAAGAGCGTAAACCGGGTATCCCCGTTTTCCCGTTTCTCGATGCAAGTGACTACAAATCCTTGCAACAGCAAGAATTCCCGCAACTCAGAGAAATCTTCCAGAATCATATGATATTGTTTCATCACGGAGATAAAAAGAGTTTCGGTTATTTTACTCCATCTACCACCTCCTAAACGGTTTTGGATCGTTCTCATTATTTCTTTTCCAAATATACCCGTATATCTTTCTTCTTTCCAGGACGATGATACTCAATTATCTTAATTTCATTCGATTCGACCAAAGCCATTGCATGCTCCTCGAAATCCTTGAGTTTGATATGGAGCGCCCGTAAAATGTCCACTCGTTTCATTTCCCCGCTGTTCCGCCGGAGTAGGGAGAGAATTTTCTCCTGGACATTGATTTCGGTCTGCCTGGCAACCATATCTGTGACGTCTGCCGCGATTGGGGAGAAATACTGGTCAATCTGGCGGCACGCTTCAATCAGGTATCGTTCTTCCAGGATTATCTGTTGTCCTTCTTGAATCCCGATTTCTTTCTGCTCAGCCATAACTTCAACGAATTTGGGGTCGCCTATCTTAAATATCATCGCCAATTTCAACGCATATGTGAATAGACGCCCGTATTGCGCCAACCTGACATTATCCCCATCCCGGAAATAATTCATCTCCACATCCCGTTGCCAGGACTGGAAGAATTGCATCCCTTCGGGGGTAAGAACGAATTCTAACTCTTCATTGGTCAATCGGAAGAACGTAAACAGTTCTCCAATCAGGCTCCGAATCCGTTCCATCTCTTCCTCTGTTTCCGGGTTCGCTTCCTGATAGGGCTGCGAAACTTTGTAATACTGCGGGAAGAAATACAGGAACCGCAATAACCACCCAGACGTCAAATCCAACGTCGATGTCTGTTCAGAGAATGTTTCTGGCGTTGTTGCGAAGAAGAACGTTGTGTATGGCTTTTCTATAATGAATTCCGTCCTACTCTTGGAGCGGTTTGTTCGCAGTTTCCGCCGATAATTCTGGTTCTCATAGATTTCATTCAAGAAATCTCGCATCTCAGCCATATACTGCTTCCGCTGCATTGTGGCGAGGAGTGACCCGACTTCATCTTTAATCCACCAAGAACGGGGATTATCTGCGAGTTCTTCGATAAGGGCTTCAGGTGAGAACGAACCAGGGAGTTCTGTGGTCGGGGAATGATAACGGGCGATATCCCGTGCAATTTTAAGCGCGGTAGATTTCCGTGATATGGTCGAAATACCGAGGCACATCGTCCAAATGTTGGAATAAATACTCCCATGCGCCAACTTAATGACCGCGTTTCTATTCGCTACCATTGAAAGCAACGAATAAATACCGGCATAATGGAGTTCCTGGTAAGCATCTGTCATGCTTTTGGCAACAGTAACATACCGTTCAATCAAATTATCTGCGGGGAGATACGATTTGAACCGCAATCCCCGTTCAACACGGGCTTCAAATGGGTCTTCATTTGATATCTCGCGTGGAACGGAATCAGATAACCGTTTCTGTTCAACTTCCCGCCATTTCCGGTCTATCTCTTCAATCTGTGTCCCATACCCATATTCGGTGGCAAGGGCTTCTTTTACCTGTCGGAAAATCTCGTCAGATATCGGGACTCTCCCCGCATCTGAACAAGATATCAGCCCTTTTTGAACGGCGACAAATGTGATTGGGTCGCCACCCGAATCACAACGGAAACAATGCCAGAGGTTGCGGCGTGTATCAATCGAATAATTATGCCCCGTTGAAGAGCCGTGAACCGGGTGAGAACCCTGTATCTCGCTTCCCCGGTTTACACCGTTGATAGGCGCCCCAATATCCTCGATTCTGATACCGATTTCTTCGGAAAGCAGGTTGTTATACCGTCCTCCAGGGATCCGCTTCTCAAACTGCGTGGTTTCGCCACCAACCTCTTTTGTCCAGAGCGTATGTTTACTCCGCCCCAATATGGCGGTGCATACCACATCGAACGGGATTTCAATGATTGGTGCGTTCTTCACGATAGTATACCCGTTCCCGGTTGGATGGATTGAACCCGGCCCGACCACATATGCCCGGCACCCCGCCGGATAAATCTCCCCTAGGTGGCAGGATTCGTCGGAAAGGTCGTATAGCGGGATGCGTTTCGGTGTTTCCATCTCGGCTAACAGGCCTTTGCACCGGAAATAAACATGCAACCCACCGCTCCCGGTTCTTACCGTAAACGTTTTGAATCGTTCACTAAACGGGTCAAGCATCCCTAATTGTTCGCATTTTTCAACGTCATCGACGTCAAGGATACAAACATTGTCTCTAACGGGGATAACCCCGTAATTCCCGCCCCTCGATAAATGAGTCGTTAATTCCGGGTCACCTGCCCCAAAATTGTTCGTATTAAAATAATCCGTATCTATCGGTCGTTTACTCCGTTGTCTGACACGAATAAACCGGAAACAATCGTTCCTCAATTGTCGCGGGATATTTTCGTGGAATACTGGTTCTCCCATGGTCTAATCACTCCTTCCTTCCTTCCTCATTTCGAATACTTGAATCTCTTTAGATTGGGGTGCTTTTTGTGATATCCCTTCAATAACTTCTTGAATTGTCTTGACCGTTCTTGTAATTCTTTCTTCGATAATACATACAGTCTCGCTTCAAGGGTCGGGTTCTTTTCAGGATACGGACAAACAGAGATGATAACGCCCTGTTCTGGATACGGGTCCATAAACAGTGCGTATGCCCCTAACTGGATAAAATGCGATTCCCTTGCCACGGGCGACGTTTTTAAGTCAGCAACCGACCATTTCGCCGGGGCTCCGAATACCGAGAAATTCCCGGCCAAATCATACGTTCCACACACTTTTAAATCGTGTTCAACCGTAAACTTTTCAACTTCCAACCTCCCGGGCTCGATTTTGAAATTCTTCTTCAGTAACTCGGCCCATTGCACATCAGCGATTTCGCACAGCGTCTTTATGTTTTTAGGGCAATTCTTGACGTCAAACCGTGGTAACGGGATTTCATATTTGACGAGTTTGTTAAGAATACGGTAATGAACGAGAGTTCCAACCGCGCTTGCTTCATTGGCGATACGTTTGGCTTCTTTCGCCCCAACCTTCCTTTTCCAGTGCATTAGCCCGTCATTGGGGAGCATTTCCCCAATTACCTGCGTAACTCTTGGATACGGAACATACATTGTAATACTCCCGTTAACCCATTGGTCAATGATCCATAAAAAGAATCGGATTTGGGCTGTTCTTAAAACCCGATTTACAAATTTAATCTGGAATCATCAATCTTTGCGGCGCGGTCAAACGCTGTCAGGATATCCCGGAAATGCGGGGAATTCATCAACGCATAGAAGATTCCAGCGGTTCCTTCCCCGTAGAACAGAGTTTTCTTGAATTTTGGGTCGTTGTAAAACTCCCCGACGTGCAACAGTTTTCCGAGATACTCTGCTCTTTCCCGGCTATTCCATATCCCACGGTAATACCGCCCCGCAATGAGTAACCCGATATAGAATGGGTCATATTGTTCGGTCAATGCCAATGCACTGCGATGGCGGCTGTAAAATTCAGGTCCACTGATTTCTAACAGGTCTTTGCGGGTATCCAGCAATCCTCTGTTTTTTAGAGTCTCATTAATCTTACTGTCCCAAAACGAAGCCCTTTCCTGCTCATCCGCTTGCAAATTCCACAACCTCCGCATCCTCGAAGAAATTCCCGTAAACCTCTGAATACGCTTCAAATCGGTGACGGGTATCATTAATCAGGAATCTATGGCCGTCATCGGAAAAATCGACCAGGATCGTATCGTGTTTCCCGGGCGCGGCGCGAAGTGTTCTTCCTGCGGATTGAATCGTAGAGATGAATGATTGACCACCGGCGGCATTGATGAACATATCGGCAGCAGGCACATTAACCCCTTCCCGCAACAATGTCGATATCATACAACGTGGTCCTTCTCCCCGTTTGAACGCTTCAATCGCTTCAGTTCGCCCCGGACTCCCGGCATGAACGAATATCGAACCCGGAATCAACCGTTCCAACTCTTCCCCATGTAGAATCTGTTTCACGCTTATAAAAATCAGCCGGTTCGATTCAAGCCCGTTGATGGCACACTTGGCGATAAGGTCATTTCTTAACCGGTTCATAACAACCCCGCGTTTATAGACGTTGTGATAGGTTTCTGCCCGTTTGAAATGGATTCCAGACATTGGGGTTTGGAGCAACCAGAACACAGGTTTTGCCAAATACCCCTGACTAACCAATGTTTCCACTGAAATAGACCCGATTACTGGGCCGGTTGCTCCCCAAATCATTTTGTCAAGTCCATCGGTCCGCCGCGCAGTTGCTGAAAGCCCCAACCTCCACCGCGCACCAATCTTTGTGGCGACGGAGAACGCAGTTCGTGCCGGGGTTGTATGCGCTTCATCGAATATAATGAGCGGGAAGGAGAGTCGTGGACGGCCTACATTGAGGATATTGTGCAGTGTTTGCACCATTGCGACCACAATATCGCCGGATATATCCCTTTCCCCGTCACCAACAAGACTTGGAGTTATCCCGAAAGTCGCTTCAATCTCGTCCTTCCACTGGGTGAGCAGTTCTTTTCGGTGGACAACCACCAGAAACGGGCATTTGCGGAGATATGCATACCGCAACGCAATCAATGTTTTACCCGCCCCTGTCGGGATTTCTACGGTTCCCGAGCCGTTACGCCGCATAAGCACCCTGAGGATTTCGTTCTGATATTCTCGCGGTTGGAGCGGAGAAACCCATTCGAGGTCCAGTGTTTCGACAGAACGCGGCGGAACAACGGTATCAATCCCAAACGTGTTCAGAATGATTGACACTTCTTCGGTCAATCCAACCGGGAAATAATAAGCCCCGTTCCGTGCGCGTTTGAAAAGATGAATCTTACCATCCCATTCACCGGATTGGAATTTGTCTGTCATATCGTAATTCTTTACATAATCAGACATCACTTCATCAAGAACGGCGACCGCCTCGGGAGGGATGGACTCGGAATTATTTATAAAGCAATACCCGGAATATGGCGGATTTTTCAGTGTTACTACTCCCATAACGCATCTTCTGACTCAACGCCAGTATTTTCAACCTCTTCCGGGTATTCCGGGTTATCCCCGGTTTGCCGGGTAATTTTTTTGATAGGCGTGTATTCTTCGCCGGAGTTTAACCAATCAACCAGCATTTCGCCGTGTTCGATACTCGGGGTGAATTCCTCCCCAATCGGGAATATGCTCATTCTGGTCTTGGTTACGGTAGCAAAGATTTCTTTGCCGTCACTCATCATATCGAACATCAAATCCGGCTCGTATTCAATTCCCGGTCTGAATACCGGTCCAATACCGATTTTGCGCGGTATCATTTTTCCATTTTGCCCGGTGGAAATATCATACCGAGTTTTCGCTCGAATCGTTATAATCAGGTGGATATCCGATTCAAGGAGTTTCTCAACGAATTCATTATACATCGGAGTGATTTTCGCCCAGGCAGTGAATGAATTCCCCGTTCGCCGAGTAATTTTGTCGTGTTCCGCAAGAAGGAAATCCCACACAGGGCTGATGGTATCAATCACAAGAACGTCGTAATTGTTCTTAATCGCTTCATCTATACCGGCGATGTAAGTTTCGACGGAATAGGGCAGTTCTAGGAAATCCACATCAAACGGGGTTAAATCAGAATACAGTGTAGAGGAGCCCTTTTCAGAATCGAGGACCGCGATGGTCCCGTTTTCACCGGCAACCCCACGAGCAATAAGGATTGAAGAATAGGTCTTTCCGCTGCCGGAAGGACCTACCAACCCAAGTTTCAGTTTCTTTTTCTGACGAACCGCAGGTCTAAACGCCATTCTCAGTTCTCCTTATTTCCCGCTTTCTTCTTAGTCTTCGCCGCAACAATGGTTTCTTGGACTTTCTTCAATGCAACGGTCAGGAGCATGTCAGTAGACCCCTCCCCAATGCCTACTTCTTTGAGTTCGTCCTTACCAATGGATAGTGGTGATTTCTCAATCAAGTTACAGTATTCTGTAATCTGGTCAACCATCAGATCAATCTGATTAACCGCGTTCTTCCGGTCAGGTAGGGAAGATACACCGGTTTCCTGGTCTTTCTTCTTGGTCTTCTTTATTGCGGGTTTGGATTCTTCAACCTCTGGTTCTTCGGCGGTCGATTCGGTTTCTTCAGTGATACGAGCCGCGAATTCTTCCTCGGTTTCACCAGAGTCAAGTATCGTCTGTTTAACCGATGATGGTTTCGTTGTGGTAGTATCACCCACATCGGGGGATTCATCGGTTTTTGGAACCCCTACGAGCCCTGCGAGCCGAATGTAGACCGGGAGTGTCCGGACATCATCACGGGTGTAACGCTCGGAAATGTTCATCACTTCCCCGATGCCAACCACAGTTCTGTCCTGGAGGGCCGTCTGGAGGAATTTTGCCTGGTTTTCCGGGTCGTCCGGGTGAATCTTGACCACGTCAGCCAGAAGGAGGTCCATATCTTCAATTCCAAGGAACGGAACTCCCCGATTCTGTTCAATAAACCGGAGATGCAGTTCAACAAGGCCGTCAAATGCGAGAACAACTTCAAAGACCGGCCTTCCACCCGAATCAACCACCGGGATTGGGGAGCCACGGTTCCCGTCCGGGTCTTTCTCGAAAAGCGGGTTAATCCACTTGACATTCCCCTTTACAAGGACAGGGTCGCCCGCTCCTTTCTGGTTTTCCCAAACACTTTCATCCTCGATTGAAAGAGCGGCCTTCTGGAGAATGCCCAGGTTATTGAACGGTCTCGCTTCAATGAGTTCAATATCGCCGTAATTCCCAAAATCCTCATTCAATGTCCCGGTGAGTTTCACGAACTGGAGGCCGCCGGGTATCGTATTTGGGTTCCAGGAGACGACTTTTGTCAGTTTCCCGTTCTTTAACAGCACCGGCCAGGACACTGGCAACCGGGTTCCTTTCCTGTCACACCCGCCAAATACCACGCCTTCAATGACATCCATCATTTTCGCGCGGGCTTCTCTGATAAGGGCTGCTTTCAGGAAAGGCACGATAGTCGTGTCAGAATACTTCTCATAGACGGGGAATTCCCGCTTAACGATAGTTTCGGGATTGTCGCACTCGTTCCATTCTTTGCTCTGCTTTAACGTTTCAACTATCCGATCTAACCGTGTAGAACTCATGTTCTTTACCTTGTTGTCAATTCGGGAGAGTTTCACCATTATTCGCCTCAACCGGCGATATCCCCGGCTATCGGGCATCATCGACGAATATGGGTAACGAAACAAATTTTATCGTGTTCCTCGCCGGATTACCCGGTTCATCGGAAAAATCCCGGGCGGATTCGAACCGCCGTTCCCGGCTATCTTCGGAGATTGCAGATGAGTGTGAATTATGCCTCAGGAGACCGCTACGCTTAGTTCCAAATGAATCTGCAATCCCCTTCAAAGGCCGGGATGATTGGCCGCTACACCACGGGACTACGGACAAAAGAATTGGAGAAATGGGTATTAATCTTTATCGTTTTGGATCTCGTATTCAAACGTCTCTATTTCTTCAAATCTAATGTCGATATACCCGTAATCAAGGCCGTTTCTGATAATTAACAGATTTCCGGTATTAGCGCGTGTTTTCGCAGTAAGAAGATCGTCAGGTTCAAGCGTATTTAGGAATTCTTGCAGTTTATCAACCCTGATTACCGATATCCCGCATATCCCGTTTAAAGTTCCCATCTTACCCTATCCTTCAATTCTTGCTTCTTTGCCTCATTCCAGCCCGCAACATCGGCTAAATATCCAGTGACCCGCGACACTTGACTGACATTATGGCATTCGCATTTAGGACACATTGGGGCGCCACAATCGGGGCAATACGCGAGTCCTTCCACGACATCATGTTCGCACCGGATTGGGCCGCGCGAACACATTTTCTTCACCGGTTCATGACACAACGGACAATTCCCATCTTTATCAAGATCCTCATCTTTACAAACGATAAAACACAGGTTACAAGCGTATCTTGCCATGTCATCCCTCAATTGGAGCGATTTTGTCTTGTGATGTTTGGATTCTTACCGTGTCATCCGAATACCCGATGATAGCAACGTTGTTATGGGTATTCAAGACCATTGGATGCGTTTCTTCGTGCGTGATACCTTCCATGAGATTCTCGAAAAGCCGGTTGGTTTCCTGGTCAATGATTTTAACTTTATTTCCAACCTTGATTTTCGGAGATACCTGATAATCGTTTTGATTCATGGGTTCCTGCCTCTTTTCATGTTCGGGTTCCACTTTTACTGTCTTTTTCATCCGCGAATGTTTTCGCCGGATAGATGCGTCACTCCGGTGAGTATTCGGGAATTCCCGCCGGTATTCAAAGACGGCGAATGAACTTCCCGCTTCAAGCAGGGTCTTTAGGAATTCCTCTTCTTCACCAGTCCACGGGACTGGTTCCGGGATTTTAGACGTGTGTTCCGGGAGTTTGGTTGATTTAACCCTTTCTTCCAGGAACGGGTCGAGATTGACATACTCCCCGAGTTGCGGGTCAAATGACCCGGTGTTCCGGAGAATACTCTCCCCAATCCGGGTGAGTTTGTCATACTCGGATTCTGTCAAGTTTCTGAAAACGATTTGCCGTTCCCGGTCAGTAATGACGGTTCCTTCCTCGGTATGTCGGTGAACTTCCTGATTAACTGCGTGTATCTCCATTTCCATCAAACCTCTTACATATGTTTTTCGTTTACAGATTTAAAGTCAGTTGTTACCCCGAAATCAAATAACGTTGTATGGCTCGGGTCTACCTGTTCCCATGTCAATCCAAGCGATACCAGAATCCGCGCCAAAGGGTTGCGAATCGTCATATTCAGCATCTTTTCCGTATCTATGACGAATTCCGGCGGCAAATCTGCTCCATCCTCGAAACAGACCACATCGGTTTTAGGATATTTCTCGGTGACTGCTCGGATATAAACACGTTTTGCCTTGTCTCCTGCCCGGAAATTACTTTTCAGGTAAGAATTGGCATACATCGCGCCCCGGACATGAGCATTCTTAATCGTGTAATCTTCCAGTGGTTTTGAAAACCCACCGGGAATACCGATACAATCCAGAGAATACCCATTGGAGCGGAACTTCTTCACCGCAGCGCGGATATATTGCCGAGCCGATTCAATGTCCCCGGTGGAGAAAATGATATCAAAGACCCGTTCTTGCAGTTTTCGGGTGATTAGTGCCGAATCACTGCGTCTATGCTCGAACCCAACGATATCGATTGTATCGACGGTTTCCCCTTCTTTCCAGACAAGATGACCAGCATACCGCTTTCTCACCCCAGGCTGGAAGAATTTCCTGTAGATTTTCTCAAACCGGATGGAGAAGAAATGTTCATCGGCGTTCAGCAGGATTTTAGCAAATCCATCATATGACGAATTTAATCCCCGTTCTAACCGCCCTGCTTTTTCAATTACGGCATCTAAAGAATCCGCTGGTATTTCCACCATGCATGAATCGGTGTCGCCGTATAACACCCGATACCCGGCTGTTTCGATATATGCGCGGGTATGTCCAATGACTTCGCGGCCAATCGACGTTATCGCCGCCGCAATTTCAGGGTCATATAACCTGAATCCGGGATATCCGGAGACGCCGTAATACGCGTTCATAACGATTTTTACGGCCCCTTGACGCTTATCCAGGATTTCCCACTCTTTCGACCCGTAAGGATGTGAATCGCGTTCATCTTTGAGTCTCTGCCGTTCTTCAAAAAGACCCGCAATAATATCGCGCATTAACCCTACGGGCTGTTTCCTAAACCGTGTCCCCGACGGGGCTATAAGTTCTCCTTTTGGGTCTTTGGTTTCGAATGACGCGTTGATTGTCAGCATCGACATGGGATACAGCGATTTCAAATCGAATACAACCACGTTGGAATAAACCCCAGATACGGCATTAAAAACCTGCGCTCCCTGGAAGGTTTCATGGTCGCCCCTATTTTTCTGTTTGGTCGGGAGAACGAACCGTCCCTTTGATTTCCGCAAGATGTAATTGTCGATGAGATTCGCCGGATATGTCGCCCTATCGATGGTAGTGCCGACATAGCGGGACAATTCGTAATAAAACTCGGTGATTTTATCTTTCGCGTCAATTCCAACACAGAGTTCAACATCAACCAGGTTGTAATACAGCAATGTCTTTTTGTCGGTCTTAAACATGACATCTATTGAGGCGGGAAGAACCACTTTATCCCGCCCCAATTCGTGTTCGGCAACTGCGCCTAATTTGTATGAGTCCTGTGCTTTGACTTGGAATCGCTTATACGCGATAAGCAAGTCGAATACACTTCGCCCGCGGATCCGGTCGTCAGTAACGGTTTTGATGCGGGATAATGAATTGTTTTCCATTCCGAGTTGGTTCAACCGTTCCATGATATACGGGATATCAAAATCCTGGATGTTCCACCCGGATATGATATCCGGGTCGGTAGTGTCAAGATACTCGATAAATCCGCGTAGCATGGATGATTCTGACGGGTAAAGCATTACCGTGTGGTTCTCCCGCGATGAATACTCGGGCGCTTCAATCCCGTGCCAATCTTCAGAATCAACGTTTGAATCCCAAATAACCGAGAAATATGATTTCTCATACGAATCCCACGCCGTTATCGCGATAATCGGGTCGCGCACGGGTTTTGGGAACCCACGGGATGTATCGCATTCGATATCCAAAATACAGGTCCGTGGGTCAATATCCAGGGTTATCGGTTCGATTTCCCGGTAATTGATTGTCCTCCCCCGCATCACAGGGTCCCGTGGAACCCGGATCCCCCGTGTTATCCCGCAATCTATGAGGAAGCGGTTAGGA
>JGI24500J29687_10035480_pt1 | contig 15840 bp, 11 predicted proteins | sample BioPla2RNA1_FD_29687 | JGI IMG/M metagenome (IMG submission 29687) | reverse complement strand
GGCGATTATTATTTCTGTTACATTTATTTGTCTAAAACACTATCTGAATATCCATTCCCGACTTAAATCCGACCTTAAATTTATCCTTGAACACAGTAATATGTTCTATGAGAAACCTGACCAGCTTTTCATCGAACTCGGTGATGATACCGCTTTGCCCTTGTAGGAACTCCATCATCTCTGCAATCCGCTGCCGCCTGTTCTGCCGCTCGGCCCTGCTGGCCAATGTTTCCTGCCGCAACTCCCGCAATCGGTAGATTTCATTTACCACACTGTCATAGGCTGCTTTTGTACTGGCAAGCCGCAAGAGTTCATGCTGCAGTTCTTCAAGCTTTTTATCTATAGCTTCCGTGCTTTCATCAAACTCCCCGCCCAATGCCGTTTCAATGTTCCTGCGGAGAGTTTCAATAAACTCATCCCGCCCGGCAATTATGCTGTTGATAGCTTTGAGCACTGCTTTCTGCAGTTCTTCCTCTGGAACGGTCGGCGAGCCGCAGTCAGAACCTTTTTCCTCCAGCCTGCTAGCACACCGCCATACAATGGACTTTTTACCGCGGTTGTTCCAATGCACCCTGCGGTAAATTTCACCGCATTCTCCGCAAAAAACGATACTCGACAGCGCATATTTGGAACTGTAAACGCGCTTGCCGCCTTTCTCGCCGCTCCGAAGGTTTGCCCGTCTTGCCAGCTCTTCCTGTGCCAGCATAAAAAGCTCCCGCGGAATAATCGGCTCGTGGCTGTTTTCTACATAATACTGCGGCACGATGCCGTTATTGATAACCCGCTTCTTGGAAAGGAAATCCACTGTATAAGTCTTTTGCGAAAGGGCGTCCCCGATATACTTCTCGTTTTTGAGTATCTTTCGGATTGTTTCCGGCCGCCATTTAGGTTTGCCTGCAGCGGTAAGAATGCCGTCAGCTTCAAGACCACGGCCTATCTGCAGAAGGTTCGCGCCCTCAAGAAATTCCCGATAAATGCGTTTGACAATTTCCGCTTCCTTGGGAACAATAACCAGCCGTTTGTTTTCATCCTTTGTATAGCCTAAGAACCGGTTGTGATTTACCTGTATCTCGCCGTTTTGAAACCGGAATGCAATGCCCATCCTGACGTTCTGGCTGAGCGACTGGCTTTCCTGCTGCGCAAGGCTCGCCATGATAGTTAAAAGGATTTCTCCTTTACTGTCCATGGTGTTGATGTTTTCCTTCTCGAAAAGCACCGGTATGCCCTTGTCCTTCAACTGGCGTATGTATTTCAAACAATCGAGGTATTCCTGGCAAAGCGGCTGATGGATTTGGTTATCACCATATCGATTTTGCCCGCCATGCATTCCTCGATCATGCGGTTGAATTCCGCTCGTTTTTTCGTGTTTGTTCCGGTAATTCCTTCATCCGCAAAGATTCCGGCCAGTTCCCACTCGGGATTGCTTTGGATGTATCTGGTATAATGCTCTATCTGCACTTCATAACTGGACGCCTGCTCTTCATTGTCAGTGGAAACCCTGCAGTAGGCCGCTACCCGCAGCTTTTGCCTGGCATTAGCCTCTGCAGTTCTATTCTGCCTCGGTTTTGCCGGTATTTCCGACACGGTTTTTGCTGCCCCCAACTATAATCAGCTCCTTCCCATATATTTTTCCGTTAATAAGTTCAAACATCGCCGTCCCGCTGTGAAATACCGTAATTCTCTTAACCACCTTTGACATAAACTCCCCGTCGAAAGCCGCCGGCACATTGTCCATAAAGTATATCAACTTTTCCGTCATATAATCAAAATCATCTGCTTCAACCAGCGAATAGGCATACTCCGCCTGCTTAAGCGGATCATCATATTTCTTCTCAATAACCAGCCTCTTTTTGGGCGGCCTTGCTTTAACATCCTCCATATCCAGCTCACAGACAACCTCCATGAATGCTTCTTCAAGACTTTGTTCCGATATCACTGGGCTGGCGCAGCACAGCCGCCCTTTGACGACACGCCTGCTGCACCTCCACCGTTCCTTGCCGTTTTCCGCGTAGCGGCGGTATTCGCTGCCGCATTTGCCGCAGAAAACCCTGCCCCAAAAAGGCGAGATGTTTGATTTATCGTCAGCAAAGTAATTCCGGTTTCTCCCAAGCGTCTCTGCGCGCCGTATGCGCTCTTCCTGAACACGATTAAAAAGCTCCGCACCGATAATGGCAGGATAAAATCCGCCGCCAAGATACCGCTCGTCGGAAAGCATCAGTCCAATTGAAGCATGCTTGCGGGGAATGCCCGCCTTTTTTGCCGCGCCCTCCAAAGACAAGCCTCCGGCATATTCTGCAAAAAGCGTCTTGACTTGCGCGGCTTTGCTTTTGTCAAGAAATGCAGACCCGTTTTTAATTTTATATCCGTAAGGTATATGCGCCATTTACCGTTCAATCCTTTCCCTTAAGACAAGGCCGCATTTCATTCGGAATCCAATCTCTGCCGGCGAAAAAACGGTGATGCCTTCCACAAATCTTTCAAAGAGAAATTCATCAAACTCCTCAATAATGCCGCCTTCTTTTGACAGGTATTTAAGCAGTGCTTCCGCTTCTGAAAGCGCAGACCGTCCTCCGGCAGAGGACGCTGCCAGCGCTGCCCGCTGTTCCCTGAGCCTTGCCGTTTCTGCCTTAATTTCATTGTTCTGCTTATTAAAAAGAACGGGATCCAGATACCCTTTCGTCAGGAAACTGACCAGTATCTGCACCCGCTCCGCGTTTTCCTCTATTTTTGCGTCAATTTCTCTTATCTTTGCATAAGAACCGCTTGCCTCCTGTTCCTTCAAAGCTTCAACCAGCGGCTTCAAAATAATGCTGTGATTGCTGTATAATTTGTTCATCATCAAAACAAATGCTGCTTTGATGCGGTCATCGCGAATGTATACCATGGAGCAATCCTTGGTCTTGCTGGCAATGTGCTTGCTGCAGCACCATGCTATATATTGCCCGGGCTTATTTGCCATATGGATCCGCCGTTTGAATACGCTGCCGCATTCGCCGCAGATAATCCTGCCGGAAAAAACATAACGATTCAAATATTTGCCCGCGCCTTTTTCAATTCCTTTTTCACGGCCGCGCTGTTCCAATATGCGCTTTGCCGCTTCAAAATCCTCCCGGCTTATGATGGCTTCATGATGATCTTGCATATAATACATTTCTTCTTCGCCATGGTTATAATGACGGATAAAATTATCGTCGGTATAGGTCTTTTGAAAAAGAACATCGCCCACATACTTCTCATTTTCGAGTATCCCGCGGACAGCCGACGCCGTCCATTTCTTGCCCCGGGCGGGTTTGATGCCGTCCGCGTTAAGTCCTTCTGCCACGGCATGAGTGCCTCTGCCCGCCAAAACTTCCGTAAAGATACGTTTCACCACCTCCGCCGCTGGAAAGAACATTTCCCGCGTGCGGCAAATCACCGGAAACCCTGTATTCAAGCCGTTTTTCATACGCTTATTTATTTTTTACATTTGTCATCAACACCACACACTCCACATGGAACGAGAGGCTCACCCCGATGTCTGGTCTGTATTTTTCGTTTTGTCCGTTCGCGGGGATAGGTCAATAGTGGATTTTATGGGCACTGTCTGTTCGCGGGAACAGTTCAACTGTTTTTGTCTGTTCGCGGGAATAAGTCAATTCAATCAATTCTGTCGTGTTAGACTATGAAAACAAATAATACACATTATTCAGCATCTATATGTTTAGATCAATATTGCAATCAATTATTCAAAGCTACCGTCAGTTCTCCTCCAAAATGATTCAGAACAAAGCTATTATCCATCATAAGCTGTTCTTTGCTTACAGAATACTCAAACGGAAACATGATGTAGAATTCTCGTAGTTCGCTGAAAGTCTTATATGTGCTACCCTCGATTATCATGGCCACCTTAATGATAAAGTTGACGACTTCTGGCTGGCTTATGTTTTGCTTTTTAAGTGTATATCTCAACTTTGATGGAGCCTCCAGTATTCCCAATTCTTTAAGAGTTAAGGTGACTCTTCGTGAAGTGGTATCAAGGGTGCCTCTTTCGCCCCAAGCATCAAACAGTTTCTGCTTTAGAACAGCATTTGTGATCTCATCCTGGTATTCAAACATGTGCCCCATGAAATTACATATATCAGCCACTACCGGATATGCCAAATAAATCATTGAAAGATGTATAGCCGGTGCGTAATCTGGATACTTTTTCAGAAGATGAATAGCATCAGTACGGACAAATTTGTTGGTTTCCGTCTCTCGATACCATGTGTTCATAAGTATTTCTCGTGTTTTCCTGAGTCTTGTCGGGCTATCCACTTCAAAGCTGAGATACTCGTTCAACACAGCTTTATATGATGCCTCATCCAAGTTATCATCAAGTAATTGAAAAGCTTTATTTAGCCATTGCAATTTAATACTACATGCATATCCCACTATTTTTACCAATGTTATCTACCGCCTTTATTGTGATAAAAGGTACTATGACCTCGTCGATTGAAATGCCACCGTGCGTCATTACATCTTCGTCTTTGGCATCGAAGGAATCTCCAACCTTACAGATGAGATAATCGTAATCCTTCTTTAAGTAATATTTAGGATAGTCTATCATATCGTACTTTTTAAGAAGCACATCCTTGTTTGCAAAATCTTGAAGCACTAACATCCTGCGGCTCTTTGTTTCCACTTCGAGCCCAGTACCTATAAGCTTCCCAAGGCCACGGCAGGGAGTGTTTCCATGATCAGCTGTGATAAACACATCAAAGCCATTGGAGAGAAACCTGCAAACCATATCGTATAGCTTATGCTGATCTCTAAGGACTCTTATATCATTAAACATGCCGAGCCTGCCTTGTTGCTGTGCATGTACAATATCATCAATGTCATTAATGATCACAGCACCGCAGCGCACAAATGAATTAAACTGTGCATCATAGCCTCGCTCATATCCAATTTGATTATCTGCAAAGCCCAAACTCTTAGCGCAGGATACAAACTCTTGTCTCTCTTTGTTTTGCTTCCACGGCTCTGAGAGCTGACTTGGATACTTACCGCTTAAAAGACACTGCCGAGAAACCGATGTGGTAGTCGGAATCATAGCGAAGGTTGCTGACTGCGTATATTTTAAGCCCCGGAAGGAGTCGGAGAGAATTCTCCAATCAAATTTAGACATACCGTCCATGACAACAACTACATATTTCTTGCTTCTATCTGCCATATATTCCATCGCTCGGCTAACGAGCACAGGCATCTTAAGGCTTATTTCTGATGATAACTTGCCAAAGTTTTGAAGTGCAAATACACAAAAAGCCTCATTAACGTATTGCGTGTCAACTTCTATTTGATGTTCTGCAGCTAATACATCAATAGTTGCCTTGATCTCTGAAACGGCAATCCAATCAGAATAGGACGTTGCCATTGTTGTTTTTTTCTTAAGCTCCAAAGCAAGCGCTGTAACATGGTCAACAATATTTTCTTTGCCATAGACCTTATTTTGCAAAAAATCTTCTGTCTGTTTTCTGCTGGTGAGCTTATCGAAGTTCTTCTTGTATGCCATACAGAGGAGCTCGAAGTCAAGTTCATCCTGCTCCCGGAGAACATCAATGTTGAGTTTCGGAAATAGGTTGTTAAGGCTAATAAAATATGAGCGCAGTCTTCGGCGAACATCGTAAGGTATATAATTCTTACTATTCGCTATAACCACGATCTTAACTTCGTCAGATTTCAACTTGGTTTCGTGCTCAATCCTAAAGCTCAAATCATCTTTATAAATAACAACATCAAAACCCAAAGCCATGAGCTTATCTGGAACACCGGCGGTTAAAGCGAGACCTTCGTCGTCGAGAAGTAATATTTTATTATAGTAGCTCGCCGATATGTAATCCAGCAAGTAATCTGCAAACATATTTAAGCCTCCAATCTAACCAGTAACACCAATCGGAAGTCCGGATAAACCTGCTTACCCTTTTGAAATTCCGATTCGATGGTGGCCTTTTCTTTTTCCAGCTTTGATAGTCTACTCCTTCGGATGTTTTCTATACCGATATTTTCAGCCGCTTCGGTACGCAATTTAAGCGCATATATATATTTGTTGTAGCTTTCCAGATTCTTTTGGAGCTGTTTCTCCTTTAGCTCCAGAAATGTATCATAAGCAAAATCCATGCTTAGCTTTTCAAGCTGGTTGTATTCCTCATCACTGAGGTTAGTAGTTGTTTTGACGGTCAATCGGCTTCCTGTATCTAGGAATACTTCCATTAGCCGTTTACCAGCCATGGGCCTTAGCACCATTTTATCATTAACAAAAATAGGTAATACTCTCCGGTCGCTTTCTTTTTCTGAAATAGAAAGTTCCCAAAGCATAAAATACCCAGCCTCATTCGGGAAATTAGCAATACTAACCGACAGAATGGGCGATTTTTTATCTTGAAGTATTACAGTATTCAGATGCTTTTTTATATCTTCATCATCAAAACTGATATGGTCTATTAGACGAAGTTGACGGCCTTGCCAGCATTCGTAATAATTCAACATCGTCCGAAGGGCAATCTCAACATCAAAGTCAGATTCGATTCCAACCAGTTTATGTAAGTCTTTTTCTTCCCGAATAACGTCTCTATACTTTTGAACATTAGCTAGCTGTTGCTTCAGTTCAGACTCAATCGGATAGAGGTTTTTCTCTACCTGACTCGGACGTCCAATAGAGCGCATATAAACCTCTGTGAAGTCATACTCCGCCACCTCACTGTCCAGAACATCAGAGTATTTTTCTACACCGATTTCCTTTAGAATTACAGAGAGTTTTTCTTCCAAAACTTCTCGAACTCGACATTCAACAGTATCGGTTATAATGAAGTTATAAACGTGAACATCTCGTTGCTGTCCAATTCGATCTGCACGCCCGCAACGTTGTTCAATCTTCATTGGGTTCCACGGCAAGTCGTAATTGATTATGATATTCGCAAACTGAAGGTTGAGACCTTCGCCACCAGCATCTGTAGAAATGAAGATATTTGTGCTTGTTTTGAACTCCCGGAGTGCAGCGTTACGCTCATCAATGCCCATACTACCATTAAGTATGGTAATAGAATACCCGCGTTTTGTTAGCGCATCCTGTAGGTATTTCTGTGTGGCGACAAACTCGGTGAAGATGATGATTTTATGTGATTCATCTTCACTTAGAATCATATCTATGGTGTTTAATAACGGCTCAATCTTGGCATCTTGATTTTGAAACTGCGCCTGCTTTGCCACAGAAATAATCTGTTGTAGTTCATCTATTTCGGCTTCCATATCAAGAGAAATAGCTTCAAGGGCTTCTTCAACACCGTCTTCAATATTTAGGTTGTCCAAGTCCTCCTCGCTTAGCTCGCTAAGACGAGTGCGCTGGTTTTGAAGTATATTCAATCGGCGCTCCAAGCTTTCTCTGATAGTAGCTGTACTACTTGTCACCATTCGCTGCATTATAATAAGCAAGAAAATTAAGCACATGTTTTTCTTTTTGTTTCGCAAGGCCTTGTTATACGTTTTAGATACATATGAACTGACCAGATTATATAGTTCCCGCTGCAAGTAGTTTCGTTCGTCCCAATTTAGCGATACTAAATGAGTGATTCTATTTTTGAACAACAGATTCCCGTTATTATCAATAGCTTCACGTTTTTCAGTTCTAATCAGGAACGGAGCGACCTGTTCCTTGATAACAGATTTTGCATTGGGGAAGGCTTCTGCATCCAAAAGGCGCACCAAACGCAAGAATGGCTCGGTCTTTCCGTTATGAGGAGTTGCTGATAGGAGCAGTAAATACGGACTTGCCTGTGAGAGCAAATTACCCAACTTGTATCTTGCCACATCGCTGGAAGATCCAGCAACTCTATGTGCCTCGTCGATAATGATTAAATCCCATCCACTATTAATAATGGAAAAAATGCGCTCTTCATTGTATCTTTCTACTTGTTCATCTGTCCAACCGTTGCGTTTCACCAATGGTTTTATAGAATCCATCGGAGAGATAACCTGATCAAACTGGCCATACACATCTTCACTATCTGTAAGACGACGAATAGTATCGTAATCAGAAGGCAGAATCACATGAAACTTCTCATGAAATTTCTCTTGCATCTCAGAAGCCCATTGTGTAACAAGACCTGTAGGGCAAACAACAAGAATTCGGCTGATAAGGCCCCTGCTCTTAAGCTCCTTAATAATCATGCCGGCTTCAATTGTTTTACCGAGGCCCACCTCGTCCGCAAGAATGTAGCGGATGTTGTTTGTCTCCATAACGCGGTTGAGCACATGGATCTGGTGAGGCAGAGGGATTATACCGCTGGCAAGAGATGACAGGAATCCTCCGGCAGTTTCATTTTTAATTTTGGATAGATATGCTACATAGCGCAGATAATTCTCATCTAGACTAATTGCACTGCTGGACTTGCTCAGTTGATCTTCTGTCGCTTTATATATACGCCCATTAGCAGGATTGAAAACCTTGTAGGAAACATAACCCCAAACCTCTATTTTCTCTAAAACCTGCACATTAGCATTTTCTATTGTATCAAAAGCATAATCACCGATTGCAAACATCCCTGTCACCTCGATTTTCGGTAATTCTAAAGACCCATCTCTTCCAGAGCAACATTCATTGCTTTCAATTTCTGTTGAGAGTAGTTTGCGAGAGGTGCTGTCATCAGCGTATCTTTAAGGCCTTTTTCATGCAAAATTTGTTTAATATTCTGTACCTTCATTTTTAGGGAGTTGGGCTGGATATTAGGCAGCTCTTTTTCAAGAAGCGAGACAAACTGCCCAATATCCATGCTGATTTTATTAAACACGAAGCACTCAAGGTACATCCTGCAGCATTTCAAATCTTCATCTAATGTCCATCTGTGCGTAATCGCTGCCATATTTTCCACCTCTGCATTATAATCTACTCAAGCTGATATCGTAGTACATTAGCAGGGTTGAGTCTTCCTGTATTGTTTCTTCTGGCAGACGTTCGGCAAACTCTACAATGGCCTTATAATTTTTTTCTTTCCAAAGTCGGGCAAAGCCTACTCGGATAGCTTCTGAGCGGAACAATTTTAACTTACCCTTGCTTGCCATGTAACCTTCGAATTCTTTCCAAAGGTTTTTCTCGCGCAGCTTGGCTACGTCACCCTCTTTGGTGATGTCCGGAACATACCAGCGGCCATTCTCATCCTGTAGGAAGTTTTCTTCCAAAAGTACAGACAGTTCTGGAATAGCTTCGTACTTATCTATGGTCTTGACTTCCTGCATGAACTTCGGCTGAAGCTCAGCATAGGTCTGCGGCCCTCCGGAGGACTCATCTAATTGCTGGTATAGCCATGCGATAGCCGTTTTCTCGTTGGTTACAAACAAGCTAAACTGTATACTCTCAACATCGGTTTTAATGCGGGCCGTATCGTATTCATTAACCTGATCCGGTAGGAAGTACATACCGTCGCGCTTTAAGAATTTTTCATCCAAACCGCGATAAAAGTCGGTGGCATCCAGCGGCACCGGAATGCCCTGCATTATGTGATAAGCTACCATGCGGTCAAAAAGGAGAAATGCTTGGCGCTCAGCAATGAGTTCGATTTTACCACCTTTTATAACGACAACAGGGATATTAGAAAGGTGCTGCCGAACAAAAGCCCACGCGGTTTCTTCAGTACCAGCGTGCAGTTCAAATTCTCTTCTAAAGCTTTCTTTTGGCTTATATGCCGAGATTACCAAGTCTTGTTTTACAGACGAAGTATAAACCATCTGCTTTGTTGTTCCCTTCTTTTTATCAAGTGTTCTAACATCAGCAATTATGAAACCTGATGACACTATTGCTTCCTGAATAATGTTCCAAATTAAGTTTTTAGAATTATGAAATTCTACAGTAATCCATCTGTTCGGTTTAAGTGCTGTAAACATTCGTTCAAAACTTTTTTTCATTAAGGTTTTATACTGTTCTGGCAATTTACCTTGTGAATTATTAATAATAGCTTCATTTTGATTATTCTCATAAACTTTAAGCCAAGCGTCAGTTATAAAATTAAGTTCCGAGTACATCAAGTTATCACCGAATGGAGGATCGACAAAAATATAGTCAATAGAATTTGAAGGTAGTTGCAAATCGGTTGTAGATTGTGTGGTAATACAAGTTGTATTAGGTCCATTTATTAATTGAGCTTCTGACATAAATGCATTTTTCCACTTTTGAAATCTATCACTAATGTTTTCTATAACATTGATTTCACCAAAAATGGGTGATAAGTATAATGTACCAGATAACGGTCCAACATTCTTTTCTTTATGTTGAGCCATATATCGAACCATTTTTGTTGTTCTATTAAAACACGCAGTGCAAATGAAGCGAAGATCATTTTGAATATCATTGTCAGATTGCTCAATTAGATTCCAAATATAGCTATATACCATTAATGAACGCCGAGTAAAAAAATCATCAACACGTGTTATTCCTTTGTGATAGCCAGCACGATAACTATCTCCCCACTTCTCTCCAATATTCATCATCTTATTTTTAGGATACCATCCTGGAATTGCTGTGTTTGAAATTTTATTGATTAATTCAAGATCCTGTTGACTTGGAGTTTTTTCAAGTCTTTTCCCCCCATAAGTGTAGTTTATTAGCACAGGTATATATTTCTGTGTTTCACATACTTTCCCATCGACAAATACATGTTCGATTTCTGGCTCACATTTAGCAATATCAAGGTTAATGCCACATTTTTGACATGTTGGTTTCTCAATTACCGAACCTATAGATTTATCAAAGTCATAAGTAATTGTTCTATCCCAAACAACTATACTGATACCACAATGCGGACAAATCACAACCTTTGACCATACCGTATAATTAATATATCCTTTGGTTTTGCCAAGGAAACTTGATGATTGATTATCAGATGGGTTCGTTTCGTATATCCATCCCAAGTCTTTTCTACAATTAGAAATAATTTCTTCCATTCTAGAAATTATAGACTTCACTCTTTTGGGTGAATTATATACACTTGAAATGTATGTTGCAGTAGGAGATAGATCTGATAGTATTGCGTACCGCCGGTGTTTACAAGTTTGTGCTGCAATTCCAGTCATACCCGTTCCACAAAATCCATCTAATACAATATCTCCCGGATTTGTGTAATGCTCAATATACCTCGAAATAGCCTTTGGAGGTACTTTTGTTGGGTATGAATGCAATTTATAAAGCGGGTCGTATTTTCCTTCACTCACATCAGCTGCAAATGGTTCCCGGTGATAATCATCCGTTGCTTCGTCATATAGTGTTCCATGCTCTTTAATAAACTCCTCAATAAACGGATTTGGGCAAGCCGTATAATACGGTGCATCCGAAAGCGCAATGATGTCCTCATCAGAGGCAATGGGGAACCCCTCAATATGTCTAACTTTATCAATATCTTCTTTTGTCAGTTTTCTACGTTCCATATTTATACCTCACTGTCTTTGCGCTTTACGACGATGCGCAGTTTAGTTGTATCTTTTCCTTTGATATAGGCATCCACAATTCCGGTCAATTTGCTCTTGAAGGTAGCAACATCGCACGGGCCGAGTTCGTCAAGCTTCTTGAGAATATCATCTGTATTGATTACCACCGGTTCAAAGCCCTGAAGTAGTGTATTAATGCTTTTTACAAAATGGTCATCCACCCGCTGAGGAAGGCTGCCCGAGCTGATAAAGTCATCAACGACTTTCTGCTGATCAGCGCTCAGATATTCCTTCTGGCTGGCAACAATGGGATCAGAGATGGTATTGAGCAGCGTGTTTGTCCATTCGTTTACAAGGTCATCGATGCGTATTTCCAAATTATCCAGCTGCCCATGTATGTTCTTGTCCTTGTCTCCGAGGCTGAAGCGACAATGCTGGCAAATATGGCTTGACTTAAGCTCTGCCGGGGTCAGCTCATAACAAACCTTGAGCTCGGACATGTCCTGCTCGATGGCGCTTAGCTTAGCCCCAGAGAGAATCTCTATTGTGCGGAGCTTCCTGAGATTTACCAGTGTTACACTTTCTTGAATTTTACCTCTGCGCTTCGCGTCATCAATGTCGAGGCGCTTTTTCATATGTTCCTCAAAGTAGCGGGTAATGTATTTATCTTTCAGCTTGTCTAATTCTGCAATCACCTTCTGGGCGGCGATCTCTCCGGATATGCCTTCGGCGATATCATCACGGATTTTTCTGAAGGTTGCTTTTCCAGCCTCTAGCTCTTGTTTAAATATGGCACCGAGATCAAGGAATTCAATGTTTGAAATATAGGAAACTACATTAGAACATTCCGTTTTGAAGGTGACATACTCGTTAATAATATTAATCAGCTTTATCTGTACGGCAAGCTCGTCCACCTGTTCTATACTGAGACTAAAGTTGTGGAGCTTTGCCGGTGTATTAAATTTAGTGCTGTAGTTGGAAAATTCATCACGGACGGCATTGCAAGCCTTCTGCATACGAGCAAGCATTTGGGTATTTACAAGAGGCTCGCCCCACAGCTCAAAACCCTCCTGCAGCTTTCTGGCAGCAAGCACAGATGAGTTGCAGAGAGCCTGTGCCTTTTGAAGAAGCTGCTTTATGCCTTCCTCTCGATCATTGAGATTGTCTAACAAAGCCGGATTGATATCCAATACATCAAAGAGTTTCTTAAGCTCAGCCATAGAAATCTGAGCTGGCTTTGAGATATATTTAAACTCGTACAAATCCAAGACACTAATTTTCGGAATCTGGTCGAGATTTGCAGCTGTAATGACGGTGCCATTTTTAAGCGTCAAAGTAGCATATCCAGCATAAATCAATGAAAGGAAGATGATGGGCATGAATATGTAGCTAATGTGAAAACGCGAATCCTCATATTCGTAATCGTTCTTCATATCGAAGATATCTGAAAAGTTGATAACACCCTGTGGCGGCAGTGACTTAATCTTGTCAATGAAGTAAGATGCATATTTGGAGCCTTCCGGACGGATTTTATCACCATCTAAAATACCGTAGCTCTGAAGCATTAATGTGGCTATTTGTGTTTTTCGGCCGGCAAAATAATCGAAAGCTTGACGCACATTTTCTGCCATGTTTTTCCGGGTTATTTTTGTTTTCATTATCGGATAATCCGGATATTTTCCGCAGAAATACTCATCAAAGCAAATGGATGCTGCAAGGTCAACAGTGTCCTTGAAGTCCATATCTCTATTATACTTACCCTTGAGCACCTCTATCATTTGAAGCTTGGTGCCTTTGTAGAGGATGTCAAAGCAAGTGTTCTTATTTTCACTAAGATATTTAATAAGATTTTTGCGTATCATTCCAGCCTTGTTCTGGTAGGCTTCTTTATCCTTACCTTCACTTATTTGCGCTAAGGAACTAGCTGCAGCAAATAGGCCCAAGGTCTCCTTAAATTCGACGGATGACTTGAAAAAGAAGTACACCTCGTCGGGCAGGTTTTTCACGGAGGGTTCTCCTGCGCCGTAAGGAGGCATGATGTGGATATAGAAGTCCCGTTCCGGCTGGGCTGTGCTGCGCTCTCCAGGAAGGCCAAGGAACAGGTACCCTTCACGATACATGTTATGCGAATCCCAATTCAAATCTCTTTGGTAAATTTCAAATCCGGGAACGTACTGTTTGGCATCCCAATCCAGACAGCTATAAACAAGCTGATAGAAATATCGGTTGAGCTCTCCGTCAGCCATGATAGAAGCCTTTTGTTTAATTTTTTCGTCGTAGTCTACGATTTTATCCACATCAATAAAATACTGGTTATTGGCATCGTTGTAGATGATAAATTGACCAGAAACCGTTGTCATAATATCTTTTAATGTAGTTTTAATCAGTGATAGCAGAAAATCGGCATCTTGCTCCGGCATTGGCAGGAAGAGGCACAGGTCGTCTTTGAGATTTTCTGCGGTCAAGCCAAACTGCACATCAAGGCCATTAGTGGTCAGACGATGCACACTGAGCGCATAAATAATTTTTATTGCTAAAGGCTTATAGGCTGCCTTAGGGAAGGCTCGGTTAATGATATCTTCCAGCTGCGTGCTGGCATTTACAACCCGGCTGATTGTGACATCACTTTTGAGAAGGCCGTTTGATTTAATAGCAGGCCAATAGTCATCAAAGGAGATGATGCCCGGCGCGTTTTCTGGGACATCCGTATTAAAAATTCCTTTTATAGTAACAGAGATGTTTTTTAAAATATGTCGGTTTTCAATCAAATAGATCTTGTTAAAAACATCTATATAGGATGGATGAATCGGATAAAGGTCAACAAACTCCTCTAATCGCGATGACATTCCAGTATATAGGTTTGAGAACTTTTCAAGGTGCTTGCGAATCAAAGCTTTCTGTTCCGGTGTCTTTTTCAATATACGCTCAGAGACAACGTAAGAAGTGGCTTCCTTCGTGATGATGACCTGTTTGAATCTATCTGACACATGTTTGAGTGTATCCGAGACAAAGCTGAAGCGCGGATTGTCAAAAATCTTCTCCTGTACGCCGAAAATCACACGAAGCTTGGACTTTGAGCACATCTCGCCGAGAGCCCGGAAGAATTCAAGGTCAAGAACAATCTGGCGCTCATCACGTGAGGTCAAATAACTGAGGAACTCGTCAACGACAATCAGGTATCCTTTATCCGGGTATTTTTCGGAGAAAGCAATCATCATGTCGCGAATGAGTTTTTTATTGTCGCGCACGTTGGAGAAATCCGGTGTCTCAAAGTCTATACCACGAGCAGCGAAGTCATCTTCAATAAACCCGAACAGAATTTCTCGCAGGGGCATAGTTACCCCACCAATCTCAATGCGAAGAACTTCAAATTTGCCTGCAATGCATTCCATTTCTTTAGCGAAGTTCTTGTTCTGCAAATATTGCAAATTATCGGCATCCTTGGCAATCGCGGAAATCACACTCATTAAGTGAGATTTACCTGTGCCATAGTTGCCGACTATCAGAACACCCTTGTTGTCCACAACCTCATCCATCTGAAGCTGGTCAATGACTGGGGCTTTAAGCCCCTGTGCCATGCTATCGGACATAACATAGGTTTTTACATATTCACGCGCTTTATTGGCGTCATCTGCGGTAGTGAGTTGGATAACATCCTCGATAGGATTAAAGCTGATTAATTCTGAATATTTCATAATAGCCTCCTATACTATGACTAAAACGTCATAATCCTTTACATCAAATACTCTGTAATCAGGGTAAATCTCCTCGCTATATATCAACTTCCCGTTTTCTATTCGTCCTGGCCAGATCAAACTAAATGGTTTATGTTTATTAACTGCGATAAGAAGTCTCAATACATCTACTTTATAATCAGGATTAAACATTACATCAATATCTTGTATAACAATATTATCTGGAAGTGTACTAAGTACTTTACTAAAGCATTTTTCCAGTTGCATTGTCCTTCGACTGGGTTTTAATTTCAGCAATTCCTCTGAAATTGACTTGTTCACTGATACTGCCTTGTCTGAAACCTTATATCCGTATATAAGCAACCTATAAAGCTTCTGACTTGTAGCCAACTTTTTTCGGTCAACTATCATTCCCAAGCTACCACCTCCAATTATACTAACTCATGTGTACTATAAAACGGATTTATGTCTCATTCTGATGATTACTCTCCGTGGTTCCATCAGGAACGATTTCCATGATGTCACCTATATCACATTTTAAAGCAGTACATATTTTCATTAATATCGTGGTTGTCACAGGCTCATCTCGCCCGAGCTTAGTTATCACGCTAGCGCTAATATCCGCAGCGGCTTGAAGATCCTTCTTCTTCATTTTTTTGTCAATAAGCATCTTCCATAATTTGTTATAGCTAACGGCCATTTATCTCACCTCGAC
>JGI24500J29687_10008863_pt1 | contig 15845 bp, 11 predicted proteins | sample BioPla2RNA1_FD_29687 | JGI IMG/M metagenome (IMG submission 29687) | reverse complement strand
TATTATTATACGGCGTAGTACCGGAAAATAATTTAGGCGGACCGTCATTAATGCATGGCGCTAGAGAAATAATTAAAGAAGTTAATCAAAACTATGAAATTGTTTTTTACCAGTCATCTAAACCAGTAGATACTTTCATCAATGATATGGAATTTCCGGTTTATCAAATTCCCTATGAAAGATCATTTGAATTACTAAAAGATGCTTTCAAGTATAAAGTGGGTATCCGACCTAATAGAGAAGACCGATATAAATTTCTCGAAGACATAAAAAGCTCTGATATAGTCGCAAACTTATATGGGATTTGTTTTTGTAGCAACCTTGGTAAAATAGAAAAAACAAAGTTTGAATATATTAAAGCTATTATGTCATCGATAGGTCAGTTCTCAATTAGTTTCGTAGCAAAAACTTTTGGCGTTAAATCAGTCAAATGCACTGCAAGTTATGGACCCATAGTATCAAAAAAGGATATCGTTAGCGCTAGATTTTCTTCAAGGCACATTTTTGATGTTATCGTTGCAAGAGAAGTTGAAAGCAAAAATCAAATAGAAAAAGCATGCAAAAGAAATATCACAGTATCCCCCGATTTAGCAAATTTGATGCCTTACAGTAATGCCAAAACAAACTGTAAAACTATCGGAATTTCAGTAAGCCATCAAATAATACGCCAATGGAAATCAGATGAAAATTATATAGATTGTATGGTCAAATTAATTGAGCATATACAAACATCTACTTATTATAAAGTTATTCTTATTCCGAACGAATTCACTATTGGTCCTTATCATGATATATATGTAGCAGAAGAAATAATGTCTCTATTAAAAAATAAAAATAATGTTGAAATTCTTGACGTAGCTAATATAAGTAGTAGTGAATTAAAAAATCACATAGCTGCATGTGATGTTATGATCGCAAGTAGATACCATTCCTGTGTGGCAGCTCTTTCAGCAGGAGTACCAACTCTTATTATAGGATGGCATCATAAATATGATGAGCTTCTCAAATGGTATGGTCAAAGCCAATGGATATTATCAAGTGAAAATTGTACCTCCAATGAATTGATCGCAATGTTTGATAAATTTTGGAGCAAGAAAGATGAAAATCGAAACATTATTAAGAAACACTATATTGATGTACGTAAAGCTTTAATTGATGCAGGAAAAGATATGTTTTCGGTATAAAATTCTGCGAGGTGATGTCGTTGAAGAACAAAAAGAATATTCAATATATTACAGATAATGCCCTTTGTACAGCATGTGGTGGGTGCAGTGGTATTTGCCCAGCTAATGCGATATCTATAGAGACAAATACTGCTGGGTATATAGTAGTTAATATTGATTTTGATAAATGCATCAGTTGTGAAAAATGTTATCATATATGCCCTAGCGTTCGTGATAACACACCAAAAATGGATAATGTAGATATTTTTCATGGGGAATACATAGAAGGTTATGTGGGATATGCAACTGATAATGAAATAAGGCAAAAATCACAAAGTGGCGGGATAGTAACAGCTCTGTTGTGCTATTTGCTAGATAAGAATGAAATTGATGGAGCTATAGTAAACCGATTCAGTAAACAGACTAAAAGACCAGAAGTAATCTTTGAGGATTCAAAAATAGGTATTCAAGAAAGCTCGGGATCGTACTATTCTCAATCTTCAGTAGTGAGTGAAGTTTTAAAACACCAAGATAAGAAAACAGTAGCAGTAGTTTTGGGTTGCCAAGGGGAAAGCATCAATTTAATAAGGAAGCGGTTTCCGAAAACTGTGCTACCAAAATATTTAATTGGTTTAATTTGTGCAGGGCAGCATTCTGGAAATTATATAAATCAATTAATTAAAGAAGCTGGGTGCAATCGGCATAAAGTAACTAAGTTTAGATTTAGAGATAAAAGCGCTGGCGGGTGGCCAGGTAATATAAAAATATATACCGATAGGAATAATTATGTATTGGATAAAAAAATAAGACATACTTTAAAGCCTGTTTATGAAGCTCATAGATGTTTATATTGTTTTGATCAAATGAATATTTTTACTGACATTACAGTAGGTGACCCTTGGGGGATTACAAATAGGGCTGAAAAAGAAGGAAATACTGTAATTATTGCTAGAACTGAAAAAGGGAAAGCCCTCATCGAAAATGCTTGTAGAGATGGCGTAATTGACGTTGAAAAATTATCAGTGGATAATATTATTAAAGGGCAGACAGTAGATAATAGACTAAAAACTCAATTTTTTACTTCTATGAGTTTAGCAAAAGAAAAAGGATACTCTGTTCCTTATAAATTAGATCTTTTCAAGCATATTTCTTATGAGAAGGCTACCAAGAAAAAATATAATTCCATAAAATCTCGTTTAGAATACAGTAGAGAAATATATTTGGAAAATGATAAGGAAAAATACAAAAAAATGATTTCTAAAGCATGCAAAACGGTTAAGTTTAAGAGGAAAATACATGAAATAATGAACTTCCCCATAGGATGTGTTGGATATGCATTGAGAAAGATAAAATTTGTTAAATAGTAATACTATCCAGCACCTCTGCAAACTTTCTCGCCATCTCCCGATGACTGTATTTTTCTATCTCTACTGGGTTTCCTTTGTAAGTAACTTTTCCAGTTAACTTATATTCTTGATAGTAACTTAATATTGCGCTTTTTAATTCCTCTATACTTGATACATATAGACCTGACTGGGTTTCATCCAATAATTCCTCAATTACACTTCCAGGAATGCCCATTGCCAATACTGGCCGTTGTGCTGCTAAATAATCAAAAAGCTTACCTGTGTAAACCCCTTTTTCATCAGGGTGATTCCAAGTAAGAAGCAACAACACTTGCGCTTTTCTTTGTTCATGTATCGATTCTTCTCTTGAAATAGGACCATTAACGTTTACAACCTTCTCTAAATTATACTTTTTAATATCATTAAATAACCACTCATCATCAGTACCATAAAACTGAATTTCAATATTACTTGAACATATCTTACCAGACTTAATTAATTCGCTAATTGCTTGAAATAATGGTTCAGGATCCCTTTTCCCCTGATATAAAACACCCGTGTATACAATCGTAAATTTATCTGATACATTTGCTCCGGGATTTAATTGATTAGGATCAAAGCCATTTATTATGGTATGGACTTTCTTATCCCAATGGAGTTGTTTAAGCATAACCGCTAAGGGATTTGAAACTGTAGTTAATAGATCTGCATTCGAAATTGTTTTATGCTCAAGCCTTTTTTCTAGCACCTTTCTCAACAATAAGTGTTCAATATAATGATTTTGTATCCAGAGATCCCGGAAATCAGCAACCCAGGGAATACCAAAATTACCTTTTAACTTTTTGGCTACAAGGTGGCAAGTAGCCGGATTTGAAGAACTTAAGATAGCATCGTAACTTCCTTCCGCAAGCAGTTTTTCACCCGCTTTAACGGCATGCATATACCACCCTATATTAGCATCCGGATAAGCAAAAATTTCTTCCCATACCTTCAAAACATAATCGATTAATAACCTATTATTTTTACAAGTAGGCTTACCTAACTGCTTTTTAACCGTACTTTGAGTTTTAAAACCCAGCCTCTTTTTCCAGATTGTTGCTATATCATCATATTGGGTTTCAATTACTTTATAATAAGATTCAGCATTCGATATGCATCCTGATTGTGGTGTTAAGATAATAGGTTCCCATCCAAAATCAGGTAAATACTTAGCTACACCGCGTAATCTTATTGAACCGATCGTTTCTTTTTTTATATAATGGAATGTTATGATTAATACCTTTTTCACAATAAAACCTCGCTAATATATTACCCGCTTATTTCATCCCAATAACTGTTAATATAATAACTATTAAATCCCCCGTTTTCGTAAATTTTAGTTAATGAATTATCAACATTCAATTCATCAAAATCATCCTCTGTAAATCTTAAATGTGCGATTTCCGGAAATACTTCTTTGTATAAAATCCTATCCCGATAGGTTAAAACCATATATATATTTTCACTATAATAATCACCTAGATTAATATTATCATCATAACCAAAATGAAAAGGAATTTTTAGCCCATCTGGGATTTTCCAACTAATTTTCATTTTTGAACGTTCATCCTTAGTTAATAATGCAACTGCATAGACTCTTGGGCTAATTGATAAAGAAGTAATTGGCATTTTACCCTTGCTATGTAACAATAAATCCATACCCTTAACCTCGGTTCTTGTTATCTGCCAGTTAGCACTTAAAACATAAGGGGAAGGATAGAGTTTTAGCCCGGCAGCAACAAATAAAACAACAAGGAATAGTGTTACGCATATTTCTCTCTTTAAGCCTGCACTGCTTCTAATATACTCAAACAATACATATCCAACAAAAAGTGTTGAAAGAATTATTACGTATATTTCTAATCTGCCTGGTCCAAAAAGATCGATATTCATGAAATAGAGCAAACCCATAGTAGCAATAATCAGTGTCAATGGGATGGATAACATTATTAACTTTTGATCGGTTAGCAAAACTTTATTTTGCTTAACTTTTTTCCATAATAAAATGAAGCCAATTGCAGTTAACAGTAGATATATACATAGCCCCCCATAAACTTTTAAAAATTGTTCTATAACGCTGTAGCCATAAGTATGCGCGTAAACTGCATCAGCAACTAAAGCATCCAGTTTAGTAGGGGCACCCTCTGTTAGAAGAGTATATATATTTCTAATTGTGTGATCCCATACATAGAATGATGACACCCATGTAATAAACCAAACCAATGCGATTACAGCTAAGACTATCGATGACATTCGCGCAAATTTAAAATTGCTTTTGTAAAATTTATTTATTGCCTTTTCTACCAAAGTGAGTAATGGAGGTGTTAAAGCTAAAAGCATTAAAAGCAGTGCAAGGGACGGAACTGGGTGAAAAATAGTAATAAAGAAACACATTACTATTAGTAAAATACACCACTCGTATTTTTTATTATCAATATATTTAAAAACTAAAAAGAAAGCTAAGGGTAATGTTAGATTTGTTAAATGATTCGGCGTTAAATTAAGGAACCATCCCCCCATAGGAATTATAGCAACTAGCAATCCAATGACAGCCTTTTTTTTGTCTTTAAATATTACTTTTGCGAATAAATACATAAAAACCAAATATAATAACCCAAAATAAAGGGGAAGATACTTATGAAGTATTATGGGATCTATATTTAAAATATCACAAATTTGGGCAACGAATATATAGGTGATAGGGTATATGTTTTCACTTTCAAAATGGCCAGTGAATAAAATATCCTTTATCCAACCTAAATGCTCGAGAGGATCTCCAGAACACCATAGATAATAACCTCGTATAATCCAAAGCGATAAAAAAGAAGCAAAGGCGATAAATAACAGAAATAGTCCGATGTTTTCATATATTTTTTTCTCATCAATAAAATTAAATTTAATTACGATAAAGAAACCGATGAACAAGCTAATGAGCAAGGAACCCCAGTATATGGCAGGTATCGATAAATATATTGAGGCCTCATATTTAGTAGCAGGGTTTATCCAGGTAATTATCAAGCTTATACCCAGTAAAAGAAAACTAACTATAAGCAAAAACATAATTATTCTTCGTTGATTGCATGTTACTTGCATCAAAATTCCCCTTAATTAACTATTTGCTTTATAATCTCTCAATTATATATCCCTATAACATGCGGTCTTTTCAACCATCGGAAACTATAAATTAGCGTTTCAAATGAACCTAGCAGTTCTCCGTGGACATTCTTTGAAAGTAAGTTGTGGATTTATCAAATAGTTTTTTGCTTTATCAATTGAAACCATTAAATTCTCACATCTCCCCTATTCGACAAAAGTCGGGTGGTAACAGGTGCCTTTGCACGGGGAGGCGCTTTCCCCCCGAGCTTGCTAGGAAATACTACCACGAAATAGCTATATTGCCAAATTGTAAATTAATTGAACATAATTTTCTAAAACTAATTTAATATTATGCTCTTTCTCAACATAGCGCCTCCCATTAATCCCCATTTGATTCCTAAGCTTTTTATTTGATATTATTTCTGTTGCATCTTGAACTAACTGCTCAAATGTTCTTGAATGGAAACCAAGTTTATATTTACATACTACTTCATCAGGATCTGAATTCAGAGTAATCACTGGCACGCAATTCATCCAAGCCTGAATAAACGTATTGGAAAACCCCTCGAACATGGAAGTATTGACCAAAACAGATGCCTTATTAAAATAAACATCAATTTCACCAAAAGGGATAAAGCCTAGAAATCTCAAATTAGGAATCTGTTTTGCCTTGTTTTCAATTTTATTGTAAAACTCGAGATCATTTCCTGGTCCCCCTATCATAATAAAATCTGCATTCGTAATACTAATAACTAATTCCAAAAATAATTCCGGTTGTTTTACTTTTCCTATGGTTCCAACCCAAAGCACAATAGGTCGGTTAGTTGGTTTTTTAACTTCAATAGGTTTGATTGGAAACGCATTTTTTATTACTATGCTTTTTTTGTTAAAGTTCGTTTTTAACAGTTCTTTCTGGTATTCACTTTGTGCAATGATACGGTCTGCAAGCTTAATATCCATGTTGTTCAAGAACCATCGGTATCTCTTTTCACCAGGGAATGAGAGTTTATTATCAACATCTCTATCTGAAGGGATGCGATATATAAATTTTTTGTTATTCAGGAGACAATATAGTGCAACAATACCTGATGATCCAGCACTATGAAAATAGATATCTGCTTTTGCTTTATGCATTGCATTAAATAGCGATAATGCTTTTGAACAGAGCGTTAAACTAGATGCCTTTTCCCTCTCATATGCTTTTATAATTCTTATATTATTAAAGCATTCAACCGTGTCCCCTCCATCGGAGTAGGTGATAAAGGTTACATCAAAACTACTCTTAGGAAGTTCGTTGGCTAAAAGAAACTGATCAACTTCAGCACCACCTATGTATTCTATATTCTTGTTTGATAGTAATGGATATGCATTTAAGGAAACAAAGCATATATTTTTGGGTCTCAATTTTATCACCTTATTTTCTGATTAGCTATTATCATCTCATAATTTTTAATTAACTTCTCAGTAATCACATCCATATCAAAATTCTCTTCACATATTTGACGGCCTTTTATACCCATTTCCAATGCTTTCTCATGGTTGTCTAGCAATATACAAACTGCTTTAGCAAGAGAAACTGAATCTCTCGGTGGTACTATAAAGCCGTTAACTTCGTGCTTTACCAACTCAGCAGTGCCACCAACATTTGTAGCCACAACTGGTTTTTTTGCTGCCATCATCTCTAAAACGTTATGTGGGCATACTTCCCTAAGAGATGGGGAAACACCAATATCGATATAGTTAAGCAACCTTGGAATCATGTAGTTATCCACTTGCCCTGTAAATATCACATTATCACTAATATTCAACTCAGACGCTAGATTTTCTAATTTTAATTTTTCCTTAGGCGACCCTCCCCCGATTAGTAGTATTTTTACATTTGGAAAATGTTCCAATATATAAGAAGCGGCTTCTAAAAGATAAATATGGCCCTTTGCCGGACGTAGTGCCGCAATGTAGGCTACTATTTTATCATTAGGACCATACCGAATTAATTTTTCTATCTGGTTATCATATTTTTTTTCTAAGTTGAACCTATCAAATTCAGCAAAATCTATAGCATTATGTACTGTTACAATTTTTTTTAAAGGTATACCTAAATTATATAGCCGTTCCTTACTAGAATCAGAAACAGTTAAAAATGAATCTATTAGATATGATATCAACGATAATATAGGTCGATATCTCGGACTTTCCAGCATTAGTGACGAATGCAACGTTATAGCTATTTGAACCTTATTATTATTATTGGTATGAAGTTTTAATGCTAATAGAACTGCAGGCAAATTTAACAGTCCTTGCAAATGAATTAAATCAATAGCTTCTTCTTTAATAACATTACGAATAAACCTTGAGGCCTTAACGATAGAAAATAATGACAACCTATCTATAGAATCACACTTATAATATCTAACACTACAGTCTAACAGCTTACCATATAAACCAGGTACTTCTTCATTACACGTCGTTATTGCCACTACATTAGTTTTTTTCTTTAGACCATTTGCAAGTTGTGTAAGTTTATAAGTTAGGCCATCTTTTCCTGAACAACAAAACAATAATATATTCAAGACTTTACCTTACCTTTCTGTCACTTTCAGGGTATACTGCTTATAATATTGTTTATATTAAAGAGTTATTAAATATATACTGACAAGCTAATATGTAATAAATTACAAGCATCGCTTATGATTTGGATTATATTTACCCATCACTTTTCTGTGTTTTCGTTTATAGCTTCGTCCTTCTCTCACTGGGGTCACACTTTTTGAAATAGTATTAATGATTTGTTTAAAGATTTTATGTCGCTTCCGGACACTCTTTTCAAGCATCATTAAAACCAGCTTATCTTTTAAGCTGCCTACCAAAACATTTGTATTGGTTTGATATCTGTATTTTAGGTCTTTGTTCTCATTGTTTTTTAAAATGAGCTCATCGCTTTGCTTTTTGGCGAGTTCTGCCAAGTTCGATAAATATATCGTTGCATAAAAATCTTGCTCAACAGCTATTCTTGTTTGCCCGGTAAAGTACAGCTTTTGCCTTCACGATTCCAGCAAATTACCATCATTTCATATGTGTTTTCCTTTGATAAGGTGTTAATTATCTTTTGTAAACGGATATTCTGATCTTTAAGTGCTGACCTAATAAAAAAGACCTTTTTCATGCTGGCTAGACACTCCTAATAAATTTAGCTTAGCGTGGTATTTGATTTTACCTTCACATAGCCAGACAAGCATTAAAGCATAAGCATCTTTATAGCTTTAATCTCCCTGCCGTTAAAACAAGCATCTTCTCCAAACGTGCTAAATAATAAGTCAATTTTCTCAAGCATGATGTATTAGATACACCTGTATTAATATAAATAAACAAACTCCTCAAATAACTAACAAAACTCGGTTTAAGAAGCCTTGTATTATAAACCGGAATCTCCCTCTTAAACATTCTCCTGAAAAGAAAACGTGCATTAACATCTCTTTTTTTGGATCTCATCATATCTGACGCCTGTTTAACCTTATCAGGAGATATTTCCTTAAAGTCAATATAAATGTTACATGCTTCCTGACAGATACGCTCACCCGATTTTGATCTTGATATAATGAGTGTTTTACCCATCGTTTCATTGGCGGTAACTTCCGGTATCCAGGGATCTCCGCAAGAAATATCAGCCAGTTCTGAAGTTAGATCACAGCATAACAAACACCGTGGCACTGCATTAAACCATAAGTTATGCTGTACCATAGCTTCAGAATATGGAATTGTAACAGTATCCCCGTTCTTTAAAACCACTGCGAATCTACCAGGCCATCCATGGCCTCTGAATTCAATATTTTCTATATCCTGCTCTCTAATATCTAATCTCTCTACCAAACTTTTGACTTGCCAGAAGGTATTATTATGAGAACATATTAACCCAATACAGAGGACAATTTTCTTCTGCAGCTGTTTATTTCTAGATTGAGCTTTCCTTATTCCGTGAATATGACATGGAAGGCCGACAACTGCAAATCCTTCGTCATCTTTAGAATCCAAAATTTCCTTCAACACGACATTAACCGGTACAGGGCAGTATTTTGACTTTGAGGCTTCAACCAGTTCCTCTATTGTTCTAGCAATAAAGGGTTCCGGCTCTAAAACTCTTTCCTTACTCATCCTTGTTACAACTGCACCATTAATTATTCCTTGTTCTAAAGCAAAGGCTAATAGTGCAGTTACTACCCCACCTGATGAAGCATTGAATCTTATATTATCATTAACGGCATGCCCAATATAACAGTTCTCATAATTTCCAAGCCGGATATCACTTGGGCTTTTACCAAACAAATCTTTGTTTAATTCATCAAAATTAACAGCGTGGCCAGGGCAAACTTTATAGCAAAGACCACATTCTTTGCATTTATTTACATCAATAACGGGAATATATATGCCCTTGTTATGGTCTACAACCATTTCTATAGCACTTTGCGGACATATTCCCGCACACGTTCCGCAGCCACAACAAAGCCCGCTGTCTAAAACGCTGTCAATTTTCATAGTCACCTGAATGCCCTTTATCTATCATTTCTTTTATTAGTTCACCATTTAATAAAGTTTGCTTGCGGACATATTTATATCTTTCTTTTAGTTCGTCACTAACACTGCTCTGATTCTTTAATATTTCATTAATCTTATCTTTCAGTTTCGTAAGATAGGCATTGTATTTAAAATTACTGTCAATATCTATCAGGTAATCCTCCTGACCCATCATATTGCCAATAATACCGTGAAATTTATTTCGGCTATAGGCCACAATCCCAATAGTGGGAATACCCAGTGATGTTGATGCAACAAGGGCATGAAACCTGGAACAAATGAACAGATCACAGGATCCTATAACACCTTTAGTTTCCTCAGCGGATAATTCAAAAGGAAGTATTCTTGCTTTTTCCTTGTTGTTAATTTCCTTATATACTGCTTCAGCTATGTCCCTATCCTGGTAAGTGTGTGCTATATAAATAATCGTTGCGCCTTTGTTGCTTATTAAGTATTCACTTATATCAGCCATAAATTTTATATATTCCTCTCTGGGTAGAGAAGGATCCATCATCGCCGTAGGACCAATTCCCACAAGTGGCCTGTCTGCTAAAGAGACTTCTATTTGATCTAAAATTGCAGGTATCTCAGACATATCCGGAGGCTCCAACAGAAATGCCAAATCAGCAGTAAGCACTGTTTCTGGTTTATTAATCCCAATATGATATAAATAATCCTTGCTGTAATGCTCTCTTAATGTTATTAAGTCAACTTCATTAAGAACCCGTTTTGCTACATTTCTTAAGAAGCTACTCGCAAAAGGCCCTATAGTTGCGGAACAAACAATCATTGGTTTATCTGTAATGTTAGCAGATGAAATGTTAAGTAAGGTTAATAGATTACCTACCAAATCCTCTAAGTCCACCCTAGCTGTACACTTATCTGGTTCTATTAAATTCAAATCCACAATTGTATCATATTGCTGCAACTGAGATTTCAAAGATGCTTTACGGAACTTCAGAAATATGTAACGAACTAATGAACCCATTACAGTCATAATTGAGCTGTTGGATTCTCTGTACCAGGGATGTTCTATTATTTCTAAAGAATTATACTTTGCTACCAATTGCTGGCTCAGGTTTTGCTCATCCTGCTTAAAGTAACGATGCAAGATAGTGATCTCACAGCCTGGAATGGTTTGTTCCAAACAGCTTATCAAGCCTTCTATTCTTCCCATACTGCCCTTATTTTCAAAATGCGTGGTGTTTAATATCGCAATCTTGTACATAGCACACCCCTTATAAAATTTTAGGCTTTAAGACATCCTCAAACACAGCTCAATAATATAGTTTAATATCTATCCAGTTTAATTCTGCTCAAAAAGTTTTCATCTCACCCTAAATCCAAAAACATCTTGCTGCTAATTGCCATTTTCATTTATATCATCTAAAAGCACAGCTTCAAATCTATCTGTAATCTTATCCCAACTATTCCTTTCTACAAAACTACGTGATTTGCTACCCAAAATGTCAATATCCCCATTACCAATTAACTCAAGCGCCTTAGTTAATACATCTTCCGTTCGTTCAACATAAATTACCCCATTACCCTCTCCAAACTCCTTCATAACACCTGGCAACTTTGTAGAGATAACAGGCTTTCTCATTGCCATATATTCATACATTTTTATGGGGACGATATCACGCATAATTTCATTGTTGTATGCTGGAAGTAAACAAATATCGGCAGCAGCAATATACTCTGGTAAATTATCATATAACTGCTTGCCAGCCAATATAATATGATTATTTAAGTTATTTTGTTCTCTTATCTTTTGGAGATCCTCATACGCATCACCATCACCAACAATCAGCATCTTTATGTTGGGTTTTTTATCTTTGATTTCAGCTAAATCAACTGCAACTTCTTTTAACCCTGAGAAATCATATAACCAACCCATAAAAAACAGCACAATATCATCTTCGTTTAGCCCATATCTTTTTCTTATCTCACTACCATCTATTTTATTAGGATCATAATGCTCTGAATCAATACCTGCCCGAATAACCATTGTTTTGCTCCTATTAGCACCCATTTGGATTGTATACTCCCGCAGCATCTCATTTATTGAAATCACCAAGTCGGCAGTACGGATGTTTCTTGCTTCAATTTTTTTACCAAGTGGTTGAAGAAACTTGAAAGGAACTAATCTATGTTCAATATCTATTGCGTAATATATGGTAGGGACATTGTTCTTCTTGGCTGCTCGGTATGATAAATAAGTAGTTAATATATCGTTACTTATTATTACATCTGGTTGAAAATCTACTATTTGCCTGTTAATTTCCTTGGTATATGTAAACAGCATAGAGAAGTAATCCAATACTGGTATCTTTAGTATCCCCGGCCGTATAACCGGCAAGCTTACCTCTTTAAAAAGTCTTGAAACATGGAAAACCTGTCTTTTTGAAAACAACTCCTTTTTCCCTTCAGTTCTCCATAAGATTTCGTAATCTATAATTCTAATTTCATGCCCACGTAATGCCATTCTTTCAGCTAAATGAGTATGCTGTATGGGATTTCGCCTAATCCAGTCGGTATCTTGAACTATCAAAATCTTCATGAATCTTATTCTCCTAGTTAATTATTAAATCGGGATAATGCTCCTTTAAGATTTTCGGAAGTAGGCTTTTTCTGTATTTTTTCAATACAGCATCCAATTCGTCTTTGCTCACGCCTAATTCCATTAAAATTCCCGTTAAGGAAGGTATCCTTGGTTTATGATCTAATGCACACCTTTGTAACGCTTGTTCTCGTGTTATTTGTCCTTCACGGATCATTTTGCTATACATTTCATCATGTTCTGTAAAACCCACAAGTTGATAATATATATAATTAATTAATGGATAAGCCCAATCATCTATTCTCCAAGTGGTCGAAGTATCCGCTGCTCCTTGCCAATCTAATTCACTATAAATCGTCTTTAAAATCTCACTTTCATCCCAGTATACATAATCATAAAAACCCAATGAATCCACTCCTTTGGGCTTTAACATCGAATCAAAAAAATAAACAAGTCCACCTTCTATATATTCAGTTAAAATGGGTATTTTAAAATTACCTGGATTTTTTACATACTCCCAAAGGAATAACCAAACCAATTTTATTTTATCTTTAGAAGAATATATTCCTCGATCATCCGGGAACACACCGAGAAACCCTGTTTTAAAATGCTCCTGTTCAAAACTGCTATTTCCTATATTTATTCCACCTAAAATTAATGGTATATTGTGTTCTTTCGCATATTTGTACATTTTAAGATTTATTGTTTTATCCCCACTATTGAGAACAGGTACGATTGTGTGTATTGAAGGTTGTTTTAGCCAAGAGTGAAATTTAGTTTTAATATTTCGTTTTGCTCTTTTTATTTTGTCCTCGTTCCTAATCCATACATGGTCAACATTTATAATTTTTGTAGTCCTTTTTATGTTATGTATTCCCTCCGGTGTAATAAAGCCTGTATCAACTGTTAGTGCCAGGACCCTCATCTCATACTTTTTAACAATTTCATATAAAACAAAGCAGCTGTCCCGCCCACCGCTAATAGGAACAATGCAATCATATTTATCGCCACGGTTTCTATATCCTGATAGTCTTTTCTGTAGTTCCTGCTCTCCGTTGACTTCTATGTTCTTATAGGAATCGCAATAATTACACACACCACTTTGATCAAACTTTATTCCTGGAAAGGTTTCCGGTAATATACATCTGGTACATTTTTTCAACTTGTCAAAGTATTTTTCCATATCATCATTATTTAATTTCATTTTTGTGCCTCGGCTTTAAGTTAATGTTCAAAACTCCGCGCTTCTTTCAATATTCTCCCGGTTCTCCTGGAACCACTTATATATGTTTTTCAGCCCTTCTTTGAATTCCATCTGAGGATCATATTTGAGAATTCTCTTCGCCTTCTCAACACAAGAAAGAAGCCTATTTTTCTTATCCCAATCTCTTCTCTCTTTAAAAACGATACCTGCTTTATTATCTGTGATTTCATTGATCCACTGAGCAAGATCCTTGATCATGATCTCCCTGCCTGCTCCAAGGTTGATTGACTCTCCAACCGCATCCTGATAATAAGCCATAGCCAGGAGTCCATTGACAATATCCCCTACATAGGTGAAATCCCTGGTCTCTTCACCGGATCCTGTAATCGGCAGGGGCTGCCCGTGCATAGCCCAATAGAAGAAGTTGGGGATCACATTTCTGTACTGGCCTGGCACTTCCCCGGGGCCATAGCTGTTGAAAAACCTGGCATTGACTATTGGCAAACCATAGAGGTTATGAAAATAGTTTGTATAAAGTTCTCCCAGCATCTTTGTCACCTGGTAAGGGGTATACAGCTGCATTGATGTATCATGCTCCTGAAAGGGCATAGTGGAGTCTGGGCCATAGATGCCGCATCCGGAGGATGAGTAGATAAACCTTTCCACCTGTACCAGGTGGGCATACTGCAGGACTTTGAGAATTCCCATACCATTGACCATCAGGTCGGTTTCTGGGTTGTCCACAGAGTTTTGGTTGGCGAAGTGAGCTGCCAGGTGGTAAACAATATCTGGCTTTTCTTTAAATGCCCACTTTAATTTCTCATCATCCAGGATGTCTCCCTTGATAAAGAGGACTTTGGGACTGCGCGGGATATTCCACTCATATGAAGAGGATAGGTTGTCCAGGATGATAATCTTTTTGGTTTCCAGTTCGTCAAGCCTTTTGACCAGGTTGCTGCCAACTGCGCCGGCACCGCCGGTTACCAGCACCGTCTTTCCTTGAAAAGCGTTATAAGTATTTTCCACCATGCTGCCTCCTTATCAGTTATTCGTTAATTCTGTAGTACCACTTCATCCATTCTACCGTCCTTCTAATTCCCTCCTCCGGCGGAACCTGAGGATCATGCTTTAAATCTTTTACCGCTTTAGAAAAGTCCATATGCTTGACCTTCGTGGTAAATGGCTCGGACTCTTTATAGGTAACAAGAGAGCTGTCTCTGCCTACTGCTTTTAAAATCAGTTCAGAGTACTCCTCAATGCTCATCTCCCACTCTGCTTTTCCTCCTACATTGTAGGCCTCACCTGGAATGAAGTTGTCCAGGATATTAGCAAAGGTGCTGCAGGTATCTTCAACAAAGTCGATGATTCTTTTATGCCCCTTGTAAACAACATAGGGCTTGTTGAAAAGAGCATGGTAGATGAACTTGGGGATAAATCCCCGGTATGGTGTGTAGTGTTCATGGGGGCCATAGCAGTTCACCGGCCTGACAATAACAGTTTCCGTTCCGAACATTGTGGCAGAGTTTTTCACCATCAATTCCCCTGCCCACTTGCTGATGGCATAGTCATTCATCTGGTAGGTGTCCTTGATAGGATTATTTATCATAACATCCTCACTCATCATCCCATCATAGTCACCGTAAACCTCAGCAGATGAAAATAAGATCATCCGGAACTTTAATTTTTCCTGCAGCCGGATTAAGTGCTTGGTGCCGATGACATTGGTTGACCACAGGTTTTCATAGTAGTCTTCGCCGTTCCAGCGCCCATACTCGGCAGCCAGGTGATAAACATAATCAAAATTCCATTTTTCGAAGACCCTTTCCAGCTGCCTGTAATTCCTGACATCGGCCCTGATGTAATTG
>JGI24500J29687_10001740_pt1 | contig 15890 bp, 18 predicted proteins | sample BioPla2RNA1_FD_29687 | JGI IMG/M metagenome (IMG submission 29687) | reverse complement strand
CCTATGTTTCTGAACCAGTTGAGCTTCAAATCACGGGTATCACAAAGACGCTGCGGGAGCAAAACATGCAGCTCACGGTTCAAAACAATCAGACTATAAATAGCTTGGTTGACAAGCTTTTATATAGTATAAGAAAATCCTAAGGAGGTATGATATGCAGAAAAGACAAGTTATCTGAACAAAGTTCAAGCTTTTCTGGAACGAGCTAGGTAACATTATTTTTAATGTCTTCTGTCCTATTCTTTCTACGTTAGCGGCTCTTGCTGAACTTTTCCAACTACCTGCCTCGGTAATTGATGCCCTTAAAAAGGCTGAATATTGATGTTTTTATGCTTATGGTACTAAGAAAACCATAGACAAATTAACAAATAAAGTTGCCGATGCTCTTGAAGATGGAAAGATAAGTAAAGAGGAGGCTTTAGATGTCGGCAGAGATGTTAAAGAATCCTTTGACAAACTTCGCGAAGACCTTAAAAAATAGCAAAATAAAAAGGAGAGCCTTATAAACTCTCCTTTTCTTTTGTTTAAAACAATGTCTCCGTTGGGTGTGTTTGTTTGCAATATTTATTATAAGCATATTTACCTATAAGAATAGCGTCTGCTACGTCATCGGTCACATCTATGTCAAACAATTGTTTAACTTTCTTCATGACATTTTTCTTCTGTTCCATTCTTTGCTTGCCAGTTATATTAAATTGCGCTTGTCAAACTTTGTTTAATACGCACTCATGACGAATTTTATTTTTAGTTAAGACCATTTTGACTACACCCATCAGTTCTGCCAATACTTTAAAAGTATTAAACATTGTTTGAGAAGCACCATTTGCTTGAAGTTGTATATCTTCAAACATAACAAAATCAGGCTCGCATACCTCTATAAAGTATTGAAGAAAATTATAGATTTTCACCAGTCTTTCTTCGGTTTCTCCTACAAACCGTATCACATCATAATATACTAAACGTCCATCGTCAAAAATACTTATACCAAAATTCTGAGTCGCCTGATCTCAACCCATTATCCTAAAACCCTTCTTCGCAGGGGGTCTGCAAGTATAAGTAACCTCTTGTTTTTCACAAAGTGGACAAGAGAAACTATTTAACCTCATTGTTCGCACATTTGTTATAAACTTATGTCCTTGGTTTTTACACCGAACTTCTAAGTCCCCGTCTAGTTTAGTGTATTGTTTAACATCTACAACTTCCATGCCTCGTGATTCGGCTATAGCAAGGACTTCTTGATCACTAAGCCTAGCCAATTAAATCACGACGGAACATTTCTGCCAACATTTCATTTCAAAAAACCGTCTCCTCTTCTGTTAGTTTTTCCATGTTAACAATACGCTTTTCAAACTCTTGATAAAGTTTTACCAATTCATCGTCGGAAAAATCTAATACATTTCTTTTCTTCTCCATGATAACCTCCTGAACCATTACAGTTCTTTAAGCTTAAAATAAATCTTATAAAGCGCCAGAGTATCTTCCAAGGCATTGTGAGGGTTATAAGTAATTCCTAGTGCCGCAGCAACTTGTTCTTGTTTGGCACCACCTGTTTTTCCCTGGCCATTGGGAAGCGGGCGAGTAAGTAGTTTGCCTCGTTTAATAACATCACGAGCTAGTTTTAAACCATCTTCGACCTCTATTGTATGAAAAGGATGTCCCTTAACATAACAAATATCGGAGCGTCCCCTTAAAAACCTCATATCAAATGACGCATTATAAGCTATTATTTTCTTTACACCAAGTCCTTCACACCACTCTACAAAAGACTCTAATACTTCTTTTTCTCTCCTGCAGTTAGCGACATCCCTGTCATATATCCCATTGATTGCACTAACGGCAGTAGGAATAGGTTTGCCGGGATTGATATATTCATGAAACTGAGCCTTGATAACGCCATCTTCCACATAAAGGGCGGCTATTTCTAAAATGGAACAGTATTGCTCACTTAATCCCGTTGTTTCTAAGTCTAAAAAAATTACTGACATCTTCACTCCTTGAGAACTTTTCCAAAGTCAACTGTGGGAAAAAATTCTTCTTCTCATCTTCTATATCCATATTTTTTAATGACGTCCGGATATTTTCTAGCGATATCCATCAACCACTGTATCTGTGGGGTAGATCATTTCAATTTGTTGTAAAATACTGCTGTAAAAGAAGCTTTATGATATGTTTGCGCACTACCACAAAACCATTCTATCATGCTTTCTTTTGGGGCGTATGTCATTCAAGCCTCTAACTCCTCAAAATAAAATCATAAAGGAGACTCCCTTCTACTCGGTGCTTGTAGGACAACGGCCACCCCATTTTCTTTTGCTTTATCTATAAGTGATAATCAATGGACAAGGTCGTTAATAATCTTGTCAGGTTCGCTATTATGATTAAAGCGATATTTAGGAGACACATAAACAGGCAGTAATTTTAAATTACTAAATTTGTCTCTAAATCTTTTCATAAAAGAAATAGCCTTTTCCAAGTCCTCTTCTTCACAAACAAACTTAAAACTACTACCTCTCTTGTAATCTAAACTCATAAATAATTCTTCAATCTTTTCGTTATTTATGATTGATTTTAATTGAATTTCTTTTTGAAAAACGATGTTTTTGTCTTTTTTAAGGAATTCTACGCAGGCTTCAATATCTTCGACACTTTGTGACCAAAAATTTTCATCGACAACTAAATTTCACTTAGCCTTTTTTATGGCATTGTGATAGTCTTGAATAAGTGGAAGTCGTTTACCATTACTATAAAACTGAATAATATTAGCCCTTGTCATCTTATTGTCTTCATCCATTCGATAGAGAAGATAGTCAGGACGACAGGCGCTTATTACTTCTGGTATTTCTTTCATGTATCTTTCATAGAATCGAAAGCCTTTTCCAATTAAATAAACCCTGGGGTCGCAAAGAGGAATGCCGGCCGGCAAGGAACCTGCCGCACCCTCTCTTACAACATACATAGTGTCGAAATCAAGTCGAAGGTAGTAGCTGTTCTCTGCGAAATTTACAATATCCCCCCTCTGTTTGTGATAACTAGAGAGTTTCATACATAAAACATTAGGAACAAAAGAATACTTATTATATCATTCTACATCTACTATTGTAACCCTCATTATTGCTTATCCTCAAAATATAAGAAGTTTCTATTTTCGTCAATGACGATACGACGAATTGGTTCAAAGCCAGTGTCTTTATAAACCTTAGGAATAAAAATACCATCTCTGAGTATACCAGTTAACATTAAATGAGTTCCTTTTTTAAGGAAACTATCTTGAATTATTTCTCCATCTGGACCCTTAATAACCTTATCATATTTTGCAAATTGTGTTTTATAAGCCTTGACCTGAATAACACCTTCAGGAGTACTTAAGGTAAATAACTTCTTTTGTGTGTTTTTAGTAAGGACCGTTCCAACAATAGATCTAATAACCATTTTAGGAACAATATTACCTTTTATGTTCCAATAACCATCAAATTCACCGTCTATCAGTTCGTTTAACTTTGAATGAGGAATAGGAGTGGAAAGCTTTTCAAGAGGATGGCCACTGTGATAAAAATTCAAAGAATCGAGTTCCCATTTTAATTCATCACCTGTGGCGTATTTATTAAATTCTATCGATCTCTCAATTTTATAAAAGGCTTCAATAAGTTCTTCTAGGTTTGCTTTAATCCAAGCACGTACGGGGTTCATTGCGGCGTCATAATAGGCGTCCCATTTAAGACTATTTATTTTATATTCTCCATTCAACATAGGAGGTTCTTTTTTCATTCACTTGCGATACCACAACACCATAATCTCATCAAGATTATAATAGCCATTAACTTTATCGCGACGTTTTCTTGCTTCTTTTGTAAAGAGATAAATGCCTTTTTCAAAAGTTAAGTTTTCAGGAACTAAGTCGTATTCTATAAGTTTATCCATGTTGCGAAGGTTTAATGTCTTTTTGCGAGGTACCAAAGTATCTATAAAGCGTTTCATTATAGTAGCTCTATCACTTTTTTCTATTGCATCAAAACAACCTGCCTTAATAAGATTCACTACACGATCTTTACTAATAAGTTTTTTACCGTCTACGACCATTTTATTTAAAAAGTCTTGAAGACTGTTATAGGGACGATTTGAGATTATTTCATTAATAATATCGTCACCTATTCTACTTATTCCTTTTAAACCAAACATGATGCTATTGTCTTCAACGTCAGGGATAAAGCCCATCTTCGCTTTGTTTATATCGGGCAATTTAATTGTAACTTTGTCTTTAAAATGACCAAGAGCGGAGACTATTTTATCGTAATTAACCTTGGAGTTTTTCTTCTTTTTCTTTTTGTCTTTAGATGTTTCCTCTTCTTCTTCGTTATCATCCGACTCTTCTTCACTAACTCAAAGGTCATCTAATTCTTCAATAAAAGTATAGTCGTTGTCGTCAACTGCATTAGCGTCTACAGAGAGACAGGCGCAATTCCATATAATAATAGGGTAATAATAGGCTAAGTTCATTTGTTGAAGAGCTATGGTCGAATAGGCCACGGTATGAAGGTCGCTAAATGAATACCCTAGTGACATTCCTATTTGTCTCTTCCATACATAGTCAAGCATTTCTTTACGAGTTCCAGCTTCAATGCCTTTTTGATAAAACATTTGACGCGTTTCCTCAATAATTTTAGGAACTTTTTTAGCAATACCTTTACGCAATTTATTAGCCTCTCTAATATCAAAGTTTGCTATTTGTGGATCCATAGTTAATTGCATAACTACTTCTTGTGAGGCGGCTACACCGTAAACGGGTTTTAGATACTTCTCTAAAACTGCTACTTCTTTGTCATTTAATCCCCACATCCTCATCTCTTGATACCAGCTCTCAATATGATTTTTGTTGCGGGTATAGATATCCAAAGGTTGTTCTCCGCCAGCCTCCTTATCCCCCATAAGACGCATCACAGAGTTACCAGTGGCTAATTCAGCAATAGAGGTGGGTTTAATTGTACGTATCGCCTTTCCTCCTGTAATTGTATCAAACTGAAAAAGTTCTACTATTTCTCCCGTATATGCCTTAGCCCACATCTCAGGTGTTGTATAATCTAAATTAGCAGGAAGAAGATAATGTTCATAGGTTGATCTAAGATTTCCTTGCCACTCCATATATTTGTATTCTAGTAAGTAATTCATACATGTACGAATCTTATCTATAGCGGCTACCGTTAATAGGTCATATTTTAAAGCACCCATCTTTTCACTATCACTTAAATCCCAAGCTGTTACTACTACACCCTTACTCGTTTTCATAGCACTATTGTGTTTAGTTAAAGAGCCATTAATGATAAGAACCCCTGAGGCATGAACACTTAAGTTAGTAACTAAGCCCTCTATTCGTTTGGCTAAAGTCCAAAGAGCGGGATATAGATTCATCTGGTTCGCGAATTGGCTTATTTTAGGCTTTTCTTCTGTGCCGTAGCGACATTCATCAAGAGTTCAGTCTACGCCACGTTCAGTTGGAACAAGAGATACGATGTAGTTAATAACCGCGTCCTCTATACCTAAACCACGACCTGCAGTACGAATAGCACTTTTGGTTTTAATCGTACCGACCGTGCAAACATTTATTACTTCGGAATTTATTGAATTAAAATATTTTTTTAGAGCAAGGAAAATTCTTTCCCGCTTCATCGACTCTGTATCTATATCAATATCCGGTAAATCAGGACGACTCTCATTCATGAAGCGCCAAAAAGGAAGTGTGAGCTCCTGACGAAGAGGGTCCAGCTGAGTAATTCCTAATAGATAGTTAATTAACGAGCCGCACGCAGAACCACGTCCAGGACCTATCAAGCTATCGCCATCTGTCCAAATGATGTCAACAATTTTGTTCATGGTGTTGAAGTAGTCAGAAAGCGGTTGTTTGCGTGCTTCACTAATAGCATTGATGTGATAAAGTTCTTCATTGAGACGTTCAAAATACTCTTTGTAGTTGGTGTTTTTGTCTTTGTAAATTCTCTTCATAAAACCTTCGCCTATTAAATAAGCTAAGTATTTATCAGCCTCGTTAGCACCAATACCAATATACTTATCAAGACTTGTAAAATTATATTGCTCCATAAGAAGAGAGAATTTATAAAAGGCTTCTTCATCTCTAGAATTCCACTCATATTGAATTTTAGGAACAATTTGATCATGGAATAGAGAATAGTTTTGACACCTGTTAGCTATTTCAATAGAGTTTTCAAACATTGTTAGTATTTTTTCTTCTCTAAAATCTTGACTGAGATAATTGAATACCTCTTGCGCGCTCATTAAGTAGGTTGCACTGTAAAACTCATCTACCTCTCGATTGCCATCGCTCTCCTTGCTATTAAGAAATTCTTTGTGAAGCTTTCTCTCATCTTTGGTAAGATAGTGAGAATCCGTTGCTACTGTAAAATTATATTTATTCCAATAAGTTGAGACCATATAACGATTATATAGACGTTGATCTTCTTGGTTGCTTGGTTGAATCTCTATAAAAAAATCTTCACCAAATAGTTCCACCATCTTCTCCAAGTAACTGTCAATAGCGTCATACTCTCCCAACTGAAATTTTACTCCGGGATAAGACCCTAGACAAGCAGTAGTGCAGATAAGGTGTCCAGGATTGGCTCCTACCACTCTTTCTATATCGCTAAGATAAGTAGGTGTTCTCATAATAACACGAAAATATCCATGGTCTCTCCATGCTATCGTACTAAGTTCCCGTAACTGCTCATGTCCTATAGCATCTTTAGCCAAAAGAATACAGTGATAGAACTTCTCACCTGGCTGGTGATTTTCTCCTGTAAGACCTTCTCTACTAATATAAATTTCATTACCTAGAACAAGTTTATATGGCTTGTCTTTATATTTTTTATTGAAGTACTCTAGTGCTTGAACGTGAGCGCTTAAACAATCATGGTCTGTAATAGCGATAGCGGCTAAACCTAGATCATAACCATAATCAATTAAGTCTTCCGTTTTGTTAATACTATCTATTAATTTTAAATTACTGTAAGATGTATGATTATGCAAAGAAGCATACTTCACCACATCACCGCCTTTCTTTATTATTATACCATAATTTTTTAAAAAAATCAAATTTTAGTAATCTTCATATCCTGTGAGTAGATCTTCAAGTTTTGTGCCGAACTTACTTTCTAAAACAGCCAATAACACGGCCATTTTAAGAACTATATCAGTTTGTTCCATTCCACCTGTAAATTCTACAGCCATGTTTATGATAACATAATCAGTATTGAATTCTTTTATAACCTTCAAAGCTTCTTTTATGTAGTATATAAGTGCTCGTTCTATCTTTTCTTCATTATGGTCTACTAAAAGAAAGGCTCTTACCATGGCACCTAAACATTTACGAGCCAGGAAATTACAAAATTCCGGAGTATAAGTTTTTTCATTTTTGGACCACAAAAGAGAAAGGGCGTGCATTAAATTATAGGAGAACTCAAATAAATATTCCTCCACCTCTCTCTTTTTATCTTTTGCTTTGCATATTTCGAATACTCTTTCTAGCATATTTATTTCCCCCTAGAACAAGGCTATTTTAGACTTAGAATCAGCGAGATTCATTTCTATTTCATCAATAATAATTTGAACGTTTTTATATCCTTGTCACTCGTTAATTTGTGAGCGTCCTATGATTTCTACTTTGAGACTGCGTCCTAAAAGGGATAAGTCTTGATATCTATTAACAAGGTCTTCATTACGAAAAGCAACAAAGGTTAGTCCACGATAGTTAATTTTGAGACTATTTCCATTTTTCCCTTGAACCCGGCAATCATCAACATCAACAATAAATTCGAAATGGAACTTAGGTTGCGGAATGCCATTGCCATAAACATGCATGATTTCACCAAACTCTTTTAATACAAGAATGTTCCAATTGTTATCATCCATACAGCAATCAACTTCTAAGCCAAAGGAAAAATCAACATCTTTATAGTAGTCATTTAGGAATTCATTGAGTGCCATAATGTTGCGGTCTTTAATTGATACGCCGAACGCATTGTCATGTCCCTCTACATAATCCATCAAACCACTAGCATTTAAAGCCTCCATAAAACTTCCAACACCAGGTAAACTCGACGCTCTACCACTACCGCGATAATAGAATTCACCATTTTCTAATACGGGGCGAAGAACTAAGGTTGGCTTGTTGTAAAGTTTACTTATTTCCATAGCAACTAACCCTGTAATATTTTGCGGCACACTTGTTTGGTCAATTTTTACTATAATACAAGCGTTGTTATGTGCACCTCTTTCTATAACCTGTTCTACTATGGCTTCTACGCTGTTCTCTTTTCGTTTATTTTGACGAGCACGTAGGTTTACGGCTGTACGGGCTAAAAACTGGTACAGAGTTTCTTGTCTCTCTCGCCCCCTGCTCATTGTTGTAATAATTTCTTCGCTTCCATTATTAATAAAACCCTCGAAGAACAATGTTTTCTCTTCCATCGTGCCACTACGAATTACCGCATTGATGAGGGGTGTTACATAAAATGCTATGTCAATTTTGTTAGGCATTTCTGTGTTAGAAATAGAGAACGATTGCTTTTCTAAAAGTGCTTTAAGCATATTATTTCTTATATTTTTTAATCCATTACTAATAATAGCATTATTATCTAAGTTGCGGGTATCCATGCAATCACTGATGATACCAACCGCCGCTAAATCTTCAAATCGCTTGTATAAAATTTTACTTCCATATTTTTCATCGTATGCTTGGATTACCTTAAACATAACCCCAGCACCGCTGAGACTTTTATTATAAAACTTTTCACTACTTTGATTATTTACTATTACTACATTTTCTACAGGGCGCACATGGTTGACTACGTGATGATCTATAATTAAAACTGTCCTATTTTGCCTGCTTAATTCTTCTTGCTCTTCGATTTGATTCGTGCCAGCATCTATAATTACCACGATGTCTGTTGTCACAGGAACAAACTCTAATCTTACTCCATGCTCTTTTCCCTCATGCATTCTATATTTAATGTCTGCAAAAGGATAGAGTGTAGTAAAGTAATTATAAAAGATAGCAGCAGATGTGATTCCGTCTGCGTCTGAGTCCACAGGCATAAAAAACTTTTTATTGTTAGAAAAGCCTCAATGTAGTTTTTCTATCATAGCCTCCATGTTTTCCAATTTCCAAGGACTTTCATAGTCACTTGGTTTTGGTTTATAGAGAAAACTATCAACATCCTTAATTCCTAGAGAGCGTAAATATTGTGAGGAAGCGCCTACAACGGGTTCGAAAGTTCTATTATTTATATACTTCATTTAATATCCCACCTGATTATTTGTTATGGTTTTCCTACTATCTTTTATAGTGGTTGAGTTGTGGTATGGTTCGCCACCACATGGTCTTTTAATATTTTCATTCATTAGATATATATTCTCTCCTTCATTAACTCCTTGAATACAACATCACCCTTGTCTATTGGTGAATCTTTATATCCAAGCCTATTTTTAAAATCCATAATAATACTTACATTAAAATAAATTGTTAATGGTTTTGCTATTTTTTTATACTCAATTAATTTCGCATTTGCTTCTTGATCGGTTGTATAGTCTGCATCAAAAGCTAAAATGACATTACTAACCTTACTATTTAATAATATCTGTATATGCTCATTACTTATGGATTGCCCTGAGGTGGCTACACTAATGTTGTTTGCACCATAAATTGTATCGAGTTTCAAAACTGATTTTTCTCCTTCAAAGATAATACAACTCTTGGTTCTTTCTATTGCTTCCCTATTTTGATAATAACCGTACAAAGTTTTACTAGTTGGGTGCCTTAGTTGTTTTCCATTATAAATAATGGGTTTGTATTTTGCAGGGGCATCTTCACCTAGATAGCGTCCTCGTACTCCCACTACGTTTCCCTTAGTATCAAAATGAGGAATAATAATACAATTATCTATGGCGTCATAGGTTATATGGTATCTTAACATTGTGTCCCAACTAATTCCTTCTTTACGCCAAAGCCCCAGCGCCTCCATGCTGAAACAAAAACGATCATCAAGAAAACTTATGTTAATGGGCTCTAAATTGGTATTTTCCACCTCGTCTATGTTATAAACAGATGTGTTATTTAATTCATAAAGTTTCGCTATATCTTCCATCATGCTTTCGTTAGCTAAATCATTGTAATCTCGACTAGTTAACTCAAACCCCATGCGCTTCACAGCGAAAGCTTTTCCTACTTGTCTACCACGTAGGGCTTCAATTTTTATGATTAAGTCGAAAATATCAAAAACTGTATTACAACCTGTATAACATTTAAACAAATGCGTATTTTTATAGTAATAAAGTTTAGGACTACCTCCACTGTGATTATGGCAACAGGTAGGGAAGATAATAAAATCACTCGTCTCTTTGTTATAAACAGGAGAATATCCATACTCACCCAATACTTTTATTATATCTTCAGGTTGAAGCTGGTCCCGCAGTTCTTTAAAACTAGCCATTATCACTACCTCCTGTTAAAAAGTCCATTACGTCTATTATCCGCTTACTATAATTCACCTGTCCCACATTAATATTATCAATTTTAAAAGTTTGAGTTGTTACAAGCAAGTCTTTTGCCCTGCAGGTTCCATAATCAAAAGAACGAAAAATCTTTACGTTTGTTAAGCTTCCACGTCGGTTTTTATATACATCTATAACTTGATTAGGTTTTTCAAGACCTAGCTGTTCAAAGTAGGTTTCTACATTAAGATATTCATCATCCATACAACGAACACCTATCATACCTATGTCTACCTTATCAGCGATCGCTTTACTGTCACGAATCATGTTTTGGTTCCGGATGAACTTTCCTTCTCAGGTACCATTCACTTGTGTTCCGGTCATAATAAAGATATCGTACATCGCAGCGATCTCTTTCAACGCATTACTTGTCAACATTAACAGTTGATCAATACGTAGGTCTCTTCGCAAGGTGGTCGGATCGTCCTCTGTTGGAATAAAAATATAGTCAAAGAAGACACTTTCCACACCCTTATTTAAAACAGGTTCTATTATCTTCGCCCTCATTTCTGGAATATTGGGCGATACTAGAACATCAATAAGAAAATTGTCTTGATATTTTTCTATAATTTGAATTGCTTGCTCTAATAGTAAATCTTCACTATTGGTAAGAGTTCCTCTTAATATCTTTTCTTCGTCTACTCCGCTGACGTATGACAAAATTAATGTTTGAATTTCATCAGGAAGTTGCTCAGTAGCTATATATAAAACCTTTTGCAATTCTCCCGACACTACTTTACCATTTTCTATTCTAGGAAAAGCCATTTTACAGGCGTTTCCCACCATCGTACGAGTTTTACCGTGACCCTGCGGCATACTTATTAAGTATAATTTTCCTGGACGAGCGCCTCTTACTATGTAATTCAATAGTTCCCCTTCAAGTTCGGATCCGACGTCGGGATTGGTTTTAAAATCTTGTACAAGAGCGCGTAATCCTTTCGCCGCTGTTTGAAAGTACTGGTCGGTTTTATTAATATTTCCCTTTTCTATTTTAACTAATTTAACTCTAAATTTATCTATAATCTCTCCCATGCTTAGACTGTTGAGTTTCATTACCTCTTGTTGGATAGATAGAAAATCAACGTCCCTGTTATAAATACTTCTAGTGTCAAACCCGGCTTTTTCTAGGTCACGAAGAATAGTAAACTTTTTCATTTTTTCATAATGAAGTTGAAACTGAGCCTCGTCCCTACCAAAATTATTTTTTTCTAATTGCATTAGAAAATTCAAACCGCCACTTTCTGTGTAGATACTATATTGTTCAGCATATTGTGCTAAATAAAGATCAACATCCTGTGGAAAAATACGCTCTGCGCCTTGTTGTGCTAGATTATAAATTGCACTAAAAATAATTTGATGGCCTATCTTAACAAAATCATTAGTCGTTAAATAATACTTTTCCCCTCTTAGTGCTGCGGGCTGTTCCATCACATACCCTAAGACATACATCGCCGCATTGCTATCATATAACTTTTGTTGAACAGAACGTTTATCTTCCATCTTCTGAGTCACTGTCCTTTATCAACGAAATATCAATAAACTTACTTTCTTTCTTTCTTCTTTTTGGTTTTATACATAAAATAGTATGGGGAGCCTCTTGTTGTTTTTTCTCAATTGCTTCTAATTGTTCTTTTTCTCTCCGAGCCTTTTCTTGAAAAAATTTATTCGATTCCTCCATGATATACGGAACAATTGCTATGCCCCGGCTATCTAATGTCTGTCCTTTTTCAAAGCGCCAAAAATAGAGAGCGCGAGCTATGTCTCGATAACCATATTTGCGCTCTCTTACTAATTTTGTTATCTGGTTGTTTATGAGCGGAGAAATCGTTTCCAAATCAAAAAACTCTTTGATTTTGCTTTCTAAGTCTAGTCTTGTGAAAGCCATTGTTCTCCTCCCCTCTTTTAATCAAGAAGACTTAATAAAAACGCCTCTATTACAAGCATTTGATTATAATAGCTCTCGCCTACGGAGCTAATACGGTTACCCTGTAATTGAGTTTTAACTAGTTGGGTTATGTCTCCTAGGTGAGGAGAATCCTTCTCGCTACATTCTTGTATCATGCGAAGGACGTTGGCACGAACCTCTTCAAAAGGACGTTCTTTTAATTCTTTACGTTCTTGAACCTGAACAGTAATTCCTTCTATTTTGACTTGTTTTTCTATTGCTATTTGTAGTTCTTTTTCTAAGTTTTCATATGTAAACTCAAACTTTTCAGTAAAATATCTAGCTCTCTTTTTAGTTTCTACTGAGGTCAAGTCGCTGTAAGCCATAACAGTTTGATATCCATCAACCACTTCTTTGCGCAAGTTGAAAATGAAGTCTGTCATTCCTCTTATTACATTGGCTGCCTGAGACTCTAGTTTAATTTTAGTTCCTACATACTCCAGTTTTTGATTCATAATATCTTTGTCGTGAGTAATGAAAATTATACCATAACCCTCTGCTTCTACCTTATTCATAGCCTTAATCCATTCTCTTTCTATTGCTTTCCAACCATTACCGTATGCTATTTCAGAGGGGCTCGTAACATTAAGTTGTTTAAGAACATAGTCATAACAATAATTATAAATAGTATCTGCGCGGTCAAAAACTACTGTGTCGTACATGGCTTTTACTTCTGGGCGACGTAATTGTCTAACAAACTCTAAGACATCATTTCACACTTTAAGACGAACGCCCCTTACGCCACTGATAAACTTAGTACCATCTTCTGTTTGTCCAAAGACAGGACGAGGAAACCGCGCTGCTACACTGGTCTTTCTAGTTCCTGGAGGACCGTAGAAAAGAAAGTTTTTACCTTTAATGGTAGGGTCTATTACACTTGGTTGTAATGCTGTTAAATCCATTTTTCTCCTCCTTTTTAAAATTTAAAGGGGTATATTACTATACCCCTGTTTCTTCCTAGATTAGACCAGCTAGTGCTGCCTTTTTGGAAGGGGCACCTTTTGCTTCTGCTGGGGTTCCAGCTGCTTCTGTTTTTGAAGTGCTCTTAAGTGCGTCTTCTTTAATTTTTGCACCGCTAATAGCATAAGCTTTTACTAAAGCAGCAATTGCCTCTGCAGAATACTCACCTTCGCCTACGATAGGTTTGTTGCCACCTGTAATATAAAAGTGTTTTTCACTACGAGTTACTGTTCTTATAGTAGGTTCGCCAAAATCTACTTCTTCTGTTATAGTTTGAACTGATACTAAATTAGAGATTTCACCTTTAATTTCTACTGTTGCACCTTGTTCATAATATTCACGAATGTGTTGAGCTGCCGTAAAATTATCTTTCGCAACTGTAAATTGTACTTCGAACATATTGTCTTCTTTATAGTTCGCTTGAGCAAGGGTAATAGTATAGTATTGTAATTCTCCTGCTTCGTTATTCTTTTCGGCTAATTCTCTATATACAAACCCTCCAAATTTAAATTCTGCTTTGTCCTCTGTTTGATTTCTTGATGCTAGATTAATGATGTTAAAGTTAATTTTTGTCACTGGGACTAATTGGTTGTTTTTAGTAGACCAAAAACGCTCGCCTGATAATGACGCTCCAGAAACAACCACACGCTTATTTAACATATCTTTAATATTTACGATACTATTGTAATTTTTGTTAGGTGTTCCATCTTTCTTTAAAGCGCTTGTAAAGTTTTCAAGTTGAATAAGGTTTTCTTCACCTCTAATAACACATTTTAAAATAATGCTTGCTGACACATAAGGAATTTCCTGTCCTTCGCGTTCAAAAGTACCCTGTGTTAGTCTTTTAACTTCAACTAATTCACCAATAAAATAACATGAATTTGTGTTTAACATTAATTTTTCCTCCAATTAATTCCTTTCTAATTTAATTCGCTTAAATCTATACTCAAGCCTTTTTCTGTTAACCAATAACGTTTATGAGTAACCAATTTAGGTTTTCCCGTTTTCGTATCTATAACTTCCTCTTGGGCATCCTCTTTATCTAGATACCCTCTATTTTCTCCGCAAAGACTTGTTAAAACCGGATTAATAGACTTAGGTGTTGTGCCAAGGCGTTCCGCTATCTCAGAAGCGAACCAAGCTCCTTCGTGAGCTTGCATGTCAGCTAAGATGAGAATCATTTTTTCAGTTAATGCTGGCTCTGCCTTGGGCGCTTTAGTTGTTTTTGTTGCCATTCCGAGTCCTCCACATAGATGTTTTATTTTTTACATATATATTATATCACGTTTTTAGTCGTTTTGCAAATTCTCAATACAAACTTTTAGCCAATGTTAGAAATTTGATTATCTAAAATTGCCCCCACTGCAGTTTTGCCTTTTGGTGAGTATTTAGACCACTCTACTCTTTTCATCTTACCATTGTTTAAATAGAACATAGGAGAAGATACTAGCCCCACGAAACGAGAATTAGGGGTAATATTAACAGTAGAAAAACCTAGTTCCTTAACTGGACAAACCTTAGCTTGTCCTTTGTCATTTATAGTATAGAAGAGGTCTTCACCTTCTGCTATAAAAACACCTAGAATATTAGCATCCTTAAGAAGCTTTTTACCTAAAGTTAATTTTCCCATATCTTTAATTTCAGCAACAGGAATAACCTTAGCCTTATCATTTTCTAGCCAGAAGACGGCCATGGCATCGTTATTGCAGGAGAAGGCATACATTAGTTTATCACCTTCCTTAACCTTACAAAGTTTTGTAGTATTTTTATAATCTTTACGACTAGTTTTTTTGATATAACCATTTTTAGTGACAGTTAATATCACATCTTTTGTGGCATCGTCTATAAACAAATATTTTGAAGACTTGCCACTTGTTACCACGTCTGCCGTCGAACCATCGTGATTAAGAATTCTAACGGGTTTGCCTTTATTATATATTCAATTGATAGGTTTGAAGCGAGCATATTCATTGCCCTTTTTCCACACTTCCTCAAAGTCTTCAACTTTAATATTAACTAATCTTCCATCGCTAATAATAGTAGACATACTTTCTGGCACCTCTTCTTTTCTAGACTCCTCGCTGGAACCTATCTCAATAGTGGTGCGCCTTTCGTCTCCAAACATCTTAGACATTTGTTTAAGATTTTCTTTAATTAGGGGGATACGTGCAGAGTTGTTTTCAATCAACTCAGTTGCCCTTTTTACTTCTTCTTCTGCCTTTTGAATTTTAATCGTTATTTCATTTACGTCAAGCTTAGTTAAACGTCCCAGTTGTAGATTTAAAATTGCTTCTGTTTGGTCCAGATCAGTTCCTAAAATCTCCATTAATTTTCTACGAGCTTCGTCTTTACTGTTACTGCCACGAACAATAGAAATAACCTCATCAATTTTCGTGGTGGCTAAGGCTAAACCTTTTTGAATATGAACAAT
>JGI24500J29687_10040044_pt1 | contig 15924 bp, 28 predicted proteins | sample BioPla2RNA1_FD_29687 | JGI IMG/M metagenome (IMG submission 29687) | reverse complement strand
GGACATAGATGCATCACCATTTCATTCACAGTCAAAGTCCCCTGAGGTATGGAGAGACCGCGTTTTCTCAAGCGCTGAGCCAGGTCTGTGACCTGAGGGACATCGAGGTGCAGTTCATGGAGGAGTTCTGCCTGGCTGAAGACTTCTCGGGGAGTCCCCTCCAAGACAATGCGTCCCTGATCCATAACCAGCACCCGATCCGCCCCGATTACCTCGTCCATGTGGTGAGTGATGTGCAAAACGGTAATTCCCTCTTCCTTGTTCAGGCGATGAATGGTGTGCATCACCTCACGGCGCCCGGCGGGATCCAGCATGGCTGTTGGTTCATCAAGCACAATGCACTTAGGGCGCATGCTGATGATGCCCGCAATAGCCACCCGCTGCTTCTGCCCACCTGATAATTGGTGGGGCGGATGGAGCCGGTAAGGAAGCATATCCACTGCCTCCAGCGCTTCCGTTACCCTTCTTTGGATTTCCGCGGAAGGAACCCCCAGGTTCTCAGGGCCAAAGGCCACATCTTCCTCTACAGTGGTAGCCACCAACTGGTTGTCGGGGTTTTGAAAGACCATCCCCACCTTCTGACGGATCTCCCAGACATTTTGGGGAACACTGGTATCCAGGCCAGCCACCACAACCTGCCCTGCGCTGGGAGTGAGCAGAGCATTGACATGCTTCGCTAACGTAGACTTCCCGGAGCCATTGCGGCCCAGCACGGCAACAAACTCATTTTCATATATCTCCAGGTTCACATCTGCCAGCGCCCGCCACTCTTCCCTGGTCTGAGTCTTGGCATAGGCAAAGCTCACATTAGTGAAGCGGACCAATGGTTGTCCTTTCATTTCACCACCCCGATTCCCAGAAAAGAAAACGCAGAGGAGGCTCCTCTGCGACCTTGTTCGTGTACACTAGACCCATTCAACTATCGCCATCGGTGCGGCATCACCACGGCGCACACCGGTTTTGATAATTCTGGTGTATCCTCCGTTGCGTTCTGCATAGCGAGGAGCCACATCGTCAAAGAGCTTACGAACAGCAGCGGGATCCAGCAAGAACGCAGCTGCCTGCCTCCGGGCAGCCAGATCTCCCCTCTTCCCTAATGTAACCATTTTATCTGCTAAGGGTTTAATGCTCTTGGCTTTGGCCTCGGTGGTCTCGATCCTGCCGTGAAGCACTAAACTCGTTACTTGATTACGGAGCAGTGCTCTCCGATGACCAGAAGTCCGTCCTAACTTCCTGAGTCTCATCTTGCTCACCTACCTCATTCATCAGATTTGCGCAGGGAAAGCCCTAACTCGGCAAGCTTTTCCTTGATTTCCGCAAGGGACTTCTTTCCAAGATTGCGCACCTTCATCATATCTTCTTCAGTTTTGCGGATGAGCTCATCAACTGTGTTGATGCCAGCTCTCTTGAGACAGTTATAAGACCGCACGGAAAGATCCAATTCCTCAACCGTCATCTCCATGAGGCGGTCAATACTCTCTTCTTCTTTTTCTACCATGATCTCCACACTGCCCACGCTCTCGGTGAGATCGGTGAACAGTTTGATGTGCTCCATCAGAATCTTGGCAGCCAAGCTTACGGCGCTGTCCGGGGCAATGGTGCGGTTAGTCCACACCTCCAGGACCAAACGGTCGTAGTCAGTAATCTGCCCAACCCGTGTATCCTCAATTGTATAAACAGCTTTGGTAACGGGCGTGAAGATAGAGTCCACTGGGATCAGGCCGATGGGATGTTCAGGGCGCTTGTTGCGCTCGGCGCTGACATAGCCCCTACCCTTGGCCACGGTTATATCCATCTTGAGTTCGGCACCTTCCTGTAAGGTCGCGATAACCAAATCAGGATTCAAGATCTCCACACTGGGATCAGTGGAAATGTGCCCGGCCAAAAGCGGACCGGGTTCATCTGCCTCAACCCTAATGGTAACGGGCTCATCAGTGTGCAGCTTTACTAGCAGCTTTTTCAAGTTAAGCACTATATCAACGGTGTCTTCCACAACGCCTTCAATGGTGGAGAATTCGTGTAATACTCCATCAATGTGGACAGAAGTAACTGCGGTGCCCGGAAGCGACGAGAGCAAGATTCTGCGCAGGGCGTTGCCTAATGTAAGGCCGTACCCGCGCTCCAACGGTTCTACGACAAATTTGCCATAGTTGTCCGTCAGCTCTACCTTCTCAATTCTTGGCTTTTCTATTTCAATCATAGTTCCTGCACCCTCCTTTGCGAACGCATGGGCCGAACTAATTATACTCTGCGTCGTTTCGGTGGACGACAACCGTTATAAGGAATGGGGGTTACGTCCTTGATAGTGGTCACCTCAAGTCCAGCAGCTTGGAGAGAGCGAATTGCTGCTTCCCTTCCTGCCCCGGGCCCCTTCACGTATACACTAACCTCGCGTACTCCATGATCCATAGCGGCGGATGCTGCCTGCTCAGCAGCTAATCCTGCTGCAAAGGGAGTACCTTTCCGCGAACCTTTGAACCCGGCATTACCAGCGCTGGCCCAAGAAATCACGTTTCCTTGGGGATCGCTAATGGTGACGATGGTGTTGTTAAAAGTCGAACGAATATGAGCTATACCGACAGGTATATTCTTTCTTTCTCTACGGCGTGGCCGTTGACCTCTACCTCGTGGTCTTGCCATGTGGCTCTCCTCCTTTCAATCCAGCCTATCTTCTCTTACCTGCAACGCGTTTTGGACCCTTACGCGTTCTCGCGTTGGTCTTAGTGCGCTGTCCGCGAACAGGAAGTCCTCTGCGGTGACGCAAGCCGCGGTAGCAGCCGATATCCCGCAGTCTCTTGATATTCATGTTGACTTCACGGCGAAGGTCGCCCTCAACTAGGAATTGCTTTTCAATGATCTCGCGGATTTGGTTGGCTTGATCCTCAGTAAGGTCGCGCACACGGGTATTAGGATCGATTCCGCAGATCTCAATGATTTTCTCGGCAGTACTCCGGCCAATACCAAAAATGTAGGTGAGGCCGATTACTACCCGCTTATCGCGTGGTAAATCTACACCTGCTATACGTGCCATCTATCTGGACACCCCCTCGTTTGTTATCCTTGTTTTTGCTTATGCCTTGGATTCTCGCAAATTACCATTACGCGGCCTTTGCGCCGGATAATTTTGCATTTCTCGCACATTGGTTTGACAGAAGGTCTCACCTTCATTGTCTAGCGCCCCCTTCTTACGCCGCACTGGACACTGCTGTGTCCTAGACTATTTTTTGCGGTACGTGATTCTTCCCCTGGTCAAATCGTAGGGAGATAGTTCTACCGTCACTCTATCACCTGGCAGAATTCGGATGAAGTTCATCCGCATCTTGCCGGAGATATGGGCTAGAACTTTATGCCCATTCTCTAATTCTACACGAAACATGGCATTTGGCAATGGTTCAATTACCGTACCTTCAACTTCAATGGCATCATCCTTGGCCATGATCCTGCAAAACCTCCTCTCTCACTTCCTCCACACTGCTGTGCCGTTCTATGAAGGCGCGAATGGCTTTATCATCCAAACGTCCCTGCTCCAGTTTAGCCTGGTGCACCAGAAGGTGCTTCACATTCTTGCGTTTGGTGCGGTTGACCTTGCGCAGCAGGCCATCGGCCACTTCCACATGCTTGTCATCATAGAATCGGACCACCACATACTTTCTTCCTAAGTCTCTACCCCGTTTTGACGTTACTAATTGTCCGACTTCCAAAAGCCTCATTTCATCTCTCCTACAAGACCGTAAGAATCACGGGGCCTTCGTCAGTGACAGCAACCGTGTGTTCAAAATGAGCTGACCAACACTTGTCCCGTGTCACAACCGTCCAATTATCAGTCAATACCTCCACATGGTATCCACCCACATTCACCATGGGCTCGATGGCCAAAGTCATCCCTGACTTCAAACGTGGGCCCCTCCCTGGAGGGCCGAAATTCGGAATCTGTGGCGCTTCGTGCATTTCCCGTCCAATTCCATGTCCCACATAATCGCGGACCACAGAGAATCCCTGCTCTTCAACATGCTTCTGCACAGCGTGGGAAATATCAGAAAGGCGGTTACCAACTCGAGCTTCATCGATACCTAAGAACAATGCTTCTTCTGTTGCAGTGAGCAGCCTTTGAACCTCAGGGGCCACATTGCCCACGGGATAGGTCCAGGCACTGTCACCGCAAAAACCATCTACAAATGCCCCAATGTCGATGCTGACAATGGATCCCTCTTCCAAAACAACTTCCCTGCTGGGAATTCCATGCACAACCACTTCGTTGACGGATGCGCAAATGGAAGCGGGATACCCATGATAACCTTTGAATGCTGGAACCGCGTTCTGCTTCATCAAAAACTCTTCAACTGCCCTATCTAAGTCCCAAGTGGTGATTCCGGGCTTGACCAGTTCGCGCACTAGGGCGTGGGCCTGGGCTACCACCCTCCCCGCGCGCCGCATGGTTTGGATTTCCTCAGCGGATTTGAGAATGATCATAGGGCATCACCAACACTCTCCGCTGGCGCCAACCGCTGCAGGTAATGGTCCAAATCAGCAAACACCTCATCAATCGGTCGCACTCCATTGATGCTGTACAGCCGGCCATCCATACTGTAGTAATGGAGGACAGGGTGGGTCTGCCTCATGTACACAACAAGCCTGGTGCGGGCAGTCTCTTCGGTATCATCGGTGCGGCGGTACAGCTCTCCGCCGCAGTTGTCGCACACACTCATGTCACGGGACCGGTAATGCTCGAGATGATAGACCGCTCCGCACTTACTGCACATCCGCCTCTTGGCAATCCTTTCGATTGCTTCTTGATACGTGATGCGGATGTCAAAGGCCATTTGCACATCGAGGCCGATCTGGGCGAGGCGCTGATCTAGAGCTCTAGCCTGGAGCACAGTGCGGGGAAACCCGTCTAGGATCCACCCCTTAGCACAATCCGGCTTGCTGATGCGCTCATAGACCATCTGCATAGCGAGTTCATCTGGAATCAACTCGCCCTTCCTGGTGTACGAGTCAACCTCCCTGCCGACTTCGCTTCCTGACGCCACCACTTCGCGGATCAGGCTGCCTGAGGAAATATGGGGAATGCCGTACTTCACGGCAATCCGATCCCCCTGCGTGCCCTTGCCCGCTCCCGGCAAGCCCAGCAACACCAAACGCATGTGCTTATCCTCCTTTTTACTTCAGGAAACCTTCGTAATGCCTCATGAGCAGATGGGCCTCGATTTGCTGCATGGTGTCAAGAGCTACACCAACCATAATCAAGGTACCTGTTCCTCCGAAAAAGAGGATGTTCGAAGGGATCCTGGTCACTGCAGCTACCACAAAGGGCAAGACAGCTATAACCGCCAGGAAAATGGCTCCAGGCAGTGTGATTCTGGTGAGAATCCGATCCATGTAGTCTGCAGTGGGCTTGCCCGGACGGAGGCCAGGAATGAAACCCCCGTTTTTCTTCATGTTCGTAGCAACCTCTCCAGGATTGAAGGTTACTGCGGTATAAAAATAAGTGAAGAAGAGCACAAGAATTACATACAACACATTGTACCCAAAAGTGCCGTAGTCCAGCCACCGATCTACAAAGGCCTTAACCCCTGGAATGAACTGAGCCAAAGTCAGGGGGAACGTCAGCACTGACGAGGCGAAGATGACCGGAATAACTCCTGCTTGGTTCACCTTCAAAGGAATGTGTGTGGACTGGCCACCGTACATTCTGCGCCCCACGACACGCTTGGAGTATTGAACTGGTACTCTGCGCTCGCCCTTTGTAATCATGACTACAGCAGCAATCACCGCTACGGTGATCAACAGGTAGACAATGAGGCTGATGACATGGAGCTGACCTGCGGCCGCAGCACGAAATGCATTTGCCCAAGTGGTGGGCATAGCAGCCACAATGTTGACGAAGATGAGCAGAGAGATTCCATTGCCAATGCCTTTCTCAGTAATCTTCTCACCTAACCACATGGTGAACATGGTACCTGCGGTCAAGGTGAGCATGATCAATGCTAAGCCGAAAAAGGTCGGGTTGGATGTCACGCCCCAGTTCCTGGCCATAATGGTGGTACCAAAGGCCTGGACAAAGGCTAACACTACCGTTGCATACCTTGTGTACTGGGCAATAACCTTGCGGCCCTCAGGGCCTTCCTTCTGCAACTGCTCCAAACTTGGGATGACGATGGTCAAGAGGTTCATCACAATGGAGGCAGTAATGTAAGGGCTGACGCCCTGTGCAAAAACGGTAAATCTTTCTAAGGCGCCCCCGGTAAATAGGTTCAGGAACCCGAAGATGTTTCCTCCATCAACTCCCAGTTGCCGGGCTAACTCTACTGCGTTCACCCCTGGAACCGGAACAAAAGCGCCGATCCGGTACACTGCCAACAGGGCAGCGGTGTACAGGAGCTTCTTTCGCAAATCGGGGATCCTGATCGCATTTCTTAATGCAGCTAGCAACTAGATCACCTCAACTTTGCCGCCAGCCTCTTGAATCTTGGCTGCTGCCGAATTTGTAAAACGATGAGCCTGCACCGTTAACGCTTGATTGATCTCGCCGTTGCCGAGGATCTTTATCCCATCCTGGACTTTCTTCACAAGGCCAGATTCAACTAAGAGTTCAGGAGTGACAACTGTACCCGGTGCGAACCGATTCAAGTCTTCTAACTTGACTTCGGTGTAGACTTTCCCCAGCACATTTTTGAAACCGCGTTTGGGCATCCGTCTGACTAAAGGAGTCTGACCACCTTCAAAGTAGTGGCCTTTTCCGCCCCCGGAGCGCTGCCCCTGGCCCTTATGACCACGACCGGACGTTTTGCCCAAGCCAGAAGCCATGCCGCGGCCTACTCTCTTGCGTCTATGCCTGCTGCCTTCTGCGGGTTTGAGTTCATGAAGCCGCACACTTACACCCCCTCTTACTGGTCTAGTTCTTCCACTTCCACCAAGTGTCTTACTTTGTGAATCATACCCCTAATGGCGGGGCTGTCGTCATGGACAACAGATGTGCCCAGCTTTTTCAAACCAAGGGCTGCAACTGTGTCTTTTTGATCTTGAGCGTAACCGATCGCGCTCTTTCTGTAAGTTATCTTCAACTTTGCCACAACATTCGCCCCCTAACCTAAGATTTCCCCAGGATTTTTCCCGCGAAGCCGGGCTACTTCTTCCACCGTTCTCAGGCTTTTCAGTCCCTCAATTGTTGCTCTGACAACGTTAATGGGGTTAGCGGATCCCAAAGACTTGGTCAAAACATCGCGCACACCTGCCGATTCCATAACGGCACGGACTGCACCGCCAGCAATTACTCCTGTACCTTCAGAAGCTGGTTTCAGCAGTACCCTGGCACCTCCATAGGTTTGTGTAACGGCATGGGGGATGGTGGTTCCCACAATTGGCACTGTAATCATATTCCTCTTGGCCTCTTCAGTAGCCTTGCGGATTGCCTCGGGTACCTCCTTGGCTTTGCCAAGCCCAGCACCTACCCGGCCGTTGCCATCTCCCACCACTACTAAGGCGCTGAAGGAACGGGTCCGTCCACCCTTAACAGTCTTGGAGACAGGATTGATGTTTACCAAGCGTTCTTGCAGCTCTACCCCACTTGTTTCAGTTCGTTTTGACAAGTTCGTTTCCCTCCCTTGCACCTAGAATTCCAGGCCACCTTCACGGGCACCATCAGCCAACGAGGCGATCCTGCCGTGATAGATGTAGCCGCCGCGATCAAATACAACTTTCGAAATGCCCTTTTCCTTCGCACGCTGGGCAATGACACGCCCGATTTCTTTGGCCGCTTCTTTGTTCCCTGTGGATCCCAATTTAGCACGTAATTCAGGCTCTACAGTGGAGGCGGACACCAAAGTATGTCCGATGCTGTCATCGATGATTTGGGCGTGAATATGGTGCAAACTGCGGTATACATTCAGCCGTGGGCGCTCAGGCGTTCCGATAACACGCTTTCTCAAGCGCTGATGCCTTTTTTCCCTGGCTTCACGCCGATTAAACTTGGCCATCTATTACCCTCCTTTAAGCTCTAAGCTTTACCTGCCTTACCTGCTTTGCGGCGCACTTTTTCGCCTTCGTAGCGAATACCTTTACCCAAGTAAGGCTCTGGTCTTCTGAAGTCGCGAATATTGGCTGCCGTTTGACCAACCAGTTCCTTGTCAATACCCTTGACACTGATCTTGGTCGGTGTGGGAACTTCAATTTCTATACCTGGAGCTGGGTCTACTTCGATGGGGTGAGAGTAGCCTAGTGACAGCACCAACTTGTTCCCCTGCTTCGCTGCTCTGTATCCTACCCCAACAATTTCCAGATTCCGGGTGAATCCCTCCGTTACGCCTTTAACCATATTAGCAATAAGTGTGCGGGTCAAGCCATGGAGGGAGCGATGCTCTTTTTCGTCGCTGGGCCTGGTCACAGTGATCACGCCATCCTGCAGTTCAACCTGCATCTCTGGATGGAATTCCCTTGTTAACTGCCCTTTTGGCCCTTTGACTTCAATCACGTTGCCGTTGATCTTGATCTCAACGCCAGCAGGAACCTGAATGGGAGATCTTCCGATTCTGGACATCTAACTTCCCTCCTTTACCACACGTAGCAAATTACTTCCCCGCCTATGCCCTCTTTACGAGCAACTCGGTCAGTGACAATCCCTTTCGAAGTGGAAAGAATAGCCACACCAAGTCCGCCCAGTACTCTAGGCACCTCTTCCTTAGCGGCGTAGACTCTGGAGCCGGGCTTGCTGATCCGCTTAATCCCCTTGATCACCGCACCATGTGCCGGGTCATACTTGAGGTAAATGCGAATCATTCCCTGCTTGTTGTCTTCGATAACCTTATATTCCTTAATAAAACCCTCGTCCTTCAGGATACGAGCCAACTCTTCCTTCAGCTTGGACCGGGGTATATCTACCGATTCGTGCTTCACGGAACTTGCATTCCGAATCCGTGTGAGCATATCCGCGATTGGATCTGTCATTACCATACAGGAAACCTCCTTTCGGATGAGCCATCCCTACCAGCTGGCTTTTGTTACTCCTGGAATCTGCCCTTCATTAGCATATTTCCGGAAGCATACACGGCACATTTGAAAACGGCGCATGTAACCACGGGGACGCCCGCAAATTCTACAACGATTAACTCGGCGCACTTGATACTTCGGTTGGCGCTGCGCCTTGATGATCATTGACTTCTTCGCCACACTATCTCTCCTCTCAGCTTCTAAACGGCATACCCATGAGCTTCAAGAGTTCGTACGCTTCCTCGTCAGTCTCAGCCGTGGTACCGATGGTAACCATGAGACCTCTTACCTTGTCGATCTTGTCATACTCGATTTCTGGGAACACCAGTTGTTCACGCAAACCTAGACTGTAGTTGCCGCGCCCGTCAAAGGACTTCTCAGAAACACCGCGGAAGTCTCTGATGCGGGGCAGCGCAATGCTGATTAAGCGATCGAGAAACTCATACATGCGCTCTCCACGCAAAGTAACCTTGCAGCCAATGGCCATTCCGGCGCGGAGCTTGTAGGCAGCAACCGATTTCTTGGCATAGGTGATAATCGGCTTTTGACCAGAGATGATTTCTAAGTCACGGGCGGCTGCTTCCAGTGCCTTTGGATCCTGCACTGCTTCGCCCACACCTATATTTAAAACTACTTTATCAAACTTGGGTACCTCCATAACGTTCTTGTATCCAAAGCGTTCCATGAGCGCAGGTACCACTTCAGTTTGGTATTTTTCCTTGAATCGTGCCAAGACAACTCCCCCCTTTTCAAACAGATGCAGTCAATACTTAGTTGATAGTTCTCCCGCATTTCTTGCATTGACGCTCCAGTTTCCCATCAGCTGTCCGCTCGCGTCTCACCTTGGTAGGACCCTTGCAGCTGGGGCAGACTAGGGCAACATTAGAAGCATCGATTGGTCCAGGCTTGTCAATAATGCCCCCTTGCGGATTGGTCTGAGTAGGCCTGGTGTGTTTCTTTTGAATGTTAACGCCGTCTACGATAACCCGGCCCTGTTGGGTGAGGACTTCCAGCACCTTGCCTCTCTTGCCTTTGTCCTCTCCGGAAATCACTGCTACCGTATCGCCGCGCTTGACATGAATTTTAGCCATTCTCCATCCTCCTTTCTTCTAGAGAACTTCAGGAGCCAGAGAGACGATCTTCATGAAATCTTTTTCCCGCAGTTCCCTAGCCACAGGGCCAAAGATACGGGTCCCTCTCGGATTGTTCTGATCGTTTATGATAACAGCTGCATTCTCATCGAACCGAATGTAAGAACCATCGGCACGGCCATACTGTTTTTTCGTCCTTACGATGACAGCTTTCACAATATCGCCTTTTTTAACGACGCCACCAGGAGCTGCGTGTTTAACTGTAGCAATGATCACATCGCCCACCTGGGCATAACGCCGCTTAGAGCCGCCTAGAACTCGTATGCATAGAAGCTCTCTAGCACCGGTGTTGTCAGCAACCTTTAAACGACTCTCTTGCTGGATCATATGAGCTCCTCCTTCCCTCACCTAGATTGTTAAACTAACGGGCCTTTTCGACGATTTCCACTACCCGCCAGCGTTTCTGCTTACTCAGGGGTCTGGTCTCCATAATGCGCACCCGATCTCCTACTGCACACTCGTTCGCTTCATCGTGTGCCTTAAAGGTGGCGGTTCTGCGCAGAATCTTACCATAAAGGGGATGACGAATAATCCGCTCCACAGACACCACAACAGTTTTGTCCATTTTATCACTGACGACGACTCCCACTCGAGTCCTTCTCATCTTTCTCTCGTTGTCCACCTGCGTTCCTCCCTTCCTGGATCAGGGACCTAAGCCTGCCTGATGTTTAGTTCCCGTTCACGCATGACAGTCTTCACCCGTGCAATGTCCTTACGCACGGCACTGATGCGCATGGGGTTATCTAATTGCCCAGTAGCCAGTTGAAACCTGAGGTTAAAGAGCTCTTCCTTCAACTCACCTAATCTAGCTTCCAGCTCGTTTGCGGATAGATTGCGAATATCTTTAGCCTTCATTTGCGTCACCACCTGCTACTGTCCGAGATACGAACTTGCACTTAATAGGCAGCTTGTGAGCGGCTAAACGCAGAGCCTCACGAGCTAACTCCTCAGAAACGCCGCCAATCTCGAACATTATTCGCCCAGGTTTTACCACTGCTACCCAGTGTTCGGGAGCACCCTTACCGGAACCCATACGGGTTTCAGCTGGTTTCTGCGTTACCGGTTTGTCGGGGAAAATCCGGATCCAAACCTTTCCGCCTCTCCGAATATGGCGGGTCATGGCAACACGGGCTGCTTCAATCTGTGTATTCTTAATCCACCCTGGTTCCAAAGCCTGGAGGCCGAATTCGCCGAAGGTAACTTCTGAGCCCCTCATGGCAACACCAGTCATCCGACCGCGGTGGACTCTACGATACTTAACTCTCTTTGGAATAAGCACCCTATTCGCCCCCTTTGTCCTTTTTCTGGACGGTGGATTCAGGCAGGATCTCACCATGGTAGATCCACACCTTGACCCCAATCTTACCGAAAGTGGTATTTGCTTCCGCAAATCCGTAGTCAATATCGGCTCTCAGGGTGTGGAGGGGAATTGAACCTTCTGGACTCCACTCTGTACGTGCAATTTCTGCACCGCCCAAACGGCCAGAGACGGCCACCTTAATACCCTTAGCACCAAGGCGAATGGCGCGCTGCTGGGCCTGGCGCATAGCCCTGCGGAAAGAAATACGTCTTTCCAAAGCAAAGGCAATGCTTTCGGACACGAGCTGGGCGTCTGTTTCAGGAGTCTTAATCTCCACAATATTAATCTGAATCTGGCGGCCAGTCATTTCCTCAAGATCCTTACGCAGTTTATCAACCTCTGTGCCGCCGCGTCCAATAATCATCCCGGGCCTGCCTGTATGAATTGTAATCTTCGCGCGGTTGGCAGCCCTTTCGATTTCTACCTTAGAAACGCCAGCCTGGTAAAAACGCTGCTTGATGTGCTTTTTCAGCATCAAGTCTTCGTGTAAGAGATCAGCGTAATCCAGCTTGTTGGCGTACCATTTGCTGTCCCAGTCCTTGACAATACCAAGTCTAAACCCTACCGGGTGTACTTTTTGACCCACGCGCTTATCCCTCCCTTTCCCGCAAAATCACAGTAATATGACTTGTGCGTTTACGAATGCGGTCAGCCATGCCTCGAGCCCGGGGTCTAATCCTTTTCAGGGTTGGACCCTGGTCCACATAGCATTCGGCCACGTACAAGGAGTCCACATCCATGTCGAGATTGTTCTCGGCGTTCGCCATTGCGCTGCGCAGAGTCTTTTCTACCACAGGGGAACCTCCCTTGGGCATGAACCTCAGTATGGCCAGCGCCTCCTCCACATCTTTACCGCGAATTAAGTCAATTACTTGGCGCGCTTTGCGTGGTGAAATTCGTATATGCCTAGCAACTGCTCTCGCTTCCATCGTTTATCACCCCGTTCTGCTTATCTGCCTGACGATCTTTCACCGGCATGCCCCCGGAACGTACGGGTTGGGGCAAATTCGCCTAGCTTATGACCGACCATTTCTTCCGTAATATATACCGGAACATGCCTACGCCCATCGTGAATAGCGATGGTGTGTCCAACCATGTCCGGGAAAATTGTCGAGCGTCTCGACCAGGTCTTGATCACTCTCTTTTCGCCCGTTTCGTTCATCTCCCTAACCTTCTTGAGAAGGTGGGCATCAGCGAAAGGGCCCTTCTTCAACGATCTGCTCATTACTACACCTCCCCGTAGAGAACCTTAGTTATCTCTTGCGACGCCTTACGATCAGGCGATCGCTTGCCTTCTTTCCACGAGTGCGTCGTCCAAGCGCTGGTTTACCCCAAGGAGTAACTGGTCCAGGCATACCCACAGGAGCCCGGCCCTCGCCGCCGCCATGGGGGTGGTCCACTGGGTTCATGGCTACGCCGCGAACATGGGGCCTTTTACCGAGGTAGCGAGACCGTCCGGCCTTGCCAACTACCATGTTCTCATGTTCCACATTGCCAACCTGGCCAATTGTGGCACGGCAAACCTGCAGTACCATGCGGAACTCGCCGGAGGGGAGCCTCAGTGTGGCATACTTCCCTTCCTTAGCCATAAGCTGTGCAGCTCCACCTGCAGAACGAACCATCTGTCCGCCCTTGCCTGGCTGCAGCTCAATATTGTGGACAATGGCACCTACTGGGATGTTCTCAAGGGGCAGAGCGTTGCCAGGCTTAATATCGGCATCTGGGCCTGATTCAACCATATCCCCTACGTTCAATCCCACAGGAGCTAGAATGTAGCGCTTTTCTCCATCTAGGTAGTGCAGTAATGCAATTCTTGCTGAGCGATTAGGATCGTACTCGATGGCAGCCACTTTTGCCGGGACTCCATCTTTGTTGCGCTTAAAGTCGATAATGCGGTACTTCCGTTTATGTCCGCCACCTCTGTGACGGGCAGTGATGCGCCCCCCAGCATTACGTCCACCGGTCGAATTGAGAGATACGACTAGTGCTCTCTCAGGTTCCTTCTTGGTAATCTCCTCGAAGGTATAACCGGTCATGTTGCGACGCCCCGGAGTGGTCGGCTTAAATTTCTTAATAGCCACTTGTCCGTCCCTCCTTAAAATCCACCAAATACCTCAATGCTGTGACCCGGCTGCAGGGTTACCACAGCTTTTTTCCAGTCGGATGTGTAACCTTCATGGCGTCCCATCCTGCGCAGTTTACCCTTCACGCGAGAAGTATTTACCTTCTGGACTTTGACACCAAAAATCTCTTCTACAGCGGCTTTGATCTGCAGCTTGGTGGCTCGAATATCTACTTCAAAAGTATACTTGCTCTCAGCCATTAAGTCGGTGCTCTTCTCTGTCACAATAGGCCGTTTGATGATATCACGAGCATCCATTATCCAAGCACCTCCTCTAACCTAGCAACAGCATCCTTAGTCATGACCAGTTTCTCACTGTTCAGGACGTCGTACACGTTCAATCCCACAGACTTGGCTAACACTGCGCCGGGAATATTGCGGACAGACAGCTCCACATTTTTATCCCACTCCGCGGTGACCAAGAGCGGCTTCCGTACATCAAGAGCCTTAAATACGCCGGCCATTACCTTCGTCTTGGGCTCCCTGACAGTCAGCTGATCCAAAACCACGATATTACCAGCAGCTGCCTTAGCACTGAGGGCAGATTTCAACGCAGCCCGGCGTGCTTTTTTAGGCAGACGGAACGAGTAATCCCGAGGCGTAGGCCCGAATACTACGCCGCCACCAACCCATTGGGGCGACCGAATGCTGCCTTGACGGGCCCGTCCGGTTCCCTTCTGTCTCCAGGGTTTACGTCCGCCTCCCGAAACCAGTCCCCGCGTCTTCACTGACGCAGTACCCTGCCGGCGATTAGCCAACTGGCTGAGAACTGCCTTATGCATGAGGTCTTGATTCACCTCGACCCCGAAAATCGCATCGTTGAGTTCTAATTCACCAACCTGCTTGCCTTCCATGTTGTAAACGGCCACTTTCGGCATGATTGCAGCCTCCTCTCTTCCTCAAACTCTACGCCTTTACTGCATCGCGTATAATGACTAGACTACCTTTAACTCCTGGTACCGAACCCTTGACTAAGAGCAGATTGCGGTCAGGATCGACTTTGACTACTTCTAGATTCTGAATAGTTACCCGGTCTCCACCCATGCGGCCAGGCAGCTTGCGCCCTTTGAATACCCGGGCTGGACCAACTGAACCCAGCGAACCTACGCGGCGGTGGTATTTGGAACCGTGGCTCATGCGTCCCCGGCTCTGATTGTGACGCTTAATGGAACCTTGAAAACCCTTACCTTTGCTGGTGCTTGTGACGTCCACTTTCTCGCCTTCGCTGAAAATGCTCACGTCAACAGAGTCACCTACATTCAAATTGGCAAAATCATCATTTGCCTGAAAGCGGATCTCCCGCAGATATCTCCGGGGCTTCACTTGCGCCTTAGCGAAGTGACCTGCTTCCGGCTTATTAAACAGCCTCTCCCGCCGTTCACCAAAACCCAGCTGTACTGCAAGATACTTATCGTTCTCCAGAGTCTTCTTCTGCACTACGGTACATGGGCCAGCTTCGATGACGGTTACGGGGATCAGCAATCCATCTGCATTGAAAATCTGGGTCATTCCCAATTTCTTACCTAGAATACCTTTGGCCATTTTCGCACCCCCTAATATTGCTCCCACTGGTCCCCATTAATCTTGAATCTTGATCTCGATATCTACACCAGCAGGTAAATCTAAACGCATCAACGCATCCACCGTCTTGGGATTGGGATCCAGAATGTCGATCAAGCGTTTGTGCGTCCTCATTTCGAACTGTTCACGAGAGTCTTTGTGCACGTGCACAGAACGCAGAACGGTAAAAATGTTTTTCTCTGTTGGTAAGGGGATGGGTCCCGAAACCGTCGCCCCGGTTCGTTTCGCAGTGTCAACGATTTTTGCTGCAGAACTATCCAGGATTTTGTGATCAAACGCCTTGAGTCTAATTCTTACTCTCTGTTTAGCCAAGAAAATCAATCCTTTCGCTCGATTAGACGAACATACTCAGTGAAAATTCCCGTAAAGGCATCGACCCATGCAGTTTGCGGTGGGCAAGCGAACCATCACTGTGCTTTTCCTTCATCAGCAAACTGCATAATCAACTGGCAAGGCAGGCTTACCTTTGAGCGCAATTGATCTGGTCAATTGATTACGCAACCTTCCACATCATCGCAAGTTGTTTTTAGACAGCCGAATGGGAAAAGCAATCCTGCGGATCACTTTTCCCGATCCGGTACAGTACCATTTATCACAGCACGACCACTCTCGTGGAAGATTAAAGCTCTAACTATTCGACAATCTTGGTTACAACGCCAGCGCCAACTGTACGGCCGCCTTCACGGATAGCGAAGCGCAGTCCTTCTTCCATGGCGATGGGTGTA
>JGI24500J29687_10001534_pt1 | contig 16130 bp, 17 predicted proteins | sample BioPla2RNA1_FD_29687 | JGI IMG/M metagenome (IMG submission 29687) | reverse complement strand
TCCAATTGGATTCCTCATCGACTACATTTCGGCTGAATTCGAAACCAAATTGGGGGCTAACTACAGCCTGCAGGTGGAGGCCGATTATTGGGGACTGGATCTGGGGGAGGGTTTTGATCTGAAAGCCTTCGGCATCGGCGTTGGCGCCCGGTATTATCCCTCCGGCGAAGCATTACACGGGGTATACGTGGTACCTTCCGTAAACCTTGCTTGGGCGAAAGGGGAGTACGAAGGAGAAGAAGCCACTGTCGGTGTGTATGGCGCCGGTATTGCCGCCGGTTACCAGTGGGTGTTCCGCAGCGGCGTAACGCTTGATCTAGGCCTCGGTATGGGTATGCCCTTCCACATAACAGGTACGGAGGAAGATGTAGAGGTAGACAAAAAACCGACTACCTCATTCAAGCTCGGTATAGGTTACGCCTGGTAAACAAGGTGGGCCGCCCAATGGGCGGCCTCAGCTTTCTTCCCACTCCCCAAGGGAATGGATGTATTCGTCTGCTGTTGCTTTGATCAGCTCTTGGTCCCCTGCGTTGTCCGCGTCGTATACTGCCACAGTGTAGAATCCCGCCCCTTTGGCTGAACTGATCCCGTGCAGGGCATCTTCAAAGACAATTGTTTCGCCTATGGGTACACCTAATTTGTCGGCAGCAGTAAGGAAGATGAGGGGATCGTGTTTGCCCCTGCACACTTCACCGGTGGTAATGGTAAACTCGAAGAATTCCCCTATTCCCAGTTTAGTCAGGGCTTTTTCTACCAAATAGCGATCCGTGTTGGTGGCAATGCACATCTTCCTATCACTGTACTTTTGCAGGAACTCCAAAGCTCCAGGCTTCAATGCAACCTCGTTTTCATAGGCCTCTTCCATAATTCCATTCAGCTCGTCCCGAATCTCTTCCGGCGTTAGCTCAATCCCCCATTGGGAGATGAAATAATCTGCCGATTCCAAGCGGCTCATGGGTCTGATAATATCCCAGAGATCGGTTGGGATATCCTTACAGCCGTGACGTTCTAAAAACTTGTGACCAACCCTACTCCAAGCAGTCATGGAATCCACTATTGTACCGTCAAAATCTAGAATGAAAGCCCTTTTCATCCCTACTCCCTCCATCCATCAAATACTAAAAAGACTGCACAGTAAGCTGGCAGTCTTTTTGTAGGCAAGATCTCTGCACTGTTTCACTACTAGTCTTTTTGTCTGTGCAGGAAAAAACCGGCCTTTTCCAAGTTCTCTTCGATGGGGTAATCGGTCTCAGGAATGCCGCCCATCGCCACTTTCGGTTTGTACTCACCGTGGAAGTCACTACCGGCAGTAATCAAAAGGCCCAACTCTAATCCCAGCTGTAGGAACTTCTCGTCCAGTTCCGGCGTGTGGTATGAGGAAAAGGCTTCAATGCCCTTGAGGCCCATTTCCTTCAGGTCCTTGAGCGTTTGCACATCCTCCTCCACGTCAGGGTTGAGATAGGAGCCCGGATGGGCCAGCACAGGGATGCCACCCAGTTTGATGATCAAGGGGATGATCTCGCTTGCCGGAGGCATCTGTTCCCGATACCCAGGTGGAACGCGGGGGGCTAAGTGCTTACGCATAAAGGCAAACTGATCGCCGCTGAAGCCCTCCTTAGCCATAATCGCTTTAGCCACCGTGGCAAATCCCGGAATAGCGTAGCCGGTTAAGTGCTTCTCCACATCTTCCCAGGTCAGATCTATGCCCTCTGCCGGCAACTCGGCCACCACACCCTTGACCATCTCGGTTTGACGTTGCTTGGTTCCTGCCATCAGTTTTTCCAGTTCCTCGCTCTGCCAGTCAATGTAGTAACCGACGATGTGGAACGTTTTGCCGGCGTAAAAGGCGTCTATTTCAATGGCTGGGATGACTTCTAAACCCTTCTCTTTTCCAGCCTCTAAAAACTCTGGAACACCGCCAACCGTATTGTGGTCAGCCATGGCCAGTACTTTTACTCCGCTTTCTATTGCTAGATCTACCAACTCAGCTGGACTGAATTCTCCGTCAGCACTGTGGTAGGAATGGACGTGCAGATCTATTTTCCCCACTGTTCTCCATCCTTTCTGCCTGCTGCTGTGATTTATGCTCTGTTACATCCGGCGGGGTTTTCCTTGTACTGCCGCCCAAGAAACGTCCAGATTGTCATCGAAGATAATTAAGTCTGCATCTTTGCCCAGCTCAATACTGCCCTTGCGGTCACTGACCCCAATTGCAGTGGCTGGGTTGAGACTTGCCATGCGCACCGCATCCTGCAAGGGCACATTAACCAAGTTAACCATGTTGTAAACTGCCTTGTTCATTGTCAGTGTGGAGCCTGCCAGGGTACCGTCCTCCAGGGTAGCAGTGCCATCCTTGACGTAAACGGTTTGGCCCCCCAACTCGTACACTCCATCCGGCATTCCCGCCGCCATCATGGCGTCTGTGACCAGCACAATGCGATCTTTGCCCTTGGCCTTCACAGCCAAGTCCATGGCGCCTACGTGTACATGGATGCCATCGCAGATAATCTCCCCGTATACCCTTTCGTCCGTTAGGACTGCGCCAATGATGCCGGGTTCTCGGTGGGAGAAATTCCTCATGCCGTTGTACAAATGGGTTGCCAGTGTTAGGCCCGCATCCGCCGCAGCCTTCGTTTGTGCGAATGTTGCCATGCTGTGACCAGCTGCCACAGTTATACCCTGCTCTTTTAGGAAACGGACCGCTTCTACCGCCCCATCCAGCTCAGGAGCTAGAGACGCTACCCGAATGGTGTTCTGGGCTGCCTCGATCAACCCTTGCAGCTCAGACACGGAGATCTCTTTTAGATGCTCAGCAGGCTGGGCACCCTTTTTCTCCTCGGAGAAATAGGGGCCTTCCAAGTAAACACCAAGCACCTGGGCCACAGGCCTCTCAGCATCAACTTCAGCCTTGGTGTATTCCGCTGCCTTCCGCAGCGCCTTTTCGATGTCACCCATGGCCGAGGTCATGGTGGTCAAAAGGAACGAAGTGACTCCGTGCTGTAGGTGCTGATCGGCCATGGAACGGACCGCTTCATCGGTGCCTTCCATGGTGTCATGACCGAAGTTGCCGTGGTTGTGGATGTCGATAAAGCCAGGGGCAAGGTACTTACCTGCCGCATCCACAACTTCCGCAAATCCTGTCTCATCGATCGTGTCCCCTGAAAAAACGGCGCTGATTTTGCCGTTCTCCACTACTAAGCTGCTGTTACGCTTAATTTCAAAGGGGGTAATGATATTTGCATTCTTAATCAGCATTTTCATACTGCATCAAACCTTTCTCTCTTAAGGCCCGTTTGGACCTGGTTCAAATCTATAGAAACTTAATGCGGTTAAGGTATTTCATATACAGCTCGTCGTTGTTGTAACCATCGACGTTCTGGCTAACAAAGACGGGCGGCTTCCGCCCCTCCGCAGTTAAGATTCTGAGCGTTTCAGATACAATACTGTTCACAATCACGGTACCGGCCACCGTTGAGCCTGGACCGGACTGTACGCCATCGAAGTCCAGCATGCCATCACCCTTGGGTACACAGTTGTCTATCACCAAGTCGGCAAACTCAAAGAGGCGCTTCCCACTGGAGTGCCTCGAGGTCACGCTGCGGGAATGTTCCAGGGAGGTGATAGCTATAGTGTAGATGCCGTGTTCCTGGGCGAGCATGGCCATCTCCACCGGTACTGCGTTTCTGCCCGAATTGGAGACTATAACCATCACATCGCCCTTTTCGATGTTATAGTCATTCCAGATGATCTCAGCTAAACCGCTGAGGCGCTCTACGGCGCCTCCCCGCCGGGCACCGCTGCTGGTAAGCACAGCCTCATCCAGCATTGCCTGGACGTTGGCTAAGCCCCCCGCCCGGGCAAACATCTCAATGCCGATCATGTGGGAATGGCCTGTGCCGAAAACGTAGATGATTTTATCATCCCGCACTGTCTGGGCAAACTTCTCCGCAGCCTGGTTGATCTCCTCAATCTGGCTGGTTCTGATTCTCTCGATCAGCTCCTGGGCCTGTTCCAAATAGGCTAGACTGGACATACCTATGACCTCCCCTTAAGTCTAATGAACTTAGTTGGCAGCAAGTACCGGATTTGCCAGCGGCTGTTCGTCGTTGACATCGTAGGCAAGCTTGCCTTCAACGTAGGTCCGTACAACATTGAAATCTTTATCCATAATCACTAGATCGGCATCTTTGCCTTCGCCAATAGAGCCCTTCCTATCTTCCACTTTAGATAGCTTAGCAGGCACAAAGGAAGCCATCTTGCTCACGTCCTCGATGGAATAACCCAACTCAACCATGTTCTTAATACCAAAGGCCATGCTCTTGGTGCTGCCCGAAATGGTGCCATCGGGAAGCTTGCTCCAGCCTTCCGCGTCAATGTTGATCGTCTTACCTGAGAACTCATATTTCCCCGGCTTAAGGCCTGCACCAATGATGGAGTCGGAAATCATGGCCACCTTATCGGGACCTTTGAGCCTCATCACCAACCTGACCATTTCCGGATGGACATGGAAGAAATCGCAGATCAACTCGCAGTAAACATCATCGTTCAGCAGATAGGCGCCTAGTGCTCCAGGCTCCCGGTGATGGATCGACCGCTGGGCGTTGCAGGTATGGTTAGAGAGGGTAACGCCCCACTCTATCCCCTGCTCCGTTTCGGCAAAGGTTGCATCGGTGTGGCCGCCTGCCACCATAATACCCTGGTCTACTAGGTATTCGATCAATTCCTTAGCACCCTCAACCTCCGGTGCTAGAGTGACATGGATGATGTTGCCTTCGCTTGCTTCAATGAAGGATTTCATTAAGTCAACAGAGGGCTTTTGGAGGTTTTTTACAATAAAAGCTCCCTTTTTGGCAGGGTTTAAAAAAGGACCTTCCATATGCACGCCCAAAATGCGGGCTCCGTCATAGTCTCCCCCTTTTACCCTGGCCACGGCCCGCAGGCTTTCCTTAATCACATCAACCGTCTCCCCGCCGCAGGTGGGGTGATAGCTCGTTACCCCAACGGAAGGGAGGAATCTGCTCAAACCGCGAACGTTGCCTTCGTCGGCTGTTCCCACTGCCCAACCGGCAGAACCGTGAATGTGCATATCTATAAAACCGGGCAGGACCATGTTCCCGCGGGCATCGATCGTTTCCAGTTCGCTGTATTGCGCCAAATCCTTTTCTTCTACTATCTTTTCAATGGTTGTTCCGTTCAAGACTACACCGCCGGCCACACGACCTGCGGAAGTATAGATGTTTTCGCTTATGATGAGAACTCTTGCCACGTTGTCCACCCCTTTTGGAAAATTTATGTATTTGATCCACTGCAGCAAATCTTCACGGTCTTCAGTAAACGTTGTTAAAGCAGACCGAGTTTGTTCTCCTTGGAGAACAAACTCGGCTTCGGTTGCTTATTATACCCGGTGGAGCCTATCGGCGTATTTTGCGGTCAATTTCTCGTTGTGCTCTGGACCGCCATCAATGTTGGCACTGAGGTATACGGGTGGGACATAGCCCCGATCCAGCATGATCTGGATGGACTGGAGAACCATGGACTGGAGAAGTACAGCACCGGTAATGGAGGAGGTGCCGCACACTTTGCTCGGCATGCCTTCCAGTTCAATGGCTGCATCGCCAAATACGCCCCTGTTATCCAGAACCACATCGGCAAATTCGTAGAGCAGTTTGCCGGAAGAATGCCTGGAAGTCATTGTTTTGGAAACTTCCAATGCGGTTACCGCAATGATCTTGTTGCCCCGCTGTTTGATCCAATCGGCCATTTCAATAATCAATGGGTTACGGCCAGAGTTGGAAATGAGCACGAAACAGTCGTTTTCCCGAATGTCCACATCTTTCATGAAGAGGGTTCCTACACCTTCTACCCTCTCGTATTTGCCACCAGCAGGCTCTTTGATTACTTTCGCAGGGATGAGCCCACCTGCCCGACCTGCAATTTCAATCGCACCAGCGTAGGAGTGGCCGCTGCCAAAGGCTTGGACAATACCGCCGGCCATGATGGAGTCGGCAATAATCTCAGCTGCCTTGACGATGTTTTCACCCTGTGTTTGCTTTACGTCTTCAATCATTCTTTCGATTTCTTCGAAAAACAGTTTGTATGCCATATTTCCCATCTCACTCTCTTTGAATTTCTTTGTGTACCATAACTCATTCAACTTAGTCCACTACTACAAGTGCTATTAGTAATTGCTATTATGTATTGAGTTCGGAACACCTCCCTAAGAACTTGAACTACAAAACAAATTTCTGTAAAGCTTCCAAAACCCCATCCTCATTGTTGGAGTTGGCTGTAACATAGTCCGCTGCCCCCCGCACCTCTGTCGGAGAATTAGCGATGGCTATGCCTATGTTTGCCACTTGGAGCATTTCAATATCGTTGAAATAATTGCCAATGGCAATAATTTCCGGCCTCTCAAAGCCCAGTATCTCCGCTAAAACCTGCAAAGCCCGGCCCTTGTTCACATCCATCCCCTGGATGTCCATACCCTGGGGAGCGGAAATGGCGGTGGTTACGGGCAGGTTGTTCGCTTCAATAAACCGACGAACCTTGTCCCGATCACCGGGGACCACCAAACTGATCACGTCCTGCTCCTCCAGCTCGGCAGGACTGGCAATCTGCTTGATAGGATTGTCTGCCAAGTTGATGAACTTCTCCGCCGTACTATCCTGGCCAATAAGTCCCCACAGGTCTAGGGCCCTGACATAAAGGCTTTCCCCTTCGGACAGGCAGAACTCCACAATCTTCCTCACCGTGTCTTTATCAATTCCATTTACGTGGAGCCGCCGCTTTTCGGCATGATCGTACACTAAGCCGCCGTTGTGGCAGAGTGTATAATCAAAAAAATCATACCGGTCAACTGCGTACATGGCGCTCTCCAAGCTGCGGCCCGTAGCTATCGCTATTGTGACGCCGGCCTCCTTCGCAGCCTCGAGACCCCTGAGGTTGCCCTCCGAGACCTGCAGATCATCGTTCAATAGTGTGCCATCTAAATCAATCGCTAAGAGCAGCCTCTTCTGCTCTGTCTTCCTGCTAACCAATAATTCTGTCTCCCCTCAAATGCTATGGAAGGAGTTTCACCTTCCCAACCTGAATCTATTACCAGATTAGTCCAGCTCCAATTGGTGAATTGTAACTAGAGACTGATCTCAATTTGTAAGGAGGCCCTTGCCATGATCTTCTCAAAGCTGTTCGATCACACTAACCTTCGCCCCTACGCCACGACCGAGGACATTAAAAAGCTCTGCCAAGAAGCGATCACCTACAACTTCAAGTCGGTGGCTATCAATAACGCCAACATCGAAAAGTGTCGCCAGTTTCTCTCTGGTTCAGACGTGTTAATCGATGCGGCCGTTGGCTTTCCTTTAGGCCAAAGCACCCTGGACACCAAGCTCTTTGAAACGCGCGATGCCATAACAAAGGGCGCAGATGAAGTTGATTATGTTATCAACGTGGCGGCTGTAAAAGACAAGGACTTCCAGTACATCGAACAGGAAATGCAGGCAATAGTCGGTATCTGCCGTGAAAGCGATGTGACCTGCAAAGTGATTTTCGAAAACTGCTACTTGGAAGAGGACGAGATTATCGCCCTGTGTCAGATCGCCAACAAATTCAAACCCGATTTTATCAAGACCTCAACTGGTTTTGGCCCATCCGGTGCAACAATCAAGGATGTCCAACTTATGCGCAGGCATGCCCTACCCGAAATCCGAATTAAGGCTGCTGGAGGCATCAGGGATTTAGCCACGGTCGAAAAAATGATCGAAGCCGGAGCCACGCGCATCGGCTGTAGTTCCAGCGTGGAGATATTAAAGGAGTGGCAGCAGAAGGCTTAACCCTTCTGCTTTTTTATTTAAGCTCACCCACAATTCTTGTGCCGTGGACTTCGGTAACGCCTGTTTTCTCTACTATTTCTAGATAGTTATCTTTAGTAACTCCCCTAGCTGGCATGATTATGATCCTGCCCGCCGCGTACTCCACCGTTTCCTTAATGGCATCCAGATTGGCGATGGCCGGTGTCCTTTCCCTGCTCCCGGTTGTGGCAGTGCGAATGACACCCAGCTCAACCAGGGTATCCAGGGCCTTCTTGCGGTCAGGTACCAAGTCAAAGGCCAAATGGCAGGCCACAGCCATATCGCCAGCACACTCAATCAGCCTCCGCATGGCAGGAACATCAATCTCATTCTCGGGAGTTAGAACGCCAAATACTACCCCGTCAATACCCAGTTCCCGGCAGACCTGGATGTCGTTTTCCATAATCTGCAGTTCTTCCTCGCTGTAGACAAAGCCGCCACCCCGGGGTCTGATTATGGGGAAGATCTCGGCATCGATCGTCCTTCTTGCCAAAGCTAGGGTACCGTAACTTGGAGTGGTGCCTCCGTCAGCTAGGTTATCGCAGAGTTCAATCCGCTCTGCCCCCAGTTCAGCGGCCCGTATCGCTTCGGCGTAAGTTCCTACACAAGCTTCCCGTTTAATCTTCAATTTCAGTTCCTCCTAATCTTATTGTACACTATTTCGCGCCTCTGTGCGGGGAACGTAACATTTTATGGTAGTGCAACTACAAGCATATTTCACAGGAAAACGGATGGTTCAGGAAAGGGGTTGCCCCGTTGGTGCAACCCCTTGGTCTGCTTTACATTGAATTGGCTATTAGCATGGTTTAGGCTGCACCTAAACGGTGGATAACGCCCTTAGAGGTTTCTGATCCTGTAGAAATACTTATCCACTAAAGCGTTATTATGCTCCTTCACCTCAGGCCTGTTCATGGCCAAGGAGCCGTTGTAATAGACATCAGGCTTAATACCCTTTTCCAGCAGGTTCTCTACCGTCTGGGCCAAGAGGGCGTTTATAATGGGAACGCCTGCCGCTGTAGAGCTAGGCCCCACCGTCTGATCCAGCCCGTCCATTGTCAGTACACCATCGCCGATGGGGCAGCAGTTGTCAATGACAACGTCTGCGTGATCCTTCAGCTTCTTGCCGGAAGGATGGCGGGGATTTAGAAAGTTGGTGTATTCAATGGAATTTATCGCCACAACCTTAACACCCCGGGCCCGGCAAGCCTCGGCAAATTCGATGGGCACAATGTTATTGCCCGATTGGGAAGCGATAATAACCGCGTCGGGCGGGTTGATCCGGTGGTATTCAACCATGGCTTCCCCTGCCCCAAGCAAGTTCTCCATGCGTCCGGACTTGGTAATCTCCACAACCCCGGACATACTCAACTCGTTAATGGCATGGATGGGGGCGAGGGTTGCCGCCCTCCATTTAACCTCTTCACCCAAAATGGTGGAGTGGCCTACGCCGAAAACGTGTATTAACCCGTCCTTTTCTATCGCCTCGGCTAAGATTGCCGCTGCAGCCTCAAAGTTCTCTGCCTGGGTGCTCTGAATGCGCTCGAATATCTTTTCTATCTCTGCAAAATAACGCTGCCAGCTTCTTACTCCGCTCATCTTTTCTCCTCTCTTTCTGTCTACAGAACTGCGATTCTACCGCGATATTTCTCAATCAAATCAGCGTTGTAGTCACGGCCCTCATCTAGATTGCCGCTGAGGAAAACAGGTGGCTTAACACCCATTTCTAGGAGCTTTTCTACTACGGCAACGGTAATGGCATTGATGATGTAAAAGGCGCTCACATTAGATGCGGGCCCAACCGGAACGTCAAGGCCCTCCAATTTAATTGTGGCATCCCCAAGCTTACTGCAGTTGTCGATTACTATATCCGCCACATCCATCAGCTTCTTGCCGCTAGAATGGCGAGACGCCAAATTGTTGCCGTATGCCCGGGAAAGGATAGCGATAACTGGAACACCGCGCTTTTGGCACTCCCAAGCTACCTCAATGGGTGCTGCGTTGCGACCGGAGTTGGAGATCACGATCATTACGTCTTTGGGGTCAATGCGGTGGTAGTCCACGATAATCTTGCCCCAACCCTCCATGCGTTCCGTTAACTCACTTTTACTTACCTGCTCGTTACCGGTAAGGCTGGGTTCTAAAATGGCGTTGACAGCTGCCAAACCTCCGGCCCGGTAGACCACTTCTTCCGCCACCATATGGGAGTGGCCGGTGCCAAAGGTGTGGATTAAACCTCCCTGGGCCACTGCCTTAGCAGCGAGCTGGGCAGCTGCGTCAATGTTTGCAGCTTGGGTTCTGCGTACTTCGTCTAAAACTTCCCATACATAGTTGCTGTATCGATCAAATGCGTTCAATGCTTACCCCCCTCTGCCTGTTGTGTACTAAATCAGGTAATCCTACCGTGCTTCAGCCAATTCTTTTAGGGCATCAACTGCAGCTGCGGCCAGTTTCTCCCCAAAGCCGGGAGCTAAGGGTGAGGACAGGGCTTCATAACCGCCCTGCTCATAGGCTTCCTGGGACGGGATGTAACCCAAAACGCCGTTGCTGTAACAGGAAATGATTACGTTGGGGAACGGGGCATTGGCGCGAATCAATTTCCCCAAACTGGTAAACAGCTCTCCAGGGATTGAAACCAGGCCCAGATCGCCAAAGCGCCAAGCACATAAGGCAGACTCTTTTGGCAGTTTTGCCCTGTTTTTCGCTTCGCGCTGAACAAGGGCGCCCTCTAAACCCGTTTGGGCCACACGCAGTTCACCTGCGGACGCACCTTTGCTTTTCAGCTCCGCCAGCCGTTCTTCCCATTTGGCAATCTCCTGCTCAGCCTCGCTGTCATCCACCAACTCTTTCGCTAGAATCGGGAAAGACACTTCTTTGGCGTCCAGCTCAACCGGACCAAATGTTAACTTCTCGGCTAAACCTGCCACAGAAGCCCCCAAGATCCTACCGAGCCGTCTGCTTTCCTTGTGAGTCTGCTCCCGCCGGACAAACCGGGTACTAACATCGCCGGCGGCACCGTTGAGAAAGCCCACGGTAGTACCGGGGAAGGCGTTTTTCAAAAACTCCACTGCGTGGCCCGGATACTCCGGTGAAACCAAGAGGTTGTCCGGCCCCATAACGGTGGGATGGCAGGCAAAGTTGAACAACAGCCCCTTAAGGTCCTCTGCTTCCGTTTGGAATCCCAGCACAATCAAGCGGCGATCCACTTCGCCGTCCGGGTCGCGACGGTTGGCGCTGATGCCCTCAACTTCGCTGACCAAATACCCGGCTTCGACCTTCTCCAGATCGTTGGCCGCCTGGTACAAAGAGCCTGCTAACGCCTTTAAAACCCACTGGACATAGACCGGATCGGGCGGATTGCCCAAGACGGTGTCTGTGGTAGGGCCGGCGTGGGTGTGTGTGCAGGCCACAATGATGTTGTCGGGATCGATTCCAGTGAGCTTACCAGCTTCCCTACGCACCCATTGGCTTTGTTTTTGGCTTAGCATAAGCAGATCAGCTGTTATAAGGCCGAGTGTTAAATCGTTTTGGCGAAAAACGAAACTTCTAGCAAATAAGCGTGAGGCAACACCTGTAGCAGGCTTTTTGCGCAGCATATAGCCTGCTAGCTGAATCGGGATATTCGGAGTTATATCTATCTCATTGCAGCCTAAATACATTACAGTCCCTTCTTCTCCAGTAATTCTAGTAGGTCTTCTTCCTTGTGTGTGGTCATGGTTTGGGCAGTCAGCTTTTTGACTTTCTTGGCAATGGCACGATACACTTCAGCGTGCTCGGGCGTAACCGCTACCGAACGGGTCACGTGCACCGGTTTTGTGCCCGGAATAATTGCCTGGTTACCCACATTGACGTGATCCACTTCTACACCGGCTTCCAACAGTCCCAGTGCGTCTTCGGGGAACTTGGCAATAATCAAGATCTTTTCTTTCTGAGCTTGCTCGCTCTTCACGTATTCAGCAGTCTCGGCAACGGAAAGAACCGAGGTTTTAACGCCGCGGGCAGCCTGGGGTAGAATCATCTTCTGGATGGGATCCTTTGCCACATCATCGTTAGTGCAGATCAAGTGATTCGCACCAAAGAAACTTGCCCAAGCAACGGTTACCTGCCCGTGAATCAAACGATTATCAATTCTGATATGAACAACAGCCATACTTTTTCCTCCCTAACATTATTTCAAACGTAAAGCTGCAATCAGTGATTATCCGAGAATATCTGAAAGCTTACGAACACTCTCTCCGGCCACTTCTAGGCAGACATCAACCACGTCAGCCAATTCCATGTTCGACCGTACAACGAGTGCCTCGAGCACCATGGGTAAGCTTACTCCCGTCACCACATCCACAGGAAAGCCCAGTTCTTCATCGCTCACCAAATAGGCTGAAGTGTTGGCTGGGCTGCCTCCAAACAGATCTGCCAAAACCAGGACGCCCTTACCGCTGTTTACCTTCTCGGCCTTAGCCCGCAGAGCCTCAAGAAATTCCTCCGGCCCCTGCTCCGGCTGCAGTCCAATTGCATCAACTTGCTCTTGTTGTCCCATGATCATGGTTGCTGCATCCAACAAACCTGTTGGGAAACCACCGTGACCAACTATCAATACACCAATCATTCCGCATCTCCTTGCCCATTACATTGTCAATCAAGGGAAGGGTGGAAAAGCACACCCACCCTTCCTTGACTTCCTTATTCTGTCCAGATAGTAGATTCCTACTGCCTAGAAGATACCGATCAAACTGCCTACAAAGCCAATTACTACCAGTGCACCCAAGGCCTGAATCGGTTTCCACTGACGGCCCTTGATCAGCCAATAAGTGAAAGCGACCAGCCCGATGGGAACTGCGTAGGGCAGAATCTGATCCAGGGTGTCCTGAACCATAACGACCTTCTGCTGGATCTGGCCATCAATTTCAACTTCCTGGGTGAACTTCAAGGCTGTTTGTACCCGCAGAATACTGGGGATAAACCCGCCTATGACTGTCACACCCATAATGGTGGCCATTTCGGTGATCCGTCCCAGAAGACCGGCTTCAGATACTTCGGACACGACGTTGATACCTTGACGGTAGCCAACATGGAACAGAAGATACTTAGACAAGAGGCCCCAGAAGAGACCAAAGGCAACCATCAACCAGAAACCGAACATGTTACCCTGGAGTGCCAAGGCGGCAGCAAAGGTACCAATGATGGGTCTTGTCAGGATGGCGAAGAGGGTGTCACCGATACCGGCGAAGGGTCCCATAAGACCAACCTTCAAGCTGTCGATGACATCAGGATCTGCGCCTTCCTCTTCCAACGCAACGGCAGCACCAAAGATCGCTGCACCCATCGGCGGATGGGTATTGAAGAACCCGAGGTGACGCTGCATGGCAGCAATGAGCTCATCCTTGGATTTCTTAACCTTCTCCAGAACCGGGAAGATACTCCAGGCAAAGCCCAGGGCCTGCATGCGCTCGTAGTTCCAGGACCACTGGAAGGTCCAGATGTAACGCCACATTGCCCGCCTTGCTTCAGGCGATAATTTCTTCTTGTTATTAGGCATTCTCCGCTCCTCCCTTCAGCTGCATGTAGAGAACTGCGATTGCCACAGCAACAATACTGATTCCAATCACGGACATGCCGAGATAGGCAAAGAGAACGTAACCAATGATCAAGAAAGGAAGGTACTTACGGATGGCCATTTGACCGAGGAGCAGTGCAAAACCGAGTGCAGGCAGGATAGCTCCGACCGTTCTAATACCATCCATAAACCACTGAGGTACCCAGTTGGTAAAGGCAATTACTGCGTCTTGCCCAAGCCAGAGAGCCAGGAATACCGGAATCGCCCTGGTCAATCCCCAAGGCATATGGCCGAGGATGTGCATGAGAGTGACGCGACCCCAGTTGGCGTCTTCCACATACTTGTCTGCTGCGTGGATGAACACTGTGTTAACACCACGGCCGAATACGTCAAGCTGCATCATGAGAAGGGCAACTGACATACCGATGGCCAAACCAGTCTCCACACTACCTGTTACAATACCAAAGGCTGTACCAAGAATAGACCCCACGAAGAAGTCTGGAATGGTCGCACCACCAAACGTGTGCATACCCAAGGACATGAGGGTAAGAGATGCGCCCACGCTCAGACCCACTGCAGCGTCTCCCACAATCAAGCCGGTGATTGTACCGGAAATGAGAGGCTCAGTCCAAGCAAGACCGGGGGCTAGGTTAAGGACAATCCCGATATAAGCCCAAATTGCTAAAGCTAGAGCTACACCGATGCTTATCTGCAATTTTCTTCCTCCTTACATAACTAATTTGTCTACGAAGTACTGGTGCCTTTTCCCGTTGACTCAATCTGCCAGAATAAATTCCCCAGTTGTTATGAATCGCTGCGGCTCAGTCAACAGGAAACATGAATTAAACTACACTAAGAATCGTTACTCTACCGACGCGTACGCTCTGTTTACTAACTTCTGAGTGAGTATCCCCTCCTTTAGATCCGGTGTGCCTTCCAGAATTTCGCCACTGGCTACAGTCCGCAAAAACCAAGCCAGGCTGGCGAGATGGATATCTACCATCCACCCAAGCGAAAGTTTCGCCGGGGGGAAGACTGCCAACAGGTTATGCAAAAACGGATCTTGCTCTGTCTTGGGGAAAATCTCTTGGCCCCAAGCGTTGAAACATCGACACGTACCTTGAGCTGGATCTACGTGTATGGCACCTTTCTCGCCGTAGAATTCCAAGGTCATCCCGTCGTTACCTACAGCCACACGGGATACCTCCACTGTGCCCTGGCCTCCCCCCTCTAAACCGAGGACGACCAGCGCGTGATCATCGACATCCACATCCATTTCTTCTCCATTAGGCCAAAACCTTTTTTTCACAAATGTGTTAGTCCAAGCTTTGACACTGGTCGGTTCGCCTAACATAAACCGGACCAAATCCAGCATGTGGCTGCCTAAATCCATTAAAACACCGCCACCGGAAGCAGCATGCTGTAAACGCCATGCACCGGGGCGGTTAGGGTTCAAATAACTAGAATGGTAGGAGGTGAAACGAAAAGAGTGGACCTGGCCGATTACGCCGTCCTTTAAAATTGCGCGAGCTTTAGCAACTACCGGTAGAAAGCGCAATACATAGGCTCCTTGAATAGTGCCTGAATAATCCTCCAGTTCTCGCCCCAATGCTTCAGCTTCTTCTTCATCTAGGCACAACGGTTTCTCATAGTAAACGTGTTTACCATGCTGGGCCGCTGCCAATATCTGCGGATAGTGTAAGTAATTCGGGGTACAGATATCTACTACATCTACGTCTAGGACAAGTAGCTCATCCAGATCGTGTACAACGTGTTTAAATCCTATTTTATGTCCCTGTTCTACTTTGTTCGGATCAGTTGTGAAAAGACCCACAAGTTCGGTGGGCGGCGCGGGAATATCCAGCACAGACATACTCTTTAAGGCCTGGAGGTGTGTGCGGGCAATTCCCCCTAAGCCAATGAGACCATAACCAATTCTCAACATTACTACCTCCCAGCCGGCGCACGGATTAGCCGTTCACGCCATTAACCAACAGCTACAAAATGTGCACTGCTCTCTACAGTGAAAGGAAGAATTAGTACGCAAGATGCTGTGAACACTCTCAAATACCAAAGAATAATAGCAGAAGGAGATAATATAATTCTTGACGATTCTCGGCGCCGCCCCTTTAAGCTGCGCCATTCTTGGTCTCTCTGGCTGCTCGAAAGAATCAATCCTTCGAAACTAAATATGGCAAAATCAAAATAGGATTACAGTAATAATTATACAAATTAACAACTTGTCCTGTTCGTCTTCCCTCAAAATACATGAAAGATTAAATTTCACAAGCTACTAGGGCAGAGCAAATAAACTATCTGCGTGCATTATACCAGATCTAGCCGGGAAAATAAAGATAAATTCGAGAAAAAGAGACATTGCCATTACACTTTCATAACGAATTAGCAGAATCTACCATTGGAATTCGAAGTGACTGAAATTATCTCTCTTCTTGTGCACAGATCGCAGTTCCCCAGCCGTTAACATACCATACCCATTCTTTTGCCATTTAACACAGATTTCCTGCATGGCAACACAAACTAGAAGGCACGCAGATAAGAAAACCAACATAACCGAACAGCTTGTACTCCTTCAAACCTCGTACTGAATACCTCCCACACGAAGACGTCACACTGTTTACCTCATTCACCCCCGCGTGTGCGGGAAAGACCTCATCTCTACCTGCGACCTTGCCCTTTGATGAGGATCACCCCCGCGTGTGCGGGAAAGA
>JGI24500J29687_10053700_pt1 | contig 16210 bp, 29 predicted proteins | sample BioPla2RNA1_FD_29687 | JGI IMG/M metagenome (IMG submission 29687) | reverse complement strand
GTTTACATCCGGGGGTGTACATACCCCGCTTAAAAGATCAATAACTCTTGAGAATCCTCAGAATCCAAAGATTTTATCGGCTAATCCACGAGCCGGACGATAGCCATTTCGGCCGCGTCCCCGCGACGGGGGCCGATTTTGAAAATACGGGTATATCCGCCGTTCCTGTCGGCGTATCCGGGCGCTATCTCATTGAAGAGCTTTGAGACAACGTCCTCCTTGGTTATATATGAAAGTGCTGCGCGGCGGCTGGCCAGGGTGTTCTTTTTGCCGAGTGTTATCATCTTCTCGGCTACCGAACGAACCTCCTTTGCTCTTGTCAGCGTGGTCTCGACCTGTCCGTTTTCAAGCAGCAGGGTTACAAGCCCGCGGAGCATCGCGCGTCTTTGCGAGCTGGTCCTGCCGAGTTTTCTGGTGGGCATTATGGGTTCCCTCCTTTGGAGATTTTGCCTTGTAGATTAATTTAGGTTTGTTTTTGAGAAGGTTATTCTTCTACGGTCTTAAAGCTAAGGCCGAGCGAACGCAGCTTCTGCTCAACCTCCTCAAGCGATTTCTTCCCGAGGTTGCGGATTTTAATCATATCCTCCACGGTACGGTTTGTCAGGTCTTCGACCGTATCAATGCCGGCACGCTTGAGGCAGTTGAAACTTCGTACCGACAAGTCAAGTTCCTCAATGGTCATCTCAAGAACCTTTTCCTTGATGGTCTCTTCTCTCTCGACCATTATTTCTGCCTTCTTTGCTTCGTCCGACAAATCCACAAACAAGTTGAGATGCTCGTTGAGAATCTTGGCTCCCAGTGAAATCGCTTCCTTTGCGGTTATGGTTCCGTTAGTGAGGACTTCAAGCGTCAGTTTGTCAAGGTCTGTGATATTGCCGACACGGGTATTTTCAACCGTGTAATTAACGCTGTAAACCGGGGTGTAAATCGAGTCGGTGTATATTATGCCGATAGGCGGGCTTACATTGGGGCCGAGCTGCGCGCTGTGAAGCAGCTTATTGCGTTCCTGCGACACATACCCGCGGCCGTGGTCAAAGGTGAGCTCCATGTAAAGGCGCTCGTTCTCGCCGATTGTGGCTATATGATGGTCTGGATTGAGTATTTCAATATCGGCGTCGTGCTTTATATCGCCTGCCTTAACCTCGCGCTCTCCGGTAACATCAATGATAACCGTCTTGAGCGCGTTTGTGTGCAGCTTGGCGGTAATCCCTTTGACATTGAGGATAATTTCGGTGACATCCTCTCGGACTCCGGGTATGGTTGAAAACTCATGGAGTACACCGTCTATCTTGACGCTGGTCACGGCAACCCCGGGAAGCGAGCTGAGCAGCACCCTGCGGAGAGAATTCCCGAGTGTTATGCCATATCCGCGCTCCAGAGGCTCAACTATAAACTTGCCGAACCTTCCGTCCTCGCTGAGGTCAACAGTGGTAATGTTCGGTTTTTCTATTTCTATCATTCCAAATAAATCCTCCGATTAATATTTACGGGCGCCGTGTTTCGCTTTTGGTCTTGTTGCCGCGCTCCCTTGCAATAATCAAGCGGAGTTATGCGGCTCCCCTTGGAATATTACTTGGAATAAAACTCGACAATAAGCCGCTCGTTGATATCAAAGTCAATGTCGTCCCTTGCGGGCAGCGAAATGAGCTTGCCTGTGACCTTCTCCTTGTCGGTGACAAGCCATTTCGGCACCGTAGCGCTCCTGAAGTTGTCTAGAAGCCCGGGTGTTGTGTGTTCCTTTTCACCGACAATTTTCTTGGTGCCGAGGAATTTCTTTGAATTCTTGAATCTCTCGGTTACCGACACCTCGTCTCCGGCCCGAAGGAGCATAGAGGGGATATCGGCCTTTTTGCCGTTGACCATAATATGGCCGTGCAATACCAGCTGGCGCGCCTCACTGCGGGAAGTGCCCAAGCCCATTCTGTAAACCACATTGTCGAGCCGCCGCTCAAGCATAATAAGCAGGTTCTCGCCGGTCATTCCCTTGGAGCGGGCTGCTTTTTCAAAGTAATTGACAAACTGTCTCTCAAGCACGCCGTAATATCTGCGGACCTTCTGCTTCTCGCGAAGATGAATGCCGTATTCCTTCTGCTTTCTTGAAGTTGCTCCGTGCTGGCCGGGCGCCTTGCTGCCCCGCCTGGTATCAAGCGTGCATTTTGTAGTGCAACGATCGCCCTTGAGAAACAGCTTTGTGCCTTCCCTGCGGCAAATCTTGCAAACGGGACCGGTATATCTTGCCATTTTACCTGTAATACCTCCGAATAATTTATACGCGTCTGCGCTTGGGCGGTCTGCACCCGTTGTGGGGTATCGGCGTTACGTCCTTTATCATTGTGACCTGAAGCCCGGCGGTCTCAAGCGCGCGGATTGCCGCTTCTCTGCCCGAACCCGGTCCTCTGACATAGACTTCAACCGTTTTCAGCCCATGCTCAATGGCCGCCCTCGCCGCCGTCTCTGACGCAGACTGAGCTGCAAAGGGGGTGGATTTTCTTGAACCCCTGAAACCCAGCTCGCCGGCCGAAGCCCAGGATATGGTGTTACCCTGTTTGTCGGTAATCGTAACTATGGTGTTATTGAAGGTTGCCCGGATGTGAACGGCACCCTCGGGGATATTCTTCTTCTCGCGGCGTCTTTTGACAACCTTTCTCCCTGCATTCGCCATCTTATGTGCTGCTCCTTATTTCTTCTTGTTTGCAATTGTCTTTGCCGGGCCCTTTCTGGTCCGGGCATTGGTCCGTGTCCTCTGCCCCCTGACCGGCAGCCCCTTTCTGTGCCGTATCCCGCGGTAGCAGTTGATTTCGACCAAACGCTTGATATTCATGGCGACCTCGCGGCGCAAATCTCCTTCTACATGATAATGCGCTTCAATCTCTTCGCGAAGTTTCGCAATTTCATCCTCGGTCAAATCCTTGGCGCGTGTGTCTGGATTTATTCCTGTCGCCGCAAGGATTTTCTGGGCGGTGCTGCGTCCTATGCCGTAAATATAGGTAAGGGCAATATCAACACGCTTCTGATTCGGAATGTCAACGCCTGCTATACGAGCCATTCTTTTTACCTCTCTGTATCGGTTTTTATTGGTTTTGTCTGGCGGTATGACGCCGGTCCCTCAGCGGAATCCGCGGCATTGCCGCATATAGCGTGGTGTGGCCGAAAAACTCTTCAGCCCTGTCTCTGCTTGTGCTTGGGATTTTCGCAGATGACCCTGACCCGGCCGTGTCTTCTGATAATCTTGCACTTTTCGCAGATTTTTTTAACGGATGGTTTCACTTTCATGTGCTTGTGCCATTCCCTTCGTAATTATGTCCTTTTGCCCTATTTTGAGCGCCAGGTAATCCTGCCTTTTGTGAGGTCGTAGACCGAAACTTCGACGGTCACCCTGTCACCCGGCAGTATACGTATATAGTGCATCCTGAGTTTGCCCGAAATGTGGGCCATCACAATATGGCCGTTCGGGAGCTTTACCTTGAAGGTTGCGTTCGGAAGCGCTTCAATTACCGTGCCTTCGAATTCTATAACATCATCTTTTGGCAGAATAATCCCTCCCCCTATTCTTTTTCTCATGAGGCATCATTTATTCACCAATCCGGGTCACACATCGTAAATAACAGAGGCCCTTCCTCGGTTATGGCTACGGTGTTTTCGTAATGCGCAGACAGACTTCGGTCGGCCGTTCTCACCGGCCATTCTCCGGGGGGGGACACAACCTCAAATCCCCCGGCGTTTATCATCGGCTCGATAGCCAGCGTCATCCCGGCACATAGCCGCACGCCCCGACCGGGCAACCCGTAATTCGGCACATCGGGCTGCTCGTGCAGTTGTTGCCCGATACCGTGCCCGATATAGGCTCTCACTACCGAAAACCCCTCGGCCTCGACGCAACGCTGTATTGCATGTCCTATATCGCCAACACGATTGCCGGACACCGCCTTTGCCAGGCCTTCAAAGAAGCTTTTGCGCGCAATTTCAATCAAGCGCTCGGCCTCTTTACTCACCCGGCCGACCGGAATGGTTCTTGCGGCGTCGCCGTGGTAGCCCCGGTAATTCGCGCCGACATCAATCGAGACAATATCGCCTGACACAAGAATTCTTTTTTTTGAGGGAATACCGTGAATTACTTCGTCGTTAATACTGATGCAGGTTGAGGCCGGAAAACCGCTGTAGTTCAGAAAGGATGGCCGGGCACCCGACTTCTCAATGAATTCTCTTATTATCCGGTCGAGCTCCCAGGTGCTCATTCCTTCCCTGACCGACTCCCGGGCCAAGAGCAGCGCCTCGCCGGCAATCCGCCCGGCCTGCTTCATGAGAGAGAGCTGCTCTTTATTCTTCAGCCGTATCATCTTTTTCAGTCAGGCGGCTCAGCGCCTTTTGCAGAAGCCCTGATGTGTTTTCTATCCCGTTGTTGCCGTCGACAGACACCAGAAGTCCCCGCTCGGCGTAGAATTTTTTTACCGGCTCGGTCTGACTGTGGTAGGTGGCAAGCCGGGTTCGGACGGTTTCGGGGTTGTCATCGCTGCGGGCATACAGCTCTGCCGAGCATCTGTCGCACCTGCCCGGTACCCTGGGAGGTTTGTACTTTAGGTTATAGGAGGCTCCGCAGGCCGGGCAGACTCTGCGTCCGCCCATGCGCTCGACAATCTTATCGTCGTCGACCTCAATGGCGAGCACCGCGTCGATTTTTACTCCGAATTTCTGCAGTGCTTCAGCCTGCTCTATCGAGCGCGGAAAGCCGTCGAGCAAAAAACCGTCTTTGCAGCACTCCGACTCAAGATACTGCCTCACAATCCCGATAACCACATCGTCCGGGACCAGCTCCCCGCGGTCCATATAAGATTTGGCGGAGTTGCCCAGCTCGGTTCCGGCCGCTATCGCGCCCCGAAGTATGTCGCCGGTTGAGATGGTCGGGATGCCGAGTTTTTCGGAAATTATTTGTGCCTGTGTGCCTTTCCCGGCACCGGGGGCTCCCATAATAATCAGGTTCATTATATGCTCCGAACTCAGTCAAGGAAGCCCTTGTAGTTGCGCATGGTTATCTGGGCTTCAAGTTCGCGAACCGTTTCAAGCGCGACACCCACCACAATGAGCAGTGAGCTGCCGCCGAATGCAAGACCTCCGAAGGTCAGCGAGCCGTTGTGGATGGCGTAGTCTATTATGGTTATCAGCATCGGGAAACCGGCCACAAAGCACAAAAATACTCCGCCAATGAGGGTTATGCGGTTGAGTATCTTCTGGATATACTGGGCAGTCGGCTTGCCGGGGCGTATCCCGGGGACCGAGCCACCGTTTGTCTTGATATTGTTCGCAACCTCGACCGGGTTAAATGATATCGTGACGTAGAAAAAGGAAAATGCTATGATGAGCAGCAGGAAGACGACCAGATAGGGCCATGTATAGTAATTGAAGTTCTTGTTAATCCATTGCAACCACTTTACTTTCGGTGCAAAGGAGGCAATGGTTGCCGGTATGGCGACTATTGAGCTGCCGAAAATTATGGGCATAACACCCGACATATTGAGCTTGAGCGGTAGGTGTGAGGTCTGCCCCCCGTACATCTTGCGCCCGACAACCCGCTTCGCGTATTGAATCGGGATTCGCCGCTCGCTGTTCGTGAACCACACGACCAGCCCCACGGCCGCAATGATTACGGCTAACGAAATGAGGGCAAGGAGAAGTCCCAGCAGGCTGAACATGCCTTCGTCGTTGAACATCAGCCTCCAGAGGCTACTAATCATTGCCGGTCCTCTTGAAATGATGTTGGAGAACAGGATTATCGAAATGCCGTTACCGATTCCGAATTCGTTAACCTTCTCGCCCAGCCACATGATAAGCGCGGTGCCGGCACAGTAGCAGGCGACGATAACCGCGTACTTGAAAAACCTGTGCTCATCGGTTGAGGTGAATGTCAGCATATTATAGCTGCTCATCAGCATCGCGTATCCGTATGCCATAACGATGCCGATACCCACAGTCACCCAACGGGTGGCGGCGGTCAGCTTTTTCTTGCCGTTCTCATCCTTGGACATCTTCTCGAGCGCCGGAATTGCAACGGTCAGAAGCTGAATGACAATCGACGCAGTAATATAGGGCTGTACTGAAAGCGCAAAGAGGGTCGCCTTGCCGAAGGCATTGCCCGAGATAATGTTTATAAACTGGAATATCGAGCCGGCTGCTACCTTGTTAAAGGAGCTGAGAACGTCCTGGCTGATATAGGGTACCGGAATATTGGCACCCAGACGGTACAGGAGTATTATGAGAAGCGTGAAAAGAATCCTTTTGCGGAGCTCCGGGATATTCCACGCGTTCTTTATTGTCTGAAACATCCTTATACCTCCTCGATTTTCCCGCCTGATGCCATTATCTTTTCCTTAGCGCTTTCCGAAAAGACTGCTGCCCTGACAGTCAGCTTCTTTTCAAGACTGCCGTCTCCGAGCACCTTCAGCCCGTCATATGCTTTACGAACTACTCTCTTTTCAAGTAAAAGGTTTATATCAACCACATCTCCGTCCTCAAATACGTTGAGGTCGGAAAGATTGACTATTGCGTATTTTTTGGCAAATCTGTTTTTGAAGCCTCTTTTGGGTAGCTTTCTGTAGAGCGGGAGCTGTCCGCCTTCAAAACCGGGACGGACACCACCGCCCGAGCGGGCCCACTGGCCTTTATGTCCCCTGCCGGCGGTCTTGCCGTGTCCCGAACTCATACCTCTGCCTTTGCGTTTGTCGGCTTTTACCGAGCCGGGGGCAGGCGATAACTCGTGGAGTTTCATTTTCTTCCTCCTTTACTGCTTTTCAACCCTGACAAGGTGCTCTATCACTTTAATCTTGCCCCGGGTGGCACCGTTGTCCTCAAGGACAATACTGTCGCCGATTTTGCGAAGCCCGAGCGACTCGGCCGTGGCGGTCTGGGCGGGTTTGCTGCCAATCAGACTTCTTACAAGCGTAATTTTTACCATTTCGCAGCCTCCTTTTAACCCCTGAGCGCTTCGGCATCGATGTCCCGGATTTTGGCGACTTCCTCTGCAGAGCGAAGCGCCCTCAGCCCCTCGATGGTTGCCTTGACGACATTAACCGGGTTGTTTGACCTGAGCGACTTAGCCCGGATGTTCTTGATGCCGGCAAGCTCAAGCACCGGCCTGATTTTCACGCCTGCGATTATTCCTGTACCCGGGGCGGCAGGCTTGAGCAGCACTTTGCCGGCCCCGTAAATGCCTATCACCTCGTGGGGTATGGTAGAACCTTTGAGAGATACTTCGATTAAATTCTTCTTCGCGTCCTCAATTCCCTTGCGGATAGCCTCGGGAACCTCGGCGGCCTTGCCTAGACCCACTCCGACTCTTCCGTTGCCATCACCAACGACCATGACTGCAGCAAAGCGTGCAATGCGTCCGCCCTTTACTGTCTTGGAGACGCGGTTAAGCGAAACCATCTGTTCTTTGAATTCGCTTTCCTTTTTGCGGGGTTCACGGCGGCTCATATTTCTGTTAGTCATTTTTTCCTCCTGAAATTTGTTCAAATACTGATGTTTGAACAGTGTACAAACCGGAATAAGCCACAAGGGCTCATAACTTCAGGCCGCCCTCGCGGGCTCCCTCAGCCAATTCCGATACACGTCCGTGATACAGATATCCGCCGCGGTCAAATATGACATTGGCAATACCCTTCTCAAGCGCTCTCTCGGCAAGTTTCTTGCCAACGAGCCTGGCAGCCGCCTTGTTGCCGGTATCCTTGCCTTGAAAATCTTTTTCATAGGTGGATGCGCTGACTATTGTCACACCCCGCTCGTCGTCTATAATCTGTGCCGATATATGATTTAAGGAGCGGTAAACAGACAGACGGGGGCGCTCTGCGGTCCCGGATATTCTGGCTCTGACCCGCCTGTGGCGTCTCACTCGGGCTTTGTTGGTGTCTTTCTTTGTTACCATGTCATCTCCACTCCTTACTTACCGGTCTTGCCGACTTTGCGGCGGACAACCTCGTCCTTATATTTTATACCCTTGCCGTGATAGGGCTCGGGCGGCCTCATGCTGCGGATGTCGGCGGCAACCTGCCCGACCAGCTGCTTGTCGCAACCCTTGACTATTATTGTCGGTACCGGCATTTTTTCCGGAACCTCAAATTTTATCCCCTCGGGCGCCTTTATGCAGTACTTTTCCTGGGGGCGACCATTGGCATCAAGCGAATATCCCACATATAGCATCAGCGTCTGCCCCTGTAAAACGGCCTTATAGCCCACCCCGATTACTTCAAGCGTCTTCTGAAATCCCGAGGTCACGCCAGCCACCATGTTGTTGATAAGCGAACGGGTAAGTCCGTGCAGGCTCCGGTCCTCTTTTTCGTCGCTTTGACGCTCGACGAATATTGTTCCGTTTTCTACCCGGACCTCAATACGGGGGTGAATATCCCCGGTAAGTGTTCCGAGGGGGCCTTTTACGGTTATCTTGTGTCCCATCTCATCAATCGCCACATCGACTCCGGCGGGGACTAAAACCGGTGCTCTACCAATTCTTGACATCTTAATACCTCCGACTCCTGTTACCAGACGAACGCGAGCACTTCGCCGCCGACCCGGAGCGCCCGGGCCTGTTTGTCTGTCATAATGCCCTTTGAGGTGGAAACGATGGCTATACCCAGCCCGTTCATCACCTTCGGCATTTCTTCATAGCCCGCGTAGACACGGAGTCCGGGCTTGGATACCCTGCGGATGCCGCGTATTACCTTCTGTTTGCTGCCGATATATTTCAATGTGACGCGGATGGCGCCCTGTTTACCGTCGTCAATAAGCTGGTAGCCCTTTACATAACCTTCGGCAACAAGTATCTTGGCGATGGCTTCTTTCATTTTTGATGCCGGAATGTCAACGGTAGGATGCTTCGCGTCGTTAGCGTTCCTGATTCTGGTGAGCATGTCGGCAATTACATCTGACATTTGCATTTCTGTATTCTCCTTTTGCAAGTTATATCTTGCTGCCGGACATATCCGTATCCGGCGGCTTATCGGCGGTTAAACCTTATGGTTTCCTTCCGATAATTAAGGGTTGTCACTGTTCTGAGAGACAAAACCGGCCTACCAGCTTGCCTTTTTCACACCGGGAATCTCGCCGCGATAAGCAAGATTGCGGAAGCATATACGGCAAACACCAAACTTGCGAAGATAACTGTGAGGACGTCCGCAGATTTTGCATCTGTTGTATTTGCGAGTGGAGTATTTCGGTTCTCTCTGCTGCTTGAGTATCAAAGATTTCTTTGCCATCTTCCTATCTCCTCTCAGCCTGCGAAGGGAGCGCCGAGCAGAGTCAGCAGCTCCTTGGCTTCTTCATCGGTTTTGGCGGTGGTTGCGATGCAGACATCCATGCCGCGTATCTTATCAATCTTGTCATAATCAATCTCGGGGAATATAAGCTGCTCACGCAGACCCAAGGCATAGTTGCCTCTGCCGTCGAAGGCGTTGGGGTTTATTCCCTTGAAGTCGCGCACCTTCGGCAGCGCGAAGTTGAAGAACCTGTCGAGAAACTCGTACATCCTGTCACCGCGAAGGGTTACCTTGGCGCCGATTTTCATGCCGGTGCGTACCTTGAAGTTGGCGACCGATTTTTTGGCATGGGTAGCTATCGGCTTCTGGCCGGTAATGACGGCCAGGTCGTTCATGATGCTCTCTATCACCTTTGCGTTGTCCTTTGCGTCTCCCGCGCCGACATTTATAACCACCTTTTCAAGCCTCGGTATCTGCATCGGGCTTTTGTACCCGAATTTTTTCATAAGGGCGGGAGCGACCTCTGCCCGATATAAATCCTTAAGTCTTGGCATTTCACCCGGCCTCCTCAGTCAAATTTGTGGCCGCAGGGCTTGCCGTCGCGCTTGCCCGAACAGACCCGTACTTTTTTGCCGTCTATCATTTCAACATGAAAGCGCACGCCCTTTTTGCAGTCGGGGCAGTAGAGCGCTACCTTTGAGATATAAATGGCGCCGTCGGCCGAGATAATTCCGCCCTCTTCGCCCTGTCGGCGGGGTTTGATATGCTTGTAAACTTTGTTGACATTCTCAACAATGATTTTCCCCTCCTTCGGGGACACGGCTATCACCTTATGGGGGAGCGGGCGGCCCGAGCTGTCCTTTTTGTCCTCGTATCTGCCTGTAAGAACGACTACGGTATCGCCTTCCTTAATTCTAAATGACATATCGCCGTCCTCCTTACAGTACTTCGGGAGCAAGTGAGAGAATCTTCAGATATTCTTTCTCACGCAGCTCTCTTGCCACAGGCCCGAATATACGGGTACCCCTGGGGTTTTTATCTTCTTTTATAATTACTGCCGAATTCTCGTCAAACTTGATATAAGAACCGTCGGCACGCTTTACCCCGTGCTTGGTCCTGACAATCACGGCCTTGACGACTTCGCTTTTTTTGACCACGCCGCCCGGGGTCGCTTTCTTGACAGTAGCGACTATAACGTCGCCGATGTTTGCGTATCTGCGGTTGGTTCCGCCGAGGACGCGGATGCACATCAGCAATTTAGCGCCGGTATTGTCGGCCACCTTGAGTAGTGACTGCTGCTGTATCAATTTGTGTTTCCTCCTGTTCAGTACGACTCTGACATATCTGTCGCTAAATCAAGACGCCGTTATTTGGCCTTCTCGATTATCTCGACAACACGCCATCTTTTTGTCTTGGAGAGAGGCCTTGTTTCCATAATCTCCACTTTGTCGCCGATGCCGCATTCGTTGTTTTCGTCGTGCGCATGGACCTTTAAGGTGTGCTTTATGATTTTTCCGTAAACAGGGTGTTTTACGTTGTCAACTATGGCGACGGTTATGGTTTTATCCATTTTGTCGCTGACAACGGTTCCAACTCTGGTTTTTCTGAGATTTCTTTCTTCCGCCATTGCCATTCTCCTTTACGCTTCCTTCTTTTCCTGAAGAATCGTCAAAACCCTTGCGATATCGCGCTTGACCTCGGTAATGCGGTTGGTGTTTTCAAGCTGGTTTATCGCAAGCTGGAAGCGGAGGTTAAAAAGCTCTGTCTTCAGCTCCTTGAGCCTGATGTTCAGCTCGTCAACCGACAGCTCTCTGATTTCCTTAGCCTTCACAGCTCTACACCTCCCGGTACTCGTCTTTTACGACGAACTTGCACTTGATAGGCAGCTTATGGCCGGCAAGACGCATCGCTTCCTTGGCGACCTCAAGGTCAACGCCGTCCATTTCAAACATCACGCGGCCGGGCTTGACAACCGCCGCCCAGTATTCGGGCGAACCCTTGCCCGAGCCCATACGGGTCTCGGCAGGCTTTTCGGTAACCGGCTTGTCGGGGAATATTTTAATCCATACATGGCCGCCGCGCTTGATGTAACGGGTCATGGCTATACGCGCCGCTTCTATTTGATTGCTGGTAATCCATGCCGGCTCCAGCGCCACAAGTCCGTATTTGCCATAGCTTATAGTGTTGCCGCGTGTTGCTTTCCCTTTCATACGGCCGCGCTGAACACGGCGGTATTTAACTCTTTTTGGCATTAACATTTTATGACCATTCCTTTCCGCAAGACGTGAGTTTTTTGCCGACAAGGCAATTCCGGTTGCCCACACCTGCCTCAGTAGTACCGGGCATCAAACCCACAATTTGAGAGCGACGGCTCTCAAACCTGTTTCTTGCCCCCTTCTCTAGGAGTTCTGTCAGTGCGGGTTGTGCCGCGGTCGCCGCTATGACGGGGGGCTCTGTCGCCCTGGCGCGGTCTGCGCCCGCGTCCCCCCTCGCGGCGCTCGCGCTGGCTTGTGCCCTGCCGGATTACATCGGCGATAACCTCTCCGCGGTATATCCAGACCTTGACGCCTATCTTGCCGTAGGTCGTTTTGGCTTCGGCGAACCCGTAGTCGATGTCGGCGCGCAGGGTATGCAGTGGTATTGTGCCTTCGTGATAGTGCTCCGACCGGGCAATCTCGGCGCCACCGAGCCGGCCGCCGCACTTAACCTTGATACCCTTAGCGCCCAGCCTCATCGTGTTGCGGATAGCCATTTTCATCGCGCGGCGGAAGGAAATGCGCCTCTCAAGCTGAGACGCCACGTTTTCGGCGACAAGCTGTGCCGACAGGTCGGGCTGCCTGACCTCGACAATGTCGATTCTCACCGGCTTACCCAGCATTTTCTCAAGCGATACCCTGTATTTTTCCTTCTCCGAACCGCCGCGCCCGATAACCATTCCGGGCCTTGCGCAATGGATTGTGACTCTTATCGCGCGACCGGTGCGTTCTATCTCAATTTTCGGGATTCCCGCGTTTTTCAGCTCTTCTTTGAGATATTTTCTGATTTTATAGTCGGATACGAGGGTGTCGGCAAACTCCTCGTCTTTTACATACCATCTTGACTCCCAGTCATTGATAAGACCCACTCTGAGTCCGTGGGGATTAACTTTCTGTCCCATTCAGCTGTCCTCCCTATTCTCTCTCCGCAACGGCAACAGTCACGTGGCTTGTTCTCTTAAGAATCCTGTCCGCGCTTCCCTTCGCTCTGTATCTTATGCGCTTGAGCGTCGGGCCGGGAGTGACATAGCATTCGGAGACATAAAGTTTTGCTCTATCCATCTGATGGTTGTTTTCGGCATTGGCTATGGCGCTTCCCAACAGCTTGTAGAGATAAGGTGAGGCCCCTCTGGGTGTGTTCTTCAATATAGCCATAGCTACTTCCGCATCCTTGCCCCTTATCAGGTCGAGAAGAAACTGAACCTTGCGCGGGGATATTCTCGCGTATTTAAGATGTGCTTTTGCTTCCATTTATTTTCTCCCGCTTACTTGGTTTTGGCTGTCTTCGAGCCCGCATGGCCCTTGAAAAGCCGTGTGGGCGCGAACTCGCCGAGTTTATGGCCTACCATGTCTTCGGTGATATACACCGGCACATGCTTTCTGCCGTCGTGAACCGCTATAGTGTGGCCGACGAATTCCGGGAATATGGTGGATGCGCGCGACCAGGTTTTGAGTACTTTCTTTTCGTTTTTCGCATTCATGGCAATAATGCGCTTGTAGAGTTTCTCATCCACGTACGGCGCCTTTTTCAGACTTCTGCTCATTCGGTATTCCCTCCTTGTCAGGCCTTTCTGCGCTTGACAATAAACTTGTCGGTTCTTGACTTCTTCTTCCTCGTCTTATATCCGAGAGTGGGCTTGCCCCAGGGGGTAAGAGGTCCGGGGTGCCCGATAGGCGACTTGCCTTCTCCGCCGCCGTGGGGGTGGTCGACCGGGTTCATGGCCGAGCCGCGCACGGCTGGCCTGAATCCCCTGTGGCGGGACTTGCCGGCCTTGCCGATTTTCACGGTGTCGTGCTCGATGTTCCCTACCTGCCCTATGGTGGCCTTGCAGTCAAGCCGGACAATCCGCACCTCACTGGAAGGCAGCCTTATCTGCGCCTCGTTGTTTTCCTTGGCGATAAGCTGGGCAAATACGCCGGCCGCTCTTGCCAGCTGCGCGCCCTTGCCAGGATAGAGCTCGATGTTGTGTATCATGGTGCCTACCGGGATGTTTGCGATAGGCAGCGTGTTCCCGGGTTTGATGTCGGCAGCCGGTCCGGTATGGACCACATCGCCGCCGATCAGGCCGACCGGGGCTATAATGTAGCTCTTCTCGCCCTTCTCGTTTTGCAGCAGCGCAATATAGGCAGACCTGTTGGGGTCGTATTCAATACCGATAACCGTCGCAGGCGAGGTGTTCTGGCGTTTGAAATCAATGATTCTGTACTTCTGCTTGTTGCCGCCGCCTCTGTGGCGGACCGTAATTTTACCGCGGTTGTTGCGTCCGGCATGCTTCTTTTTTATAACGGTAAGGGACTTCTCGGGGGTGTGTTTGGTTATCTCCTCGAAGGTCGGAACCGTCATGTTTCTTCTTGCCGGGGTAGTCGGCTTATACTTTTTTGTTGGCATTTTGCTTCCTCCTCCCGCTATCAGTTCATGCCTTCGAAGAATTCGATGGTCTTTGAGCCGGGCTTGAGCGTTACAATCGCTTTCTTCCAGGCGGCGGTATAGCCCGCCGGATGAGCGCCGAGCCGCTTTGGCTTTCTTTTCATGGTGATTGTATTGACATCCCTGACTTCGACCCCGAAAAGCTCTTCTATCGCCTCGGCGATTTCGGGCTTGGTTGCCTTCGGGTGCACCTTAAAGACATATTTGTTAAGCACCTCGGCCGGGGGGAGCGGCTCGCGGACCTTCTCTCCTCTGGCCTCGGCTCTGGCAGCCCTGCGCTTATATCTTTCGGATTTCATGACCTCCTTGGGGTCCCGGCGCACCTTGTTTTTCTCGCCTGACATTAAAGCAAAGCTTTTTTCGGTGATAACCGGGGCGAGAATTATATCCTGTGCCATTCTTTTCATTATGCAAAAACCTCCTCAATCTTCTCGACCGCCGCCTGAGATACTATGAACTTGTCGGCGTTGAGAATGTCGTATACGTTGAGCGTGTTGTAGAGGATGGTCTTGACGCCCGGAATATTGTCGCAGCTCTTGATTACAACCCGGTCAACCTCCGGGAGCACAACAAGGGCTTTTCTTTCGGCGCCGAGGGCTTTGAGCATTCCGACCATTGTCTTGGTGCTGTAGTCCTCGCATTTTATCTCGTCAACCACCAAAAGGTCTCCCGAGGCCAACTTGGCCGACAGCGCGCCCAGAAGGGCGGCACGCCTGACCTTCCTGTTCAGGCCCGTACGGTAGCTTCTCGGCTTGGGGCCAAGGGCGACACCGCCATGCGTCCATTGGGGTGAGCGGATTGAGCCGTGACGGGCTCTGCCGGGCCCTTTCTGCCTCCAGGGCTTTTTTCCGCCGCCCGAAACCTCGGCGCGCGTGAGGGTTGAGTGGGTCCCCTGTCTCTGGTTGAGCAGATATGCTCTTACCGCGGCGTGAAGAACCGTCGGGTTTACGGTTCTGCCGAATACAGCGTCGGACAGTTCTATTTCACCGACCTGGGCGCCGGCCATATTTACTACTTTTACTGTTGGCATTGTGCTTCCTCCTTACCGCCTTAAGCTTTTACCGAATCGCGGATGAAGACTATCCCGTTCTTCGCGCCGGGTACGGCGCCCTTGACGGCGATAAGATTTTTTTCCTTATCTACTTTAACGACTATAAGATTGAGAACAGTCACCCGCTCGTTGCCGTACTGTCCCGGCATCTTTTTATTTTTGAAAATCCTTGACGGGTTTGAGTTCGCGCCAAGTGAGCCAATCTGCCGGTGCACGGGCCCCGCACCGTGCGAGGCTCTGAGCATGTGCTGGTTCCAGCGCTTGATAACGCCTGTAAATCCACGGCCTTTGGTTATTCCGGTCACATCGACCTTTTCGCCCGAGCTGAATGTGTCGACCGAAACTACGTCGCCGACATTGTAGCCCGACACATCGTCAAAACGGAATTCCTTGAGGTGCCTTTTGAACCCGACGCCCGCCGCCTTGAAATGGCCTGTTTCGGGCCTGTTTAGCTGCTTTTCCTTTGCGTCGAGAAAACCGAGCTGCAAAGCGTCGTAGCCCTCCTTTGCGGTGGTCTTCTTCTGTACAACCACGCACGGGCCGGCTTCGATTACTGTTACCGGGATGACATTTCCGCGCTCGTCAAAAAGCTGTGTCATCCCAAGCTTTTTTCCGATGATTGCTTTTTTCATTTCTTCCCCTTTCGGTTATTGGTTGGCGTTTGGATTACCCCGAGGGTTCGCCAACTTGACCGATAATCGCTATCTGAGGTCCGGCCGGTGGTCTGTAGGGCCGGACATGGTTTTCGGTTTTGAGCGTCAGAGTTTGATTTCAATTTCCACTCCGGCGGGTAGTTCAATGTTCATAAGGTCTTCGACAAGCCTTTTTGTCGGCCTTATGATGTCAATCAGTCTCTTGTGCGTGCGGTACTCAAACTGCTCGCGGCTGTCCTTGTACTTGTGGACCGCGCGGAGAATAGTGATTATCTCCTTTTCGGTCGGGAGAGGTATCGGCCCCGACACGGTAGCGCCCTGCCGCTTTGCGACCTCGACAATCTTCTGCGCCGCAGCGTCGATTATTGTGTGGTCGTAGCTCTTGAGACGAATTCTGATTTTCTCATTGACTGCCATATTCTGCCTCCTTCTTTAATTTGGCGCCCTGCCGAAAATTCAGATTGCGGCAGTGTCCGGCGCCTACCTTGAAAGGGGGGCAAATTCGCTTGCACACGCCTCCGCGCGTTTCTTTTGCGTCCCGATAAAAAACGAAATTTGTCGCTTGCGTGCAACAAACTCCG
>JGI24500J29687_10002491_pt1 | contig 16390 bp, 10 predicted proteins | sample BioPla2RNA1_FD_29687 | JGI IMG/M metagenome (IMG submission 29687) | reverse complement strand
ATAGAAGATTATGAAAAACTAAAATTACAAGTAGAACAGTTAGAACAAGAAATTATAGCTTTACAGGAAGTAGGTAAAAAATGATTAAAGTAAAAGATATTAGCATTTTGAAAGATTATGGTTTTAAATTAGGTATTTCTCCATCAGGAATTTATCGTAATGGCAATGGACAAATAACTTATGATGCATATGGAAAAAGAACTTGGGAATATGATTGTCAAGACAACAGAACATACATTAACATATATGAAGATGACAAAATAGTTAGAATAGGAACACCTTACGGTGATATTCCTGCAAAAGAATTGACTTGTCAAATAGATGTTTTATTTAGATTGATCGTTGACGGGCATTGCGAACTATTTATGGGTTATGAAAATGAATAAAGGAGAGTTAAAAAAATAATGAGTAAAGTAAATGAAAAAACTTTACTTGAAAATTATTTGAAGGAAAAATTAGATGAGAAAAATATACCAAACTTTAAGGGAAATCCAGAAGGATTAAAAGGGTTTCCCTGATAGGTTTGTGTTGGCTCATAAGATTTATTTTATAGAATTAAAATTAGGAAAGGAAAACGAAAGTTATTATAAGCAGACACCAATGCAGAAAAAATGGCAAGACCAAATAAATCAAGGTGTTAATGAGTATTATTTAATCACGAATAGGCACGATATAGATGAGTTAGTAGAGAAAATATATCAAGAGTGTAAAGAATATGGTATAAAGAATTATTTTGCTTATAATAAAGATATTTAAGATATGAATAAAATATGAGAAGAGAAAAACAATTTAATATGCTTTCTTTTAAGAATAGGTTTGCCTATACTGGCATAAATCAACAAGTATCTTACGAGATTATGTTTAGGTCTTTTGCAGTTAATTATAAAAGAACAAAAGAAACTGTTTTAGAGTATCAAAAAGGTAATAAACAATTAAGAGATAATGCAAAAGATGTAGGGGCATTTTTAATGGGTAACACTACTGAAAATCGTAGAGATAGATTAGCAATAGAGTTAAGAAATATGATAACTCTTGACCTTGATTATTGTCCAGAAAACATTATGACTATTTTACAAGAGAAAGCAAATACGATACTTAATTTTAGATTTTTTGTATATTCTACTCACTCTCATACAAGTAAAAAACCACGATTAAGACTAATAGCACCTTTGCTTTATGATATTAAACCAGAAGAGTATGAAGCAGCAGCATCAAGGTTATGCTCTAAAATAGGAATAGAGTTTTTTGATGCAACCACGATACAGTCAAATCGTATTATGTATTTCCCATCAACAAGTATAGATGGCGATTATATATGTGAGAGTTTTAATGATGATAAAGGCGATTTAGATGCACAAATACTTTTAGATGAGTATTATGATTATCATAACATTGATGAGTGGCAAAGACCACATTATTTTGATGGTAGAAGTAGTGGTAAAATCAATAGAGGAACAATACCAGATAGCACTAAAACAAAATGGCGTATGGTAAACTCATTTAATACTGAATATACCATAACTGATGCTATTGATACATTTTTAAGTGATATATACAAAAAAGAAAATAGTAAAAATAATAATAGATATACATTTATAGGTGGGGAAAGTAGAAATGGTTTACATATTCTAAATCCACAATATGCATATTCGCATCACGCAACCGATCCAGCACAAGGTAGGTTATTAAATGCGTTTGATATTGTGCGTATTCATAAGTTTGGTAAACAAGATTTACATAAAACCGATAATGAAATATATGATGATTATGGCAATACTTCAAGTTTTAAGGCAATGTGTGATTTTATTAAAACTATGCCAAATGTTATGAAACACGACCCAAAAATAAAAGAACAAGAAACACAACTTATAGAGTTAATGGAAAAGTTTGATGTTGATACAACTGATAATGAAAATATAGAGTGGCATAATTTATTTATACGTGATAACAAAAGTAATGCACTTATAAGACACCCATATAATATAGGCATAATCATAGCAAATGACCCTTTATTAAAAGATTTGTTTTTCTATGATACAATAAAACAACAAATATGTTTTTTAAGACCACCATTTTGGGATACCGATATTAAAAAAGGTGATGGGTTAAGAGATTTAGATATGCAACACATAGCACAATATATAGCACAACCACCATATTTTCAAAGTGGTAAAGAAGCTATGGAAAATGCAGTTATGGTTGAAGCATACAAAAAGAAAATTAACTATCCTAAACATTTTCTATCTACTTTACCAGAATGGGATGGCGTTGAAAGAGTAGAAACAGTATTTATTGATTTGTTTGATGTGGGCGATTGTAGTTTTATAAGAGAGGCAACTAAAAAATGGTTTACAGCATTAGTTGCAAGAATAATGGAGCCTGGTTGTAAGTTTGATTATACTGTTTCTTTAATAGGTGCTGTTGGTATTGGTAAGTCTATGTTTGGTAAAAGTTTAATTGCTATTGACTGGGATGGTGATATGGCAAATATAGAAAAAGCCAATTACTTTTTTAGCGATAAAGAAATAGATTTAAGAAACGAAAGAGATACAATAGATGCTTTAAGAGGCGTTTGTATATTAGAAATAGCCGAGTTTGATAAATACTTTACTAAATATGACAAAGCAACCTTAAAGAGTTTTATGACCAAAACAAAAGATAGATTTATTGAACGCTATGGTAAGCGTAGTATAGATGTGCCAAGAAGTTTTGTTATGTTAGCAACTACTAATGAACAACGCCCTATCAAAAATGTAGAAGATGAGCGTAGATTTATGCCTTTTTATTCTAATTTGCCTAAACATAAAGCATTGATATTTGACCAAACTAAATGGAACAAAGAAATACGAGATCAAGTATTAGCAGAGGCATTACATTATTATTTTACTGGTTATTCTTTTTCTGCACCATTTAACCCAAAACAACAAAGAGAGTGGGATATGCTATTAGATAGAGCAAGTTTAGAAAATGATTATTTTGGTATTGTTGAAGAGTATGTTAATAATAAGTTCCCTGTTCAATTTTTTGATTTAGAGTTTCATCAACAAAAAAGTTGGTGGCGTGAAAAAACTGATGGTGGTTATCATAGGAGTTTAAGAGATGAGTTTAGTATTAAAGAGATTTATTGTATAGCATTAGATAAACGATTAGGCGATAATCCAGACTTTTATGAGCGTAAAGATATAGAACAAGCACTTAATAGATTAGGTTTTGAAAGACAAGGTAATAGTAGAAAAACATTTGGTGATTTAGGCAGACAAATATATTATAAGAAAATGGAGCGTAGTATAGATGATTGGAAAAATGCTACCGAAGAGGAAAAACAGAACAAAATAGCCGATTTAGAAAGGAAAAAGCAAGAAGTTGGTGGTTTATCTGCCCAAGAGCGTGAATTATTGGTTGCTCTTTATGATAGCATCTTGCCATTTTAGGATAGTATGAAAAGTGTATCAAAGGTTATAAAAACTGGCGACATCTTTTTAGCCAAGTATTCTAATTATTATGGTAAAAACAAAGCCCATTATTTCTATTGTATTTACTCGCAAGAAGAGGATATAAACAATCATCTAAACGAAGATATTATTGGTCTTATGATTACATCAAACCCTAAATTAGAAGAAATTATTAAAAACTATAATGATTATAATGTTAAAGTTAAGATTTATACAACAGAAGCGTATGTATGCTGTGATAAGATATTTCGTTTTAATACCAAAGACAAAGTTGTTAATCATGGGGATTTGCTTGATAGTTTAGAGAAACAAGATATATTGGAGCATTATAAAAAGTTTATTGATGAAACATTAAGGCAATTAGGGGATAAAAAGTAATGTATATTGAATTAACTGATAGGCAACAAGAAGCATTAGATAAATGTAAAAAAAATCGGGCGTTTGGTGTGTTCTTTGATATGGGGACTGGTAAAACTGCTATTATGTTATCTTTAATAGATTATTTAGTATTTGAGAAATTAGAAGTAAAATCGGTTTTAATAATTGCACCAGCAAGTGTAATAAAAAGGTCAAGAGTATGGCAAAAAGAAATGGAAAAATGGCAAAACTTTGCGTTCTTTGATTATGTAGAACTAATTGGTAATTCTGGTGAGCGTAAAAAAGCAAAAAAACAAGGTTATACAATACATTTATTATCAAATGCTTTGGTGGATTGGTATTATCACACTTATGGCAATTTAGATGATTATGATATGATTATTATTGATGAAAGTTCCACATTTAAGTCAGCAACAACAGTTAGGTGGAAGGCATTAAGTAAAATGATAACAGCTAATCATAGAGTTTATTTATTGACTGGAACACCTATGCCACAATCTCACGCTGATTTATGGTCGCAAATATATTTGCTTGATGGTGGAGCAAGATTAGAGAGTAGTTTTTATCGTTTTCGTAATAAATATGGTTATAAAATAAATAAGTTTAAGTATGTATATTCTAAAAGTAGTCAAAAAACTATTGAAAAACTTATTGATGATATATGTATGTTTGATGAAAATATAAAAGATTTGCCACCAAAAAGAGAGCATAAAATAATGTTAAACTTTACCAATGAAAAACAAAAGATATTTAACGAATTCAAAAATAGTTATATATTAGAACTACAAAAAGGTGATATAACAGTAGTAGCAAAAACAGCATTGGTTAATAAATGTTTACAACTTGCTAATGGTAATGTTTATGTAGATAGTAAAGGTAGTTATGAGATATTTGACGATACTAAATGGCGTTGGTGTTATAATTTTATTTTAAATAACCCTAATAGAAACATTTTAATCTTTTATAATTTTAAGAGTGATAAAGAACAATTATTAAAACTACCAAACGCAAAAGCAATAGAAACAGCAAGAGATGTAGAGTTATGGGATGAAGGCAAAATAGCAGTTGGTATTATAAGCCCTTTCTCGTTTCAATATGGTGGTAATTTTCAATATGGTGGTCATACAGTTATATGGTATGGTTTGATATGGAGTTTAGAAAACTTCCTACAAGCAAATAGAAGAGTATGGCGTAGGGGTCAAGTAAACACAGTAGATATTATATATTTACTTATGGATAATACATTTGATAATGATGTTTATAAAACACTTGTCAAAAAAGAAAATACACAAAGACAATTTTTAGAAAGTATAAAATTATAAAAAAAGGAGGTTATTGATTTATGATTTTACTAACAATTAAAAGTAAAGATGAAAAACAAATTGGTTATTATCAAGTTGAGTTTAATAATATGAGTGAAGTTCTAAAATATATTAAAGGTATTAGAAACTATAAACTTATAAATAATGATTATGTTTTTACCAGCCCAGATAAAGACAACTTGATTAAATCTTTTGAAAAATACCTTAAAAACAACTTTTATAGGGTTCAAGATGATGGCATCTACTTAATACCTATTGGTGCTGGTAAAACTCGTTATAAGTCAAAATTACAAGTATTACCAGTAAATGAGAGATGTTTAAGCGTAGCAAAGAAAAGGAATTTAATAATTTTAGATGATGATACTTATGCTTTACAACACGAAAAACTAACAGCAATTTATAATATAGAACAAGATAAAGAATTAAAAATCAAGGTTGAGTTAAAAGAAAACCCAATAGACCTTGATGAATTAAGAAAAGTTTTTCAAGAGATTTTACCAATAGAGCTGCAATTAAAAAGAGTAATAAAACTCTAAAAACTCAAAAATTATTATAAAAAAGAAAAGAGGATGTTTAGTCCTCTTTTTTTGCTTTCCCTATCTTGTTTATAGTAGTATGATGTTCTACCATTGAAATAATTATATGCTTGATTTAAGTTATATACTCTGTCTTTTTCTAATAACTTAACACCACTTACATTTTGTTTTGCTAATGTATAATAGTAGTTATAGACAGCGTTAATTAACTTTCCTTTGCTTACAGAAGATAATCTTTTGTAGCGTGAACTTTTTAGTAGTTTTTCCACTATAAATGTAGCATTGTCATAAGTTTTTTTGAATTTGTCAATATCGTTCTTATATTCAATACCATTGATAATAAACTTATTAGGCACTTTACTTGGCTTTACATTTACACCTTGTTTGCCTAAACTTTCAATTTCTTTATAAGTAGCATCTGTAAAAGATATTAGTTTTGTATCCATTTGTCTTTTGATAATTGTTTCTATTAACTTCATATCATTATTTTTTATTGCTTGTTCTAACTCTTTATAAGGTGCTACTCTCTGTCCTGTTGCATCACGATAAGCATAATTCCAATGTTTCAATAAATAATTAGTAGGTGTTGTAAATAATCTTTCAATTTGTTTAGTTGGCATACCAAATGCCTTGCCTATTTGCATTGAAAAGTTCCTAATATGTTGTAAATAATTAAACTCGCCACCATTAGCAATATCAACGACAAATCTATCAATTGACCTGCCTAACTCATTAAATACACCTATTTCATCAATTCTGTCAATATCAAAGCCATCAACTACTAAACTATAAGCATCACGAACAAATGGTATCATTTGCACAAACTCACTGGCTAACCCTACACCATACATTTTAGTTAAATAAAGTGCTAAACTTTCATCATCATCTCTATCTTTACCAGCACCACGCAACATACCAAAAAATACTGCTAATACTGCTTGCCAAGATAATGATTGAACTAATGCACCTAAACGCCTACCAAATAACTTAATAACTTGTTGTTTGCTATCAATGACTTGTTTAATGTTTCTAAATAGTCTTTTGTTTTCTTTTTCTATTGCTACTACATACTCGGCTTGTTGTCTAATTTTTTTATCTAACTCTTGCATTTGTTCTGTTAGTTGTTTCTTATAAGTTTTAGTTTTTGCTTTATCTCTTTCAAGTTCAAGTGCTTTATATTGTTCTTTTAACATATTAAGGTCATTTTGGTTTTCTAATAAAACATTTTCAAAATGCTTAACTATATTGTCATAGGTCTTTTCCAAACGCTTAATTGCTCTTAAATTATATAAACTATCTAAAATGTTAGATGTCATTTTCATTGGTTCGCCTAAAAACTTTGTAAATAGTTTAACAACTTGATTTTCTGTTCTTAATAGTTGTGGTCTAGCAAAAGATAATGCATTACTTTGATACTCTAAAATACCTTTTTCAGTAAACTCTAATGCTCTTTGTGCATCAATACCACTTTCAACAAGTGTATTATAAAAAGCAAAGTTTATTTGACTATCGGTTAAGTTAATAGGTTTCAATGTTGCCTCTGTTAATTTATTCCATTGATTTTTAGTAAAGCCACTTTGTGTTGCCTCGCCCATTTCATAAGTAGAGTTTCGCATTCTATCTTTTATTATTTCACTATTTTCAATTAGATATTGTGCTTTTTTCTTTGCATTTATATCTAAAACATTTTTTATAAGTTTAGGCAAGAATGCTGGATCAGTGCTAAATACAACCCCCATAGTTCCAAGTGATGCAAATTGCGTTAATACTACTTTCAAGTTAAGCCCTAATGTTGCTTTATAAAAGTTTCTACGCAGAATACCCATTATTCTATTAAACCCTTTTGTAGTAAAATCACTATCTACACCATACCCAGCCATATCACGAAGTAGTTTTTCAAAATATGGCACTATACTTGGGTCTAATAATTTAACTTGCTCGTCCAAACTTGTAGTTGTATTACCTTTTTCATAAGTTGTATTGAATAGAATGTTTAAGTCATTTACTATTCTAAAATATGCATAATAATTAGCAACTGTTCTTGTTTGATGTAAAATTAAATTATTACTACTACCTATTAACGCTGGATATTTATTTTCACTAATACCACGAGCCATACCATCATCAATACCAAGATCAAGAACATTAGTAATAGCAAATGCTCCTGCACTTGTTGATTTGCTACTTTCTGTTGTCCTAAATGGAGCATAAATATATTCTAAATCGCTTAAATTAGCATTAAGGTCTTTTATTAACTCCATTTGTAAAGCAGTATCTAATTTTTGAATTAAATGATTATCGTTTTGTAGTTCTCTACCTCTAATATCTTTTGCTCTTTTATTTTCATAAGGATATAATAACTCCCAATACTCATAAAGTTTTTGGTTATACTCTTTATAAAAAGCATTATTTTCAACAATAGTATTTAACTCATTAAATAACTCAACTAATGTAGTTATTTTTGCTTCCTGTCTTAATTTAGCATTCTCAAAAGAGTTTTTAGTATTACCTTCAATAGTTATTGTGCTACCATCTTGAAAATGGAAAGACCTATTACCACCTCTTAAATTCATATCAAGTAGTCTATTTCTCACTATCTCTCTAAACAAAGCATTTCGTAAAGTAATAACTTGACTTGCATATAAAACAGTAGGTTCATTATTAGCATTTTTCAAATTATCAATAGCATAGGTATCTTTTTCTAAATTGTCTATATTTTTTTCATTTAGATTTTTCCAATTATCTTTATCCCAAAACTCGTTATATGTTGTATTCCATACCTCTAAATTAAGTTTTATAGCACTTTCTAAACGCTTTAAGATAACATTGCCTAATGCTTCTGGCATATATAAACTAAACTTATTAGCAAAAGCATATACATCTAAAATATGTTGGTCAAGTGCATTGATAACTTCATAATTGCCCAATAACCCTTCTTTTTTAGATTTGCCATTTATATCAATAATAGTTCTACCAGTTAAATCAAGCATAGAGTTTAAGTGCATAGCATTTTCTACTAATACTTTATCAATAGTTTTTACATTTACTTTGCTATCTAAACTTATACTATTAACTTGACTAACTTTTGTTGCATCTACTAATTGATTAAATGATGCCACAAATTCAACAATAGTGCTTTCTGCTCCATCTCTAAAATCTAACTTTAACCCATAATCAATTAAGTTAAATAAAGGATTAAGACTATCATTATATCTATTATTTCTAATTGTTTTAGTTCTTAAATCCTCGTGGAAGTTTCTAAAATACTGTAAACCTTTTGGATTATTAGGGTCAAGCATATTAGTATCGCACCCAACAAAAGTATTATCAACATAAGTTAAAGTTTCTAAAACAGTTTTTTCAATAGCATCAACAAATCTATTTTTATCAATAAACCCTTTTAGATTAGCATTTTCCTTCAACTCTATCATTGTAGTTTGCAAAACACTACGAGCAAAATGATTATGCAGTTCAAATCTATTTTCATTTTGCATAATAATTGCATCGTGATTTGTAAGTAGTTTATTTATAGTTTCATAGATTTTTTTATTATCTACCTCATTTTTTTTGATATTTCTAACAAAATCATTTCTTGCTTTATCATTATCTAAATAAACATCTTTATCAAAGTTAGTAATTATATTATTATGATGCACTTTAAGATTACTTAACTCTTGTGTAAAATCTATTGTATCTTTTGAAATATCCCTTTCAATGTTAGTTTTTGTATTTTGCGATACTGTGTCTTGCGTAGTAATAGCATCCTGTTCTACTTTAAGACTTTTCATAATAACATTAGATGAAATAGTGGCGTTTGTTTTGCCATCTTTTAACTCGCTTATTGCATACTCTACCCAATTATGAAAACTATTACCTAATGTTTTAGCGTTTTTTCTATCAAACTCGCCTAATACAATGTTTTCTTTTACCTCAATATCAAAACCTAAACGATTATAATAATCTGATGCATAATAGATAAATGGACTAACATTTTTAATCCCACGCTTGTCTAAAAACTCTTTATAATTAGTTTTGTTTTTGTCATTTACATTGTCAAAGAAATGTTTTATAGCCATTGCTCTATCATCTACAAAAAACCCACCTAAACCATTTTCATAAACAAAAAAACTACCTTTATTAGCATCAATGTAGAAATCTGCACTATATTTAACCTCAAAACTTGGTGCATACAATGGGTCTGCTATGATTTGATTTAGTGCCATTAAATCTCTATATATTTTAACATTTTGCATTGGGTTTATTAAACTATATAAAGGTGCTAAATCTTGTTGGATATTGGCATCACTACTTAAAGCATTTTTAGGTATTTGATGGAATAATTTTTCATTTTTAGTAAATACTTGTGCAATTTTTTCTTTAACTTTTGGTGTAATTAAGTTTTTTATTTTAGGATTATTATACATTAAGTTCCATACATAAGCATATTTAGTGCCTGTGATTTCCTTATAACTTTTAATATCCCATTCATTATCATACTTAACAATACCATCAATAATAGCATCTATATTATTTTCAATACCATTTTTAGTATCAAAAAGATTAAAGAATTCTACTAACTCATTTTTAGCAATATCAGTATAAGTAGTAGAGTTAAATAAAAACTCATTAGTCAAAGCATCATAATCAAAAGTATCTTGCTTTTCAACTTGTTTTGTTTCTTTTATTTCTTGCTTTGGCTCGTCTAATATAACCTCTTCTACCTCAACTACTAACTCATTATGCACCTCATCTAATTTAGCATCTACTACATTATCAATATCTGGGTTTACAAAGCCTGTATTTTCTTTTTCTACCTCAAATACCTCACCACCTACATTGATAAATGTTGTTTGTTGTCTGCCTTTTAAGACTGCATCTATTAAACTACCTTTTCTTAATTTATTTGCTTGTTTGCCATATCTTGTTAGTAGTTTTTTAAGTTTATTTACCTCATTATTTATCTCTGGCATTGACTTAACAATACTATCTAAATCATTAACTAAATCAGGAGAAATCTTAAAAAGTTCAGTCATTAAATTACTATCACTTGCTAAACGACCAACTATATGTGCCACTTGTTCTTCAACTATTAAATTATCTATTTGAATATCTACAACTTGCTTACTTGCATCATCTAACTTATCATAATTATATTGCTTTCTATAATCATTTCTATATGCTTCTTCGTGCGTTTCATTAAACACTACTATGCCTTTATCATTAAGTTTAGTTATTAGATTTTCATTTAACGCTATTTTTTTAATTTTGTTATATGCTTTTTCATCTAATTTATGTCTAATCTTATGTAAAGTTTCGTGGGCTAATACTTGTGCTTGCAGGTCTTTACCTTTTAAGTTTATATCTAAATAAGTAAACCCACTATCTCTATCATACCCACCTTGCATATTGCTATCAGTATGAATAAATGCTACATTATCTACTTTATCTAATATATCTAATGCTAAATCATTGCCTTGTAATTCTTGAAATGTAGCAAACTTGATATTATGATTATGCACTATACCTGGTGTCCTATTTTTGCTTATCGCATACTCATCACTTAATTTTTTAGCGTTTTGATAACCTTGATAAAAACCTTCCATATCATTTAGTATTAAATTAGCATAATCAGTCTTTTGAAATTGTTTAGTATCATAATTATACTCAACCATCAAACTTGCAATAGGGTCAATATCTATTTGTGAAATATACTCTTGAATAGTAGCATCATCTTGCATATAGATTTTAGCATTATATCTATCAACAAGTTCATTTACATTAGCATCTAATAGACTTGTTGCTTTATCTGGTGTTAATCTGCCTTCAAAAGTTTTCTCTAATGCATTATATAGTTTTTGTGTCTTGCTATGTAAAGGGTTATACTCAAAAGCAATTTGTCCACCACCTAATGCACCACCTAATACAAAACCAGTTAAAAAACTTTCCCCAGCTCTTGCCCAAAAATTACTATTATCTATTTCGCCAGTTATAATGCTTTCTAAACCACCACTAAATAATTCAGCACCAAACTCTTCGGCACCCTCTGCAACAGCCGACATAAACCATTTTACGCCCACATTTTTAGTCCAATTTGGCAGTTTTATCAAACCAGATGGCATTACACCACCAATGCTTTCTAAACCACTTTCTATTGTAGCACTTGCCAAGCCATATTCCATTGCATCGTATATACTTGCACCACGAGTTAATGCTTCATTGAAACTATTACCAAAATTAGATGCCCAAAACGCAGTAGATGTAATTTCAGTTGGCACACCTAAAAAACTTGCTACGATATTTGGTGCCATTCTACCTACTTGAAAAGATAACTTATTGATATTTCTTGCAACCCAAGTTTCATCATTGATTAAATAACTATTCTCAAAAGTATTAGCAAGTCCTTCATCAATAGAGTTAATAACATCATTTTGCCATTTTGCGAAGTCTTTTCGCCATTGCCAAGTTCTATTATCTATATTTTCTTTTGCCTTATCTGCATCTTGAAAACCATATAATTGCCAATTCTCTTGATTTTGTGGTTTGAATTTAGTTGCAATGTTTCCTATATTATCATCATATAAGATTTGATTTAAGCCTATTTGCACACTTTTTCTTATATCTTTGCCCCATTGCTCTGCACCTTCTATACCAACAAGGTCGCCAAAACCAGCAACATCACTCATTAGTGCAGAATATGCTTGTGATAATGGCTCAACAAAAGTATAACCTAAATCTCGTCCAAACTCTTTTGCCCAACCAATAAAATCATCACCAAATCTACCTTCAAATCTAAATATCTCAACTATATTTTGTAAAGTAGAAAAAACAAGATTAAGTCCACCACTAACAAGTCCAGTAAAGAAATTTCCAACACCTTTTAGTAAATGATATCCTCCCAAAGTGCCAATAGAAAACACAGTTCCCCACGCTTCACGCTTTGCTTGTTCTTTTTCTTGTTTTCGTTTTAACTCAGCAAGTTGTTCTTGAAGTTGTTTTGAAAGATTAAACTGTTCATCTCTATAAGTAAAAAGAACAGCGTTTAACTTGTCTTTCGCATCTTGCGATAGCACTTGAAAACTCGGTTTATTATTTAACTCTGCTACTAATGCTTCAAAATCCATAGAAACACCCCTTTTTTTATTTTTTCTTTAAGTCAAACGCATATCCACAATAAATCGCTATATATTTGTCATTATACTTAAAAACTGATATTTTATTATATCTTTCTAATGATTTATTATTTTGTTCAATATAATCATTTAATTCATTTTCTTTGCCATTAAAATACTTATCAGCAAGTTTTTGCTTCGCTTCTTTGTAAAATACATTACTTTCTTTTGTGCCGTCTACAATATATTCTTCATTGTTTATTAAGATTTTGCCATCTTTTAAGTTTCCACGCTTTTCTTCAAACTTAACAAGTGAACTATTCGGGTCATCTTTTTCGCTTGGATAATAATTTACAAAATTAGGACCAGGAACAAAAGTAGCAGATACTTCTATATCAAATTGTTCTTTTTCTTTGTTATAATAAACTGTATCTGTTGTAGTGTTTCCTTGTGCGTTGCTATAAGATATAGTAGGTGCTACTTGATTACCCTCATCATCTAACACATTATTAGCAGTTGGCTTGAAAAGTTCATCATCTTTTGTGATTATTCTAACTTCGTGTGCCTTAACCAAAGGTATAAAGTCGCCATTTGGATTTCTATAATATAAGTGCCCATTAAACGCAACTACATTATTACCAGTTGCTAAATTACGCTTGTTTAATTCTTCATAATAATCTGTTTCGCTATCAACAATATCATTACTTTCAACCCATACTTCACCTTTTGGATTTTTGAATTGTTTACCATTTTCCTTAAACTCATCAACATTATAATAACCAGATAAATCAAGATTTTCAGTAGAGTTTGTTATATCAACAATATCTTTCATTTCCCAATACTCTAATAAACTATTCTTTTCAGCATAGCCAATGTTCCCTTTTAATAATTCGCTATCTACATAGTTAGCCCAATCATTTTTAGAATCGTATTTAGAAGCGTTCTTCATCATAGAAGAAGCATAATCGCCGTATTGCTTTGTTAAAGCACCTGCTAAAAGTTCAGGGAATTGTTCGCCTAAATACATTTGGTTATCCTTGATATATTGTGGCAAGTCTTCAACATTACCAGTTGCTATTGTAGTGATTACTTCTTGTTGTTTTTTCTTTGTTTTTTCAGCATCATATAAAGACTTTAACATCTTTTCTCTTTGTGTTCCTTTTAATCCTTGTGCTTTGATATAATCATTAAACTCTTTATCAGTTTTCATATTAGCAATTTTCAAAATAGCATTAGCATCATCAAACTTATTAGTTTTTTCAAAGTAAGATAATAACCCACTTGTATCTATATAGCCACTCTTAAATCCTTGAATAATTTCTTCGTCTGATAACTTACCAGCAGTCATATCTTTTACGAACTCTGCCATTTTAGTTATCTCTTTACTTGCGTTATATGAAGATTTTAACATTTGTCTTTGCCCTTCGTTCAAACTATATTCACTTGCTACTCTTTCAAAAGACGCTCCATTATTCATTTCTTCTAACGCATCAGCAACTAAATCTTCACTTTTGCCTCTAAAATAATTTACTAAACCATCTGCTTCAATAATACCTTTTTTATAAAGCGACTTAAAGAAATCGTCTGGATTAGCACCATAGTTTCCTTCTGCCAATCTAATAACTAAATCTAAATTATCATCTTGTTCTTTTTCAAGATAACTTCTTTCTTGCTCTCCAAAAATTAGTTCGTAATACTTGTCTATTGGTATTTTATCTTTAATACTATTGATGTATTCCATCCTTGATAAACCGTCAGTATCGTCATTATTCAACTTGATAAGTGCTTCATTATAATTTTCAAGTTGTTCGTATGTTTTTTGCTCTTGCTCTATCGCCCAGTTAGTCATAAATAGGTCAGTTTCATAGCCACGCTTTAACTCGCTATACTCTAAATCATAGTTTTGTTTCAAGGTATCGTAGTGCCTGTCAATATCAAACCTATTCTTTTGATATGAGCCATATAGGTCAAGCAATTCGCCACTTACATCACCAATACCAGTATTAGAAGCGTATTCGCCTAAATACTTTTTAGATAACTCACGAGTATAGTAAGCATCTTCAATAGACTTTTGTTTTGCTTCATCTAAACTTGCTATCTTTTTTTCATAATCATTAAAAACATTTTGTAAGCCAGTTTCATACAAGTATTTTCTTGCTTGTAAGTTAGAGCCATAGATATTTGTTAAATTATCTTTTTTATCAGCCATCTGCTTTTACCTCCTCGTGTGTATTTATAAGAGGATTATCTATACTTTCCTCTTGCTTATTTTTTAATCCCCCCACATCGCCAAATATAGAGTGCGTTTTTGTATCGTATTTTAATTCTACTTGCTTATGCTCCCCTATAAAATCTTCCTTGATATTAAAGAACTCATTTAATAGGTCAGATTTAGCAATATATCTTTGCCTTAAAGTGTTGTTAGCATAATCGTTTCCTAATACATTTGCTGTTATAAAACTCATAAATACAACGAAACCATAAGTGATACCTAATACCCACTCGCCTAATACAAAACCAAATATCACTGTTAAACCACTCAAAAAACTTGATATAATCTTTTGAACTACATTTTTAATAAAAAAGTTTCTTTTACTTTCTTCTGGTGCTGTTGGAAGCAAACTAACTGTATAACCCCTTATTCTTCCTTCTTGAAGTAAATCGCTTGGTGTAATTCTTTTAACCTTTATTTTCCTTATTTTATCAAGTTTTTTCTTTTGCCAGTCTGCTAACTTATCATAATCAAACTCTTTGCTATTATAATACGAATAACTTATATCAGCACTTTCTACAATAGACCGTTTTTTACTTTCGTATGCTTGTTGATTTTTATATCTACAAAAGTCGCCCAAGTATTGTGTATAATCTGCTACTCTTTCTTTTGACTTTTGATATGTAGTTAAAGTTTTAATGAATTTAGTTGAGTTCATCGTTGAGTTAATTGATGTTGTGTAGTTTGTTTGACTTACCGTCACTGATACTACAATAGTTATTGCTGTTAAAATATAAAATGTTGCTGATTTTAATACATAATCAATACCACCATCGTAAGCAAAATACCACTCCTCTATCTCGCCTAACTCATTTTTTTCTTTAATAACAAAATAGTATTCTTCGCCTTTATAATAAATTAAATCTACTTTTTCTTCTGGGAAAAGTTCAGTAGGATGTTGGCTTCGCCACTCCTCAATTAAATGTGCGTTTATTTTATTAGGTGCTTTTATTTCTTTTGTCGGCTCTAAACTTGATACAATAAATACTAATGCTATACCAACAAAAGCAATAATAACACCTAAAAATGTAGAGATAAAAGTCTTAAACCCATCCCATTTATCATATACACTGGTCATTTTATCAGCATATTGTCTTTCTTTATCATTATACGCTTCCATCTAACTCATCTCTAACTTTCTTTCTTACTTTTTCTTTTCTAATCTCTTGTGCTATTTCGTGGTCATCTTCTGCCTTTTCTTTTGCTTTGTTTGATAAAGGCATAAATACTACCTCATCAAAAAACGCACCTACAAAAGCACCTATTAAAGCACATAAAGTTGCTTCTATTACCGAATATATAAGCCATAAAATAATCGTTG